>Ga0308160_10003927_pt1 | contig 16291 bp, 14 predicted proteins | sample PhyFR1_FD_201036 | JGI IMG/M metagenome (GOLD analysis project Ga0308160, IMG submission 201036) | Phyllosphere microbial communities from UC Gill Tract Community Farm, Albany, California, United States - DLSLF.R1 | ecosystem: Host-associated > Plants > Phyllosphere > Unclassified | place: USA...
CGACCCCAAACTCGATCTCAACACCTTCCGGTCTAAAACTAAAGTTAAACCTAGGTCAATCTCGTCCATCTCCCAATCACAACCCTGACTCATCAGCATCCTCGTCTACGACGAATCATGCTCAAGGCCGAGGTCGGGATCGACGACGATCATCTCCTCCCCCTTCCCATCATCCGGAGGTAGATCTAAAGTCGGAAAAGGGAACCACCCTGATCCCAACTATACCAGCTGCTAGTTCTTCCTCCTCTTCCTCGATGAATGGGCCGGCCGTTGGTACCCCCACACCCAAGATCAGGTTCAATTTCAAGGTCCCTCAACTCCCCGCACAAGGCTCATCCTCATCATCATCTGGGTCGACCTCCGGGGGTCCAGAACCCCTCAACACCTCGTCCGATACCCTCAAGCCGAGTTCTAGATCAACTAAACCTCCTAAAATCCGAATGGGTGGCTTCGCTCAAGCTGTAGAATCAGGTGGGCCTGCGACGTCGACGTCGACGACCACGCCGAGGATCAAGGTCAAGCTCTCTTCCCGAGTTGGTTTGAATCAGCCTGCTACACCTTCATCTTCATCCTCGACCAGGACGGGTCCTGGGGGCGGAGACGCGGATGGACCGGACGATGAACAAGTCTCGGGGATAGGTGGACGGGAAGATGAGGATGATGATGACGTACTCGACACAATGACATCTACACCTAGTAAACCCCCAACCAAGAGCAAGACCGGACCAGGCAAAAAAGGGAAACTCTTAAAGTTCAAAACCCCTTCCATTGGGTCTTCACCTACCACCCCTACTTCTGATCCTGATGGATCAGGATTGGTCGATGATGAACCTCTGCGCGAACCTTCGTCCGCGATCTCAACCCCATCTAAGGGCAAGAAATTGAAGAAAGGTACTCCCGGATCATCCTCTCTCAACAAATCTCCCGGCTCGCATTCTCCGGCTGGGGTGGGGAAGGCAGGGAAATCAAGACCTAAGTCCAAACTGAGGGAAGAGTTGGGGGTTTCGACGACTGCGTTCGATTCGGGTGTGGAGGGGGAAGGAGATGTTGGCGTGCAAGGCGGGGGGAAAGTTGAGGAGGGCGAGGGAGAGGTGAAGCGGGAGGTTGGTGATGTTCCAGCTGGTTTGGCTACGGGTGCGGGTTCAGGACCAAATGATCGGGATGAGATGCAGGGTGAGGAGGTCACAAACCAGGAAGGAGGTCAGGGCGGGGAGCCGATGGATGTCAAGCCTGACCTTGGGGAGGCGAACGAGCAGCATGGCGACGATGATGGCGCAGACGATGATGGTCGGGATGGGGACGAGATGGATTACGGGGAAGACGAACTCGACCTCCTCTCCACGCCCATGGACCTCGACTCCCCCGGCGGCGGTGACCCTTCATCCACCTCTTCCTCCCCCTTCCCCGGCCGAACCCCTCGAGGCGGCAAAGGCTCGAATCGTCATAAAAAACCATTCGCGTTTCGTAAAAAACCTCTCCCTCATCTCCTCCATACCATCATCGGGAATCTTCGCCGGAAAGACGCTTATGGGTTGTTTTTCGACCCGGTGAGTCTGGAAGAGTATCCGAATTATTTCGAGGTGATTGGAGGGGAGGACGAGGCGATGGATTTGGGGACGATGGAGGGGAAAGTGGATAGGGGCGAGTATAGGGATATGGCAGAATTTGAGGTGAGTCGCGAGGAGGTCTCCCGAATTATGGACGGAGGGAGCATGTGAGGCTGATGTGAAACTTGGGATTCTTGGTAGTCCGACGTCGACAAGATGATCAACGCGGCTCAAAAGTTCAACCCTGACGACACCCTCGTCCACCGAGAAGCTGCCAAAGTCGCTCAACTCGCCACCCGTCAATTTGTCCGATTCCGAGGTCTCGTCAAGACTCCCTCACCAAGTCCCGAGCGCGAGACGCCTACGTCGGGATTCCAAACGCCTGGATTTGAGCTTGCGGGAAGTGTAGGCCCAACACCCTCGAACCGGAGCGTCAGTCCAACGGGGACGACGTACAGGGAGTCGGGAGGAAGCTTCGAAAGACCCGCGGTGGTCGCGCTCCAGCCTCGACAAATGGTACCTGAGGGCATGCTCGAATATCCTCCCAACTCGGACATTGCGAGATGCGTCGGTTGGTACTTGACAGGCGGGAAACGGCCACGGACGAAAAAGGAACAGCGAGCCAAGGAAAAATGGGATGGGACGTGGAGGGAGTGGAACGCTACGGGTGATAGAGATCTTCGAGAAGCCGATAATATCATGGACCTCTTCCGCGACGGTTTCACGTTCGAGACTTCGGGCGACAAGATCACTTTCCCGCGCACGGTGGATTGGCAGGACGAGACGATGAATGCTACCGAGGTATGGCAGCCTACGCCCACCTTGACGGGAATCATCTCGGACGAGGTCGCGCCGTTGATACCTTACCGGCCGACCGATCATCTTGATTTTGGAAGATATCAGAACCTTGCCGGGTCGTACGGCTTCCCCGAGTACAAGGGATACGATGTGCGCAAATTCTTACATGACCTCGAAGTCGACCTTGATAGCGTGTGGAGGGACGAGGAACGTGGCGATCAGACCGAACGACCTGCCAAGGTGGTCAAAGATATGTGTCTAGGGGAGGATATGGCTGCCGAGGCGTACGTGAGGAGTGTCGACGCCTTTGTCGCAGGTGCTCGAGGTTGGGTTGACGAAACGGCAGGCGAACGGAAACGCAAGCACGAGGAGATGAGCGATGATGACCTGAAGCCCTCTCCAAAGCGTCACGCTGCATTTGCTCAATTCGATACGTCGAGCTTTGATCTGGGAACGCCTCTAGCCGAATACGTAGGACAGAAATGGAGAGGCGGATGGTTGCAAGCTGGTATGCGAGGGACAGTCCGCCAGACGGAAGCAGCATACAGGCAACTTGCGCAGAACGAGCAGAAGGCGGAGGAGACTACGGCTGTGGAGAAGAAGCCTGACGAGCTGGTCACCGACGAAGACATCGCCTCGTATGCTCGGGAACTCTATATCGACGCCGTTCGCGCCGCATCCAAGCGCATTCCGATCGCCCTCGAGATCGAGGCTTACGGGGCGCGTCAGAACGGCCTCGATCTGGCTTGCTTGCTACACCTGCCGTCCGACTTTGCTGCTGGTGGGTCGGCGATGGGGCCACCACCCAACTCTGGACCCGGGCGCGCAGCTTGGTATGAAAAGTCCTTGCAACTCGCCGGTCAGCAGATCGTGGATGCAACCAAACGGCGGGAGATTTTGAGCGAGGAGGAAGTCAAAGGGGAGGCGGAGCTGGCCAAGTTGACCAGACTGAGGCTGGACCTCGTAAGTGACCGCGTTTGATCGGACCTCTCGGTGGGATCTTCCTGACACCTTCTTCCTTATGCAGCTCTCGCTCGCCAAGAATGTCCCCGTTTATGAGCTTCGCCCGATGACGCCAGAGGAAGTCGACCTGCTACCTCCTGCCGTTCGTGGTCTCATCAAGGTTGTACCAAAGGCTTAGATGATGCCGGAAGTCCACACATCCGGCTAGTGTCCGTCCATCGCCGTCATCGAGCTTGAAGCTATCCTCCTGCAGGTCATCGGATTCAGCAATTTACAGGCCTTTATGTCATTCTATGATCGCGTGACCGATCAAGGTCACTAAGATACCTTTCACTCGCCTATTATGCTGTCGGTGGAAGCTAGAGCGCCTGCTTCCACTCAAGCTTTTCATATCGGTTGATGGATGTTGGGCTTGAGCATCAAATATCGTCTACTAGCAATATGAAATTTGTTCAAGAATGCAAGATCAGCCACATCGGCTCATGTCCTGAAATGGTTTTAGTTTGGAAATTTAGGTGGGCTGCAGCCCATGAGGAATCGAATCAAACGGAACGATACGGCTTGTCGATCACTGTACCAGCACATGCGCAATCACAAGCAGCCATGTGTTGACGATGATGCATGTCGCGACATCTTTTCTCAATGAAAAGGGAAGGGAAGGGGGGGGCCGAGATCGGAGTGCGTCGGTCCAGCTTGCTAGTTGACCAGCAACGCGGGATCAGCGGCGTGGAGCCAGGTTTTCATTTATATTGAAATGCATTTATTTGTCGGCGCGGACCGATCTCATGCCCCTGAAATGGTCTCATAGCTTCATATCCACCTCCTTTGATATGTCGTGACCAGACTCTGATGTGACATTTCCCTAGCAAGTAGGTCAAGATCATACTATATATAGGCATGTTCCCGTTTCTCTGGCCCCTTTTGCTTGGATACACCTCTCGTTCAATAACCAGATCTCTCCAAAGTCTACTTTCGAAGAACAGCAGGATCCAATCCTTCAAATATGAGTATAAATTCGTCAAGCATCGTCCATGGCTCGATTCTAGCTGGAACCATAACGTCCGCACTCGACCCCTCCACCAAAGATTCTACCGTCCGAACCAGAATTTATACCATTAAGCCTGCTGACTCGAGTCAAGATGAAGGCTCAGATCTTGATCTGCATGCGTTCGAGATCCACCACAGGCTCCGGAAGAAGACAATTCTACTTCCCGGTCGCACTGATGCATCGAACTCGGAAAACTTCCCAGCTATGCAGAGCCTTACCCAGAAATTGACTGATGAAGGTCTGTTTGACACGAGTAGCACGAATTCGACCTCCCTCTCACTGTTTTGGCATCCCGACGAAGGATTCTACGTGGAGGAAGACGAACCTGAACGATCTTCGGAACCTCAACAGCCTCTTGCTGCAACCAAAGAACCAGATGAACTTACCATCGAACAGTCAAAATTGGTGGACCAGATCGTCGCAAAGTACAAAGCCATTGACATGTCGGATCTCAATGACTTGACAAAGTTGATTGAACATCGAGGTCACGCGCGGGGACGCACCGCGCAAGACAGGTGTAGCATCCTTCATCGTGAGCTGGGTGCATCTGTTTGGATGTCAAATCAAGATTGTATCCGTCTTACTGCCGCAAGCGTTCAGGCCTGCGAAAGGGATCCTACTGAGTTGATGTACCGTGCTGTCTTTGATCGAATCCTCTCGACTAAGAAATGAGACATCGATCATCTTAGGCTGGAATACAAATATGCCATAAAGACCCCTAGGTGCCTAGACATCAATCAAGTTGTACTATTGCGTTTCTCATCTGAATTGATCTGACACTCGCGGGAGCTTGACCTGGTGAGATCTGACACGCGTGTCGTCACCAAATGTCAATAGCGGTGTCGAATTGCGTTCAGCAGCCTGTTCCCAGTCTGTACATCTGGATGACACATACTGCTAAGATTTGCCTTTGTTTCTTAATGATGGCGGTTCACAATACCACAATACTAAACCTCAGCCGCAGAGACACACGATTCTCCAGGATGGAACGGACTATCGCTTCGGGCCTTTCCCCTCCCAGTCATGACGGAACGAGTCTCGGCGCTATGTACTAGTACGAGATTGGAGACCGCTGACATAAGTAATTGGCGCGACGAGCTCAGCGATCGTATCGGCGCTGAGTAGTGACCGCGCTGAGTAGTGACCTACTTGTGCCGGCAATTCGATCCACTTAGAGTCCTGGGTGGGAGATTCCCCCTTTCAATGAACTATGGTTCACCAACTGGAGCCCCTCCAGAATGACTTGCCTCCCTGAATTTAGATAGAAGTAACCAAGCCCACATGATGATCACGCCATTGATGCTGATGCTGAACACTTCGCGTCATCCAGCTTCATCTGGATACCATAAGGCCGTATTCTTAGACTCATCCACTTTCCACTGGGCAAAGTGCCCTTTAAGACGGTACCACGTGGATACTAAACACCGTGTACTCTAAAGACATGTGATGATCCGACCTGGCGATCATACGGTGTATCGTGCCGGCGCCGCCGAGAGGCTAAAACGGACCACCATAGTTGGTGGTGTTCAAATCTGCAATCCACAACAAACGTTCCCTTTTCCGCGACAAACGTTTACATAGCAAACGCCTATCTTGTGGCCCATTATCGCCGGATGTAAGCGCGTCTCCTTGAATTCCCCAGCAGCAAAGAGTGCATATATAACAACCGCCATGTCCCTAGATCTGAGTACTGCCACATGTGTGTCTTTCCGTTACAACCCATTTCCCTTCGCGGATTGGGACTTGACCCCGATCGACACCGCTGGTTGCTGGGCTTTCCTCATAGTGACAGTAATTTCACGGGCATGGCAGACGCATATCCCTTTATCGCCCATGAGTCAGTTCTTGCTGAACTCAGCACCATATTTCACCATCCTTCAAACGAGGTTTCGATGGTACCGACCAGAAATTCTAAATTCGCATCGACGGCCAACGACACCAAGACATTTTCTCTGACTATAGACTTCTCGTCGGACGTGCTGCAACAGGCGCCACTGCTCCGACGGCTTGGAGAAGCCTTTACGCCAGCGAATTCTGGGGTCGCGCCGGATATGACCATGTCGATCGCCACCGCCGGAACTGCAGTAACCCAACGTCAGGTGGAACCGTTGACAGCTGATCAGATCGTTCTGGTGTATAAGGTTGTTGCAGAATGTAAGCAACTCACCGATTTGGACGAGAGCGCACTATGCATTCTGCGTGCAGAGAAAGGTGAACATCGAGAGCGCAGCACGCGTCGCCTCTGCGATCTTGTCTACGAGGACCTGCAAGCCAAGAATTGGATGTCGGACATTGTACGACTTCGTATCGAAGCCGCAGCGATTCAGGTTTGCGCAAAGATTCCCACCAAGTCCATGATTCGCTCTGTCTTTATTCTGCTGAAGCCTTCGAAGCCATGAACAGTCCGTCGTTCGAGGCTGAGTATCATGCATCTCGACCGCATCCATCCTCAGCTTAGATAGGATGGCATGAACATGTCAGAAGAACAATTCTGACTCGTCAACATCGTCCACCAACTAGATGACGACTCGGAATGCAAAACTATAATTCGATAGCCTCCGACGCATAGCCGTCTTCGTGGCTGTCTTCAGGTGTGTTCGATTTCATATGCTTTAATTTTCATCTGCACCTGAACAGGTTCAATAGGCAGCGGTTTCCACTTGCAAGCCGACCTTTCTCTCTTCCTTTGAGGCCTTACGGGAGGTTTCAAATATAGCGGAGTTGAGAAATTATTGCATTTGTCGCCAATTGCATCGTCATCGGATGAGCACGCGACACCACCTGCTTCCCACGTCTGCCATGCGTCTAGGTGTAATATGGGGATATATAGTATCTTTGAGTGATTTTAATCACCCCTGAGTTATAGCTGATGATGCTAGAGAAGATGCAATGGCACACAGCGATGCAATAGCCTCGATTAGCAGTTGAAGGCAGAATCATAGCGAAAACTTTAAACCGAAATAGTATTGCTTAATCTACGGAAACTTATATTCTCCTCGGATGGCGTGCTGGAACCGCTCAACTTGGTGGGCTAGAGCTGATCGATGTCAAAGCATCAAGATATATACCGCGACCATTTCACTCCTACCATCTAGCACCTACTTGTACTGCCTGGAAACCTTCTTCGTCAAGTGCGCTTCAACCTGCCGCTAATTTACTCCAAAAGAAAAATACAGTAGTCATGGCTGCTAACAGGGAACCTGTGCCTCCATCTTCCGAATTTACTGCGGGACAATTGTCCATGATTTCTGAACCAAGCGGGACAGGCGCTCGTCCGTCCAACACCAGCCAAAGAGACGACGCATCTATTGCCGCCAGCACAAATACTTCACTCGTGCAAGATGCCAAACGCGGCCAAGAAGGTAGCACGAATACTTGTAGGCAACGGAGCAAGATGTCCGGAAGTGAAGAGCCTGATTACTTGGCCGAGGCTCAAAAGTTTCACGACCAGGTTGCACGAGACTTCGATGTGGCGTTACCCCCGCCTGCCACAGCGGTTACGTCAGAATTGTCTGAAAAGACGCTGACAGCAGTGTTGGATGCCATCGTTGACCAGTTCTCTAACTTCAAGGACCTGGACGAAGAAGAGCTTGCGGGGTCAATGGTATCCAGGCCTGCAACCTTACGGGATCCGGTGCAACAGAGATGCCTTAGATACAGCAGAGAGCGGGATGGTCAGTGGCTGACCGATCTGACGGAACTGCGTCTGATTGCTGCCATCGTTGCTGTCTGCGAAATCCCGCCTACCGAAAAGGCCTATCAAGCCATCTTTGAGAGAGTCAAGGTTTCGGTGCATCAGGATTTAGAAACTTCATGACCTCTAAAGATATCCGTCAGTTACGGCTTGCGGTATGTCAATGAACAGGAATTGTAAATAGACCAGTTAAAGTTCTGCGTGCGAGTTTGAAGCGCGCTACGGGGTGGGAATCGCTCGTGAGGAACGACACTACCGTTTGCGACGTCTTGTGATACACTCCCTCGATCCATTCGTTCTCTATGTCGTTATAGCAGCAGGGCGAGGCTAGCTACGTTGCTGTGTCATAATCGTCGGGCGACTCGCAAGGATTCTGACTCAAAGAGCTATATTCGCCTCGAGTGGCTTTCGATTGAGTCTTGCATAGAGATAACAATCGAAGTATCCTTTGACCGTGTATCGTCGCCTCGCCAGAACTTTGTAATTTCGCCTCCTTCTACGTTCAAACAACTACCTGTCCGACCCAACAATCCCCGAGTCTCTGATTCTGATCGTTCAATCCACCATGAACGACCACCTTCCCCCCCTCCCAACCAGCCACCGCAAACCACCCTCTCGCCTCCGGAATCCCCTCCTTGTCCACCTCCTTCTCCCACGCCCCTTCCTCCGTCCCTTCAGCTCCACCTTCACCCTGACCATATTGACTCAACCTCTCGAACCCAAGGCCCCATCGGTTGGATCCACCAACCAAGCCAGGTCGACAAACCACCGCCCAAACGTCCCGATGAAATTGCCCAGCTCCAGAATGGCCAAGATGAGCCGGAGCGGGTCCTCTTTCACCAAACAACATGAGGGCTACGATCTTCCCACCTTGTTCTTCGTCACCTTCGCCGGCTTTACTAGGGATGTCCAAAGCGGGGACAATGGGGACGAGCCCATGAACGCTCCTAGCTTGAGGATGCCCAGCTTCTCCTTCCCTATTAGGTAAACCGAGTTCCACCCATCGGTTCTCATCAGGTTGAAAGACGTCTAGCGTGGATCCAATCTCGTGCCCCGCGAATCCACCATACCGGATCAAGATCTGTTCCTCCACCGTAGCCCCATTATCGTCGGACGAAGGGACTTTGAGAGTAAGAGGACAAAGTACAGTCCCGCCTCTCCCCAAGCCAGGTGCATCAGGTCGGGATGTCCACTTCAAGCCCTGTTTCTCCTCCTTGTTGACATTCCCTCCATCAGTACGAGGGAGTCGAAGGGAATCGAGCTTGTTCGATCTTCCTGTTGCTGGGCATCCGGCGTGGACTGTCGGATCAATTTCAAATGAAAACCAGGACCAGGATCAGTATCCGGGGATCGAAACCATCCGAGGAACGGAGCAAGACGAAGAAAGAGAAAAAGACTGACGATAGACCTCCCAATCCAGGACAGCAAGCGCATGATAACTCTTCCTCTCCACCCCACATCCTTCACTCCCACCCTCACCCTCAACTTTCCCCTCAGACCCATCCTGAGTAGTCTTCAACCTCCTCCATCCTTCTTTGGCAGCGATATCGATGATCCAGAGGTCTGAATCGCAGGGTGACATTTCTTTCGATTCTCTTCCCCCGTAGAGGTAGATCGAGGTCGAGGTTGAGCTCGAGCTGGTGGTGGTGGTGGTGGTGATGGTCAGGGCAGAACCGACCCGGGCGGAAGGTTTGAGTTGGGATGTGATTGGGTGGGTTGAGCCGTCTACGATTTTCAAGGTAGGGGTTATCGTTCGAGAAGAAACAGACAGCCCCAGGAGAAGAAACAAATAACGTTCCGTGCGATCAGACTCGGTCGAGAACCTCATCAATCGGAGCCTTGAAGACTCACCCTTCAGATCAATCTCCCACAGTTCATCATCTACCGGTTCTCTCGGTCTACCTTCCCCGCCAAAGACATACGCCTTGTCGTTGACGACCACCAGGTTATTACTCGATCGGACGAGGGAGGTCTGATGATTTGGGTCAGAGGTTTTGAGGGGGAGTTGAGTCCATATGATATGCATGGTGGGAGGTCGCTGGTAGTGTGTTGGGTTGGGTTGGGGGTGATACGGTGTTATGCTATTTAGCTGGGTCCTCTGATGGGTAGCTATGAGGTGGAAGACGAGTGATCAGGTAAAGTGCGATCCAGGCAACTTTCGGGTTGGAATTGGCCATATATATACACTTACTCACATGGAATGACCCCCAAGCTCCACCAAAACCCTTCCCATCGATGCCAAGCATGTCATCCCAAGTAATTCGCAGTGCTTCGGTCGTTGTTGTAATTAAGATTCCGTGTGTTCACTAGCTCGGAGAGGAGATTGGGATGATGACCTCGAAGTACTTGAGTCGGTGGATGAACAGTCATTGGTCATGAGGGTCGACATCGCCTAGGCCTGAACTGATAGAAGCATCGTCTTATCCATCATATCTCGTACATCCAATCGACCATCATCATCGTCGTCATCGCGATCTCTAGCAAAATCGACTTCGGTCTTTGAGAGCGTCAAAACGTTGAAGCGAGAGATTCCGTCTCGACCAAATCACAACCAGTTAGATTGTACAGCATCATGTCAATCTCATCAACACCATCGCCATCTCTGACGAACGCAGACAGACTCCCATGGAAAGGATACTTTTGTATAGTAGCACAACATACAAGCAGGTGAGTCGGCAAAACCCGCTGCCACCATCGAGGAAAAAGTCGTGTACGGAAAGTTTGATTCGGCGTTGATCGATTGGTAAACTTTGCTCTTGTGTGATATTCTGACAATTCTCACAACGCTCAACTATACCTCCTGTAATCTCCTCATCCTACAGTGCATGGAGTGAACAATGCCTCGGTGAGCTATACGCTTGAACTCCCGATTGACCCGCCGCTGATACCTCACTCCTCAACCACCCCTAGAATTCTCCGCCTTCCTCTTCCTAATCGTCCTCTACCCTACAACCCTCCTCCCCGCCTCCCTCCTCGGACTGAGCATGACCCTCGTCTCTTTATCTCTGGCTCATCGGATCGGGTCTTGGGTGGATAAGGGGGAGAGGATGAAGGTCGTCAGGCTGGCTTTAGGGGCTCAGAAGGTGAGTAGCGAGTCACGACGAACTTGGTCGAGCTTCTATTTATGTGAAATGAAGACAGCTTAGCGGGATAGAGGAGCTGAAACATGTACATGAAACCTTGCATCTACCTCTCTCTCTCTCTCTCGTAGCTCGCTCAAATCTCAGAATACCTCATCTTCCTCTTCCTCTTCTCCTCCCGACCAGCCCACCTCCTCCCCTCTGGCGGCCGAATCATCGCCCGCCTCCTATCCGGCCGACCACTAGGCGTACATCCTCATATCCGGACTGACGAAGTGTTCGGAAGTAACGCAGATGGATCTGAGGACCCAGGTATCAAATCGTGGGAGATCTTGGCGCTTGTCGGGTTGATTGGGTTTGCGACGTTGGGGAGGTTGTCGACGACTGTGATCGATATCGCTGTTGATCGGGATTGGTCAGTCCTGGCCAGGTCATATACAAGCAGGTCGACAAAGCTGACGACTCGCTCCTCCCTTCCTCGATCCTCTTGCTCACACAACGGTCAACTCAACCCGGCTCACTACCGCTCCAACCCCAGGGTCCTAGTCATCTCATCATCCACCCCAAACCCAACCACCAACCTAACCCTATTCAACGCTTCCCTCCGCCGCGCTTTCCTCCTCTGCAAACTCCTCTCCCCACTCTTCGTCTCCCTCCTGACCAGCCTCACTTCGTACCCCCGCGCAGCAGCCATCTTGTTAGGTATGAGCATGATGAGCTTGGGGGTGGAGAGTTGGTGGATCGGGGTGGTTTGGCGTGAATGGGGGTGTTTGGAAGAAGCAGAGGAGGAGAGACGGAGGAAGCGGGAGGAGGTGGGGAGTGGGCGGGGTGGTGAGGCGGGAGAGGTGGGGAATTCGGGGAGATGGTATGAGGTTTCGGGGGAGACGGTGGAGGATGTGCTCGAATTTGCTCGGATGCCGATCTTTCTCAGTGAGTCCGGGTGGTGGGGTCGTGGAAAGGTTGCAGAGTGCTGAGTTGCGATCTCCCCCCCTTCGTAGGCTCCTTGTCGATGTGAGTTTTCGCCGAGTCAATGAAGTATTCTGCGATAGACTCACAACTGACCCGAACGCCGCCCTACCCCAGCTCCATGCTCTACCTCACGACGCTTCAGTTCGACGGCGTCATGCTATCCTACCTCAAGTCCGAACTCCGTCTCTCGGACATGTTTATCTCGGTCATGCGTGGGGTCACAGTGATCGCCGGATTGTTGGGTACCGTCGTCATGCCCTACGGCGAACGTTGGGTCGGGCTCGAACGAACGGGCGCATGGAGTATTTGGTGAGTCGTCACTCGACCAGGGCTTCGGGTGAGACAAATCCGTGGCGCCGAAGCTGACATCGCGCATATCATGGTCGTCTTTCGCAGGCTCGAAGCGTTCCTTCTAGTCCCGGTCGTCATCTGCTTCTACGTCATCCCTGTGCACTCGCCCACCTTCCCACCTATCATCTCCTTCATCCTCTTCACCTGCCTCGCCCTTTCCCGTCTCGGTCTCTACGCGTTCGATCTGGTTCAAGTCCAGTGCTTGCAACTCGAACTACAGCACCATCCGAAGCGCAATAGGTTTACGTCGTTGCAGATTGCCATGCAGAATGCGAGTGATTTGGCGAAATGGGCGATGGTCTTGGTGTTTAGTCGACCGGATCAGTGAGTTGGGCGTGCGTGGGAACAAAGGCGGGGTCTTGTGGCTGATTGTAGGGATTGTCCGCCAGATTCCGCTGGACGGCACTAATAAGCACCATGGCGGTCGTCACAGGAGTAGGCTGGCCATTTTCGTTGTTTTGCCGCTCTGAAACTGTCGTCTGACTTCCAATCTCCCTCGCAGGCCATCATCTATTCTGCGTTCCTACGCAAGGTCCGAGGGCACTTGTTTCACCTTCGAGGCTACCGAAATCGAAAGCACGATGATGAGGACGTACGGACAGGGCTGCTGCGGCGGGAAGAAGAGATCGAGATGGGTAGTCGGTAAGGGCTGTAACATGCATGATCGGTCGAGGTTGTATTATGATTAGAAATAGATAGAGGCAAATCCATTTCATTCCCTGCTGACTAGAATCATGTGACAATTTACTCTGCTGGACGAGCGACATGCGCTGCGATCTAGCCACGCTTCGCGTCGGCTGTGAACGACCTCTCGCGCGTTATATAATATCCGGGCCGTTGTCAATGCCGAACTCGATGACTTGGAACATGCCGAGAAAGAGGTGGATGTATTGCAGAAGGCATGTAACTAGGAAAATACGACGAGCTGTATGGTGTCAATTCTACCCACGATGAAAGTAGAAGGCGGGAGTCAGTCAAGGCGTTACGAGCGAAGCCGTGGCCCAGATAAGAATCTTCTCATAGTCAAAGATAGGCCACGTCTTGCACACGAGAGACCTCGCCCGAAACGTTCTGGAAAATGATGCATCTATACAACGCTGGACTGTTTCCCAATGAGCTCACACGCTGGGATCGAAACACAGGCCGACAGAAGAAGAGATGTTTCATAGTAACGTTCAACCTCGTTCATATAAGTATGAGTACTACAGAGGGACAAGATAGACGCGGTTCGGCGGCGAGGGCGTGATTCTGGTCCTGGAGGCACGTCAGCCGGTGCATTTTAAGAGGATGATCTACAATATCTTCCGTAATAACCTTGGCCCTATAACCGCAATGGACTCGAGAAGAACCCCCGGCCTTGCGACAATCACCAGGGTTAGGTTCCGCCATGCACGTAACGCGAGGCAGGCTCAGATCCATCACCGCAATCTGTTTCCTCCAGGATTCCTCATTCGGCGCGCGTTATGTGATTTTCAATCTCTTCAACCTCCAACCCGACCAAACGTAGTCTACGCTTGACAATCAATGATTATGGACAATCAGACAGTACGACATACGGGCTTGAGCGCTATCAATAGCTTCACGCCCGCTCTTTTACGACTAAATCTCACACAGTTGCAACCAGATAGGCGACAGATACTCGGCGTCGTCCATCATCTTGAAGGGATTGACGTCCCGCTTCGTCAACACCGTCAGCAATCCTCTTCCTAATGCCTTGTCTAGATACTTTTGAATAGAGACACCTTTGCGCGAGAGATCAAGTCAACAACGAATCAACCTCGTGTAGGAGACGAGCGATTTCGGCGTGAGGGATGGCTCACAGGACAAGAGGGAGGGCGAGGGGCTCGGGATCGGCGACACTCTGGATCGGCGACGAGCTCGGGATCGGCGGAAGATCCGGGCATGGGGGGGAAGGGGAGGATAGTCAAGGGAGAAGAAGTTCGGATCTCCGGTTCCGGTCCGACAAGCTCGAGAGAAGCGGGTCAGTCGAGTGGGGCGAAGGAGGTGCAGGAGGAGGAGGAATGACCTCTTGAACGACCTCTCGCCGTTCTTGTTCCCGCTCTTGTTCTCGCTGAGTCCTGAAGCCCTCCTGAGGGCGACAGTAATCCAGAGGCATAGGCTCGGTCTTGGACAGCCAGATGCACTCTCTAATAGCAGCAGGAGGCGTGATGTGAGCCAGTTGCAGCTTTGGTCCTTCCTGTATTCCCAGTTCTTGAGATCGGCCGAATAAACAGCGCCACGTCATATCTCTTGACCCAATGATGACGTGTAGCGGGAGAGGCAACCCAGGTGTATATGCCAAAATTTGAAGTGGCTCGGCGTCGCGTGCCGGCGTCCTACCAAAGGTACTCGTATATGGGCTTGGAGGGGATGAACCATCTCAACGCCGACGTCTACGCGCTGTTGGATGAGATGGCAATAGAGGAAGAAGACCGGTCCGAGCAGAGGACGATGAAGGGATAACAAGAGGGGCAACTTGACGATGAGGAGAAGCAGATGGTCACTGCCAAGGTCTTGACTCGGCTGCAGATTGCAGCCTGGGCCGATCCCCAGATTCCGGGCATGTAGGTTCAAACTCCAGCTCAGATCAAATAGCTGCCCACGCGCCGACCAGTTGTCCGTGGTCCTAGTGAGGATCCTCGCAGCTCACCCGACATTCCTCATAGTTGATTCTGTCCCACAATGATCAAGATTCCATCGAACGTCTTTCAATGACTTGATCCAGAAAGGTGTTGTTTGATCCTCAAACGTCAGAGGTCATCGCGATCGCGGACGACTAGTACATAAGCAAAGGGGGTCCATCACTTTCGGGATTTCCGTCGTCAGTCTCTTGAGGATCATCTGGCGCCGGTTGTTCGTTTTCACCTCTCTCTGATGTTCATGCGTCGGTGTTTCCTCGTTGCAAGTTTCCTTTGATGTTCTTACCGTCGGGTTTTGTGGTTGAACACTCGATTTCTTTGCGTCAATTGTCATTATCAATTCTCTCAGTCTTCCCGTGCCGGTTGCCTTCGTCGGCAATCTCCTTCAATTACCTTGCACTCATTCTCTCGTCTTGATTCCTTGATCGTACCGCATCGGTTTGTTGTCGTCAACTCTCTTTGGATTTTCTTGAGTAAGGTGTCAAGATCCATTCCTCGATTTCTCGATCCCGCCGCGTTGGTCTTGATCATCAATTCTACTCCGATCTCCTCGGACCCGTTCTCCGTGGTATTACTTGATCCGGGATATTGTTGCTCTGGTTGGATTTGATTAACTTGCGTCGTTTTCGATGTCCAAACCCTACTTCGACCCTTCCGTATCTGTCCTCCGATAACCAAATCTACTCCGATTCCATAACCCACCCAAACCACTCGATCCACTCGATCCGATAAATTGATCTTAACCAAGTGGGTTAACCGGATGATCCCGCAGATCCAGAATGGAGAACAAAGCCACGACCCACCCCATCCACTCGATCCGGTAAACGTGATCTCAAACGAACGGGCCGATGATCCCGCGGTCGCAGGATGAAGGATGAAGCCGTAACCCACTCTCAATCCGGGTACATGATTGTGAATATGGTGTAGTAGTTGGCGGGGCCGCAGTTAAAGGCAGAGACGAAGGGTGGAAGAATGAAGAATGAAGGATGGAGATCAAGACGAACACGCGAACACTGCCCGAACAAGCTCAAGAACCTCTCCATGACCATGAAATACGAACCAGGAAAAGTGTTCATCGATATCTTTCCCATGCATCCATCGTACCGCTCCCTACTGTATCTAACCTACTCACAAGTTCTGCCCCAAGTGTGAAGATCCGCGCCCAGCTCCCGAAGTTCCATGGAGGAATAGTACCGTACTCG
>Ga0308160_10003928_pt1 | contig 16288 bp, 11 predicted proteins | sample PhyFR1_FD_201036 | JGI IMG/M metagenome (GOLD analysis project Ga0308160, IMG submission 201036) | Phyllosphere microbial communities from UC Gill Tract Community Farm, Albany, California, United States - DLSLF.R1 | ecosystem: Host-associated > Plants > Phyllosphere > Unclassified | place: USA...
GACCTGGCAGCCGAGCGAATGGGCAAGGAAGACGACCGGCATACCGGCGTCGATGGGGTTCGCAGCCGACGCGGCCAGCAGCGCCCGCGCGATCTGGCCCTGCGCCACCTCGTAGACCGAGCCCGGGTCTTCCTTGCGGTTCTCCAGGCCGGCGGCATCGGCAAAGCCGAACAGCATGAACTTGCGCAGCTGGTCGTAGTGCACCTTGCTTCCCGCGTCCACGCGCTCCCACACGGTCTGCTCGTTCTTTTGCAGGATGTCCTGGTAATACACCGAATAAAAGGCGGCGCGCTCGCGCAGGGCCGGACCGAGGCGGGTACGCATCTCGCCGAACACGCCGGCCGCGTAGTCGCGCGGCGTTTCGCCCATTCCGTGAACCGTGATCAGTGCGACCTGGGGCATGGCGGCCTCCTTTGATAGAGAGGGATAGGAATCGGCCTCAGCAATAAGGTGGATTCCTAACTCCAGCTTACCACCAAGCCCAGCGCGACGGCCGCCCGCACGCTAGCGCAACGGGACGCTTTACTCAATTAGTTGCAGGAACTATAATTTTCTTAAATATAACTGTATTTGCCCAATTGTATGTACACCCGACCGCGCCTCCGGACCGGCATCACGCCGCCTCATGCAGACTGCATGAAGGCAAGTGTACGCCTCGGCGCTGCGCGAGGCCGGCCATGAGTCCGATCCTGTTTCCGCAGTACGCGGACGCGATCCGCGACCTCGACCTGGCGGCGGTCGATTCGGCAGCAAGCCTGCCGGAACGCTTCCTGCTGGCGCGCGAAGGCAAATACAGCGTGCACTACATCCCTTTCGAATACGTGAACCCGGCCGCGCGCATCGTGGTCGTCGGTATCGCGCCCGGCTTTGCGCAGTGGAGGAATGCGATGCGCGAAGCCCAGCGCTGCATCCGCGCCGGGGCCGGCCAGGACGAGGTGCTGCGCGCGGCGCGCCTGGCGGGCGCCTTCAGCGGCGCGATCCGCCCCAACTTCGTCGCCCTGCTCGACGCCATCGGCGTACAGCGCTGGCTCGGCATCGCCAGCTGCGCCTCGCTGTTCGACCTTGATGCGCACCTGGTGCAGATCAGCGCCATCCTGCGCCATCCGGTGTTCGCCGATGGCCGCAACTACAGCGGCACGCCGGGCATGGCCAGGCTGCCATTCCTGCGCGAGCAGGTGCTGCGCTACTTCGCGCAGGAGGCGGCCAGCTTGCCCGATGCGCTCTACATCCCGATGGGCGGCAGCGTCGCCGAAGGCCTGGACTGGCTCGCGCGCGAAGGCGTGATCCGGCGCGACCGCATTCTGCATGGCCTGCCGCATCCGTCCGGCGCGAATGCCGAACGGGTCGCCTATTTCCTCGGCCGCAAGGAGCGCGCCACGCTCTCATCGCGTACCAACGCGCGCCAGATCGATGCCTCGCGTGCCACCTTGCTGGCCCAGATGGCCGCACTCACGGATTAAGGCTTAGCGCGGCGCGCTTGCCGCATCCTGTAGGATGCGCACCAGCGCCCCCATGTCGACCGGCTTCACCAGGTGATGCGCGAAACCGGCTTCGCGCGCCCGCATGCGGTCCTGCTCGCCCCCGTAGCCGGTGGCCGCGATCAGCACCGCATCGCGCATCCCCGGCTGGGCACGCAGCAAGGCGCCGAGCTGGTAGCCGTCCATGTCCGGCAGGCCGATGTCGACCACCATCGCGTCGGGCGGCTCGCGCGCCGCACGATCGAGCACGCCCCTGGCCATGTATTCGACCGTGACCGCATGGCCTTGCACCCGCAGCAGCGTGGCCAGGCTGTCGGCCGCGTCCTCGTTGTCGTCGACGACGATCACGCGCAAGGGCCGGAAGGCCGCCGCATCGGCGGGACGCGCGGCGCCCCCTGCTACCGGAGCGTCGCCCTCGCACTGCGGACAGGGCAGCTCGATCGTGAACACGCTGCCCAGTCCCACGCCCTCGCTCGCGGCGCGGGCTTCGCCGCCGTGCATCTCGACCAGCTTCTTGACCAGCGCCAGGCCCAGCCCCAGGCCGCCCTGCGAGCGCGCCAGCGTGCGTGCGCCCTGGCTGAAGGGTTCGAATACAGTCGGCAGCAGGTCGGCCGGCATGCCCAAGCCGTTATCGCGAATCTCGACCAGGGCGCGGCCCGGCCCCATCGTCAGCGCAATGCGAATGGTGCCGGCCGGCGGCGTGTACTTCGCCGCATTGTTCAGGATGTTGACGACCACCTGGATCAGGCGCGTCGCGTCGCCGCGTACCCGCACCGGGCCATCGGGCAGGACCAGGTCGACCCGGTGCGACTTTTCGTCGATCAGCGGCCGCGCCTGGTCCAGCGCGCTGCGCACGACCTCGCACAGGTCGACCTCGTCCACCTGCAAGGTCACCAGGCCGCGCGTCACGCGCGAGACGTCGAGCAGGTCGTCGACCAGGCGGCTCATGTGCTTGACCTGGCGGCTGATGATGGCGCTGGCCTGGCGGATGCGCGGCTCGTCGCGGAACTGGATGTTGAGCAGGGCCGCCGAGCTGCTGATCGGCGCCAGCGGGTTGCGCAGTTCATGCGCCAGCATCGCCAGGAACTCGTCCTTCATGCGGCTCAGGCGCTCGGCCTCCACCCGCGCCACGCGCTCGCTCTGCAGCAGCGCCTCGCGCTCGAGCGCCGACTTGCGCGCCGCTTCGTACAGGCGCGCGTTGTCGAGCGCCACCGCCGCCTGCGCGGCCACCCCGGCGACGATGCGTTCGGTGCGTTCGCTGAACACGCCGGGCTCGGGATGGCCGAAGAACAGGCCGCCCAACACCGTACCCGAGCGCGCCACCACCGGCACCGCCAGGTAGCTGCGCACCGGCAGGTGCCCCTTCGGCATGCCGAAGTGCGGCGCGCTCAAGCCATAGCGCGGATCGCGCGTGATGTCGTCGCTGCGCACGATGCCTTCGTTGTGGAAGGTCGGACCGAACACCGCCGTCTGGCGCGGATGGCCGAAGCGCTCGAAAGCCTCGCGCGGCGCGCCGGACAGGGAGTACAGCAGCAGGCTGTTGCCCTGCTCGTCTTCGGTAGCATAGAAAAAGGCGCCGAAACGGGCGCCGCTCAATTCGGTACCGGCATCGGTGATCGCCTGCAGCAGCATCTCGGTGTCGAGGGTCGAGGCCAGCGCCTGGCCGGTCCGGTTCAGCAGTTCGAGGATGCGCGTCTCGTCGCGCAGCGTCTCCTCGACGCGGGCGCGGCGCACCGCTTCGCGCGTCTGGCGCGCCACGTCCTCAGCCAGCGCCACCTCGGCCGCAGTCCAGCGCCGCGGCGCGCCCGCGTGCAGGTAGAACACGGCCGCCAGTCGTCCGCCCTCGATGATCGGCACCGCCATCAGGGCGCGCACGCCGATGTCCGCATAGGCGGCCGCATACGGCGCGCTCAAAGGCTCAAGCTGCACATCGTCGAAGCGCAGCGCGCGCCCGGCGCACAGGGCGTGCCCCGGCTCGGCGCCGAAGCGCTCGAGCATGAGGGTCTTGCCGGACAGGCTATTGATGCTGCCGTCGGTCCAGTCGCGCTCGACGCTGAGCGTTTGTCCGGCCGCGTCGATCTCGCCATAGCCGACCCGCCCCACGCCGAGGTGACGGCCCACGAGCGCGCTGGCCGCTTCCATGATCTCCACCGGATCGAGCAGTTCGCGCAGGGTGGCGCCGAGCTCGCGCTGGAAGCCGTGCTGCTGCGCGGCGAGCACGCGTTCGGTGGTATCGGTCAGCACGCACAGTACACCCGCCATCTCCTCGCCTTCGCGCAGCGGCGAGCATGACAGCGTGAGGAAGCGGCGCGCGCCCTGGCCGGGCCGCGCCAGGTCCAGCGGCAGGTCCTGCAACAGCGCCGTCTCTCCCGCCAGCGCGGCTTCGAGCACCGGCATCAGGGCGGCCCAGGAATCGCTGAATGCCTGCTCCAAAGGCTGGCCGAAGGCGGCCGGGTGGCGCTCGCCCAGCAGGTCGATGAAGGCGTCGTTGTAGACCAGGCGCCGCTCGGCGCCCCAGGCCGCGAACATCGGGAAGCGCGAACCGAGCATCAGGGCGGCGACGGCGCGCAAGCCCTCCGGCCACGGCATGCCGCCGGCCAGCGGCACGGCGCGCAGCAGCGCACGCACGCCGTCGCTGTCGGTGTCGAACGGAAGTGCGCGCATCGCTCGGTTCATGCGGAATGAATGCCCGGTTGGGCCAGATCGTGATCAGCCGATTATAGCGGCCGAACGCGCACCAAAACAGCGCGCAGCCGCCTCCCGTGACCGGATCATGCAGGTCGGATGAAGACTATGCGTGGCGCGTGAGAATGAGGACGATTCGACAACACATCACGCCCCGCCCTCAGGCGTCGCTCGAAAAACGGAAGCGCGATTCGGTGGCGTAAGTCTCGCCGGGACGCAGGATCGTATTCGGGAAGGACGGCTGGTTCGGCGAATCGGGAAAGTGCTGCGGCTCCAGGCAAAAACCGCTGCGGTAAGAGTAGCTGCGGCCCTTGCCGGCGAGCGAGCCGTCGAGGAAATTCCCGCTGTAGAACTGCACGCCCGGCTCCTGGGTAAACAGTTCCAGCACACGGCCCGAGCGCGGCTCGTACACCCGCGCCGCCAGGCGCAGTGCACCCGGCGCTGCCCCGTTCAGGACGAAGCAATGATCGTAGCCGCCGCCATGTTGCAGCTGCTCGTTCGGCGCATCGATGCGCGCACCGATCGGCGCCGGGCTGCGGAAATCGAAAGGCGTGCCGGCGACCGGCATCAGCTGCCCGGTCGGGATCAGGTCCACATCGATCGGGACGATATTGTCCGCATCGATCATCATCTCGTGACCGAGGATGTCGCCGCCTGCCGCGAGATTGAAATAACTGTGCTGGGTCAGGTTGACGGGCGTGGCGCGGTCAGTCACAGCCGAGAAGCGCACCACGATGGCGTTGTCCTCGCCGAGGCTGTAGCGCACGGTCGCATCCAGGTTACCCGGATAGCCCTGCTCCCCATCGACGCTGCGGTAGTCCAGCACCAGCTCATTGCCCTCGATGCGTGAGCGCCACAGCACGCAATCGAAGCCGGGCACGCCGCCGTGCAGGTGGTTCTTGCCGTTGTTGACCGGCAGCGTGTAGGCCTGGCCGTCGAGGCTGAAGCGGCCGCCGGCGATGCGGTTGCCGTAGCGGCCGATCAGGGCGCCGAAATACGGGCTGTCGCCGAGGTAGGGATCGAGCGTGTCGAAACCGAGCGCGACGTCGGCGAACACGCCGTCGCGGTCGGGCACGTGGATCTCGGTGATGATGCCGCCCAGGTCCAGGATCCTGACGCGCATGCCGGCCGCGTTGGCGAGTGTGAAGACCTGGACTTGCCGGCCGTCGGGCAGCCGGGCGAAGGGAGCTTGCTGGATGGGCGCTTGCACTGTGTCGGGTCCTTGTCGTGGGCTGTCGTGATGCGATGCTAGCACGGGCCATGCTGCACGCCGCGCAGGCTTGCGCGCATGAAAAAAGGCCCGCTTGCGCGGGCCTGTCGAACAAGGGTCAAGTGTGGCGGATCAGAATTCTTCCCAGTCCGCTTCGCCCGCCGCGACCTTGGCCGCCGGCTTGGCGGCCGCCTTGCGCACAGGCGCAGCCGGACGCTGGGCCGGACGTGCCAGTGCCGGGCGCGCGACGGCGGCAGCCGGTGCCGCCGCCGGTGCCACAGCCAATGCGGGCGCTGCGCCACCTTCGACCGTGAACACGCTGACCGCGCGCGTCAGGTTCGCCGCCTGCTCCTGCATCGACGCCGATGCCGCCGCCGCTTCCTCGACCAGGGCCGCGTTCTGCTGGGTGACCTGGTCCATCTGGGTAATGGCTTCGTTGATCTGCTCGATGCCGGCCGTCTGCTCCTGGCTGGCCGAGGTGATCTCGCTCATGATGTCGGTGACGCGGCGCACGCTCTCGACGATTTCCTGCATCGTCGCGCCGGCCTCGCCGACCAGCTTGCCGCCTGCCTGCACGGCTTCGGTCGAGTCGTCGATCAGACCCTTGATCTCCTTGGCCGCCGCAGCCGAACGCTGGGCCAGGTTGCGCACCTCGGTTGCCACGACGGCGAAGCCGCGGCCCTGCTCGCCGGCGCGCGCCGCCTCCACGGCCGCGTTCAGGGCCAGGATGTTGGTCTGGAAGGCGATGCCGTCGATGACGCCGATGATGTCGGCGATCTTGCCGGACGAGTTGCTGATCTTGTCCATGGTGCCGACCACTTCACCGATGACGCGTCCGCCACGCTCGGCCACGTTGGACGCCGCCTCGGCCAGGGTGTTGGCCTGGCGCGCGTTGTCGGCGTTCTGCTTGACGGTCGAGGTCAGCTCTTCCATCGACGAGGCGGTTTCCTCGAGCGAGCCGGCCTGCTGTTCGGTACGGGCCGACAGATCGAGGTTGCCCGCCGCAACTTCGTTCGATGCCGTGGTGATGGCTTCGGTGCCGCTGCGAACCGTCAGCACGGTGCGCACCAGGTTCTCGTTCATGCTCTTCAGGGCGCGCAGCAGCTGGCCGGTTTCATCAAGCGTGTCGACTTCGATGCGGCTGGTAAGGTCGCCGGCGGCCACGGTATTGGCCACGTCCAGTGCACGCGCCATCGGACGCGTGATCGAGCGCGTGATCCACCAGGCGACCAGGGCGGCCAGCGCCAGCGAGAGCACGGCCAGGACGATCATCAGGATGCGGGTCGATTCGAAGGCCTGCCGGCCGTCGGACGCGGTCTTTTCGGCGACGCTGATTTGCTGGGCCAGCAGTTCGCTGACCGCTTTCTTCAGTTCCGCCAGCGCCGGGCGCAGCTCGGCCGCCAGGTAGCGGCGCATTTCGGCTTCGTCGCCAGCCTCGATGCGGGTGAGCAGTTCCCGCTGGCCCTTGACGTAGCGCTCGTTGGCGGCGGCCATGCGCGTGACCAGTGCCTGCCCTTCCGGCGACACCACGCTATGGCGCAGTTTGTCCAGGTTTTCCTGGCCCAGCTTGTTCGAGGCGGCGATTTCGTCGCGCTGCTTCTGGCGGTCGGCCGGATCCGTGTTCAGCATCATGTTGCGCAGTGCGATGGCAATGTCGTTGATTTCCGACAGCACGGCATTGGTCGCGATGATGTTCGGCACGCGGCGCGAGACCAGGTCGGCCGTACCCTCGTTGACCTTGCCGAGGACGTTGATGCTGAAGGTCTGGATGGCGACCAGGATGAGGCACAGGGCGCCGAAGCCGAGCGCGAGGCGCTGGGCGATTTTCAGGTTTGCGAGTTTCATAAAAAGCGTTGAAAAAAAATGAATCAGGCGGCCAGGGGCAGTGCCTTGGAAGCGCCGGAAACCAGGCCCATTTCCGGCGCGGTCATCAGGCGTTCGATATCGAGCAGGATCAGCATGCGTTCGCCGACCGTGCCGAGGCCGTGCAGGCATTCGGCGTCGATGCTGCCGCCCAGCGCGGGAGCCGGACGCACCTGATCGGGCGCCAGGGTGACGACGTCCGAGACGCCATCCACGACCATGCCGATCACGTGCTGGCCGATGTTCAGGATGATGACGACCGTGAGGCTGTCGTAGCGCACCTGGCCCAGGTTGAAGCGCAGGCGCATGTCGACGATCGGCACGATCTGGCCGCGCAGGTTGAGGACACCCAGCAGCCATTGCGGCGCGTTGGCAATGCGGGTGGGCGCTTCATAGCCGCGGATCTCCTGCACTGTCAGGATGCCGATGCCATACTCTTCCGCCCCGAGGCGGAACGACAGCACTTCCATATCGGTCTGCTTACTGCTTGCTTCGACCACGTTAACTCCACAATCATGATGGGCACACAAAGCCCGGTGTTGAATCAGGAAACGACAAATTGCCGCAAGGAAAGCATATTACGACCAGGAATCAGTAAAATCGATAGGCATTTGTTAATCCTGCCCAAAAATATGTGAAATAACGCATCGTTTTGGCGCAAACGCTACAGAATTGCCGCTCAGTCAATCCGCGCCGGAAAGGCGTACCCAGCTTCCCGCCGGCGCCGATCTGCTACAGTCTCGGGTACTCGTTATATGCATGATGCGTAGATTGCCGGGCGCATCGGACCAGGAACCCATGCCAGCAGCCAGCCCACCACCCGACGAACTCGAACGCCAGCAACTGCTCAGGTCACTCGACCTGCTCGATACCGAGGAAGAGGAAGTCTTCGACCGCGTGACCCGGCTGGTGAGCCGCCTGTTGAAGGTGCCGATTGCCCTGTTCTCTCTGGTCGACGAGAACCGCCAGTGGTTCAAGTCGCGCGTCGGCCTGGATGTGATGGAAACACCGCGCGAACAGGCCTTCTGCGCCCACGCGATCCTGCAGGACCAGCCGCTGGTGGTGGCCGACGCCAGCAGCGACGAACGCTTCGCCGACAATCCGCTCGTCACCGGCATCCCGAACATCCGTTTCTATGCCGGCGTGCCGATCCGCTCGAGCGGCGGCCTGCCGATCGGCACCCTGTGCGCGATCGACGACAAGGCGCGCGTGCTGAGCGCCGACGAGCTGTGCGTGATGATCGACCTGGCCGACATCGTGCAGAAGGAAGTACAGTACCGCGAGCGGCTGGCGGTGGCCGGGCGCCACGTGCTGCGTTCGCAGTCGGTCCTGAACGCGAGCGAAGCGCGCTTTCGCTCGATCTTCGACCTGGCCAGCATCGGCATCGCGCTGGTCTCGCCGGTGGGCGGCTGGGTCAGCGTGAACCACGAACTGTCCAGGATGCTCGGCTATGCGCCCGAGGAACTGCAGCGCCTGACCTTCCAGCAGATCACCCATCCCGAGGACCTCGACCTCGACCTCGACCTGCTGGCGCAGCTGCGCAGCGGCGAGCTGGAGCGGTACACCCTGGAGAAGCGCTACATCCGCAAGGACGGCGCACTGGTCTGGGCGAATCTGGATGTCAGCGCCAAGCACAACGAGGCCGGCGAGATCGAATACTTCATCGCCGTGATCAAGGACATCAACGGCCAGAAGGAGGCGGAAGCGGCTCTCAGCACGCTGCATGCCGACCTGGAAGCGCGCGTGGCCGAACGCACCGTGGAACTGCACGAGCGCGAGCTGGAATTGCGCAGCGTGATCGAGAATGCGAACGACGCCTACATCGGCCTGGACCAGCGCGGCGTGGTCACGGTCTGGAACCGGGCGGCCGAGCAGACCTTCGGCTACGGCGCGCCTGAAGCCATCGGCAAGTCGCTGGACGACCTGATCATCCCGCACGCGATGCGCGATGCCCACCGCGGCGGCATGCTGCGCTATGTGACGACGGGCGAATCGACCGTGCTGGGCAAGCGCCTCGAACTGCCGGCGGTGCGCAAGGACGGCTCGTCGCTGATCGTCGAACTGCGCATGAGCGTCCTCGAACTGCACGGGCAAAAGATGTTCAGCGCCTTCCTGCACGACATCTCGGAACGCAAGGAAGCCGAGGCGCGGCGCGAATACGAAAGCCGGCACGACATGCTGACCAATTTGCTGAACCGGCGCTCCCTGCTCGAGACGCTACCCATCGCGCAGGCCCGCGCGGCGCGCAACGGCAAGAGCATGGCCCTGCTGTTCATCGACCTGGACGGCTTCAAGGCCGTCAACGACGACTTCGGCCACGATGCCGGCGACACGGTGCTGCGCGCGGTCGCAAGCCGCCTGCAGGACGTGGTCCGTAAAACCGACAGCGTGTTCCGCCTGGCCGGCGACGAGTTCACGGTGCTGCTCGAATCGATGAGCGACACCTTCGGCGATGCGCGCCAGGTGGCGGACAAGATCATCGCCGAGGTGGCCCGTCCGGTAGCGATCGACGGCGCCAGCGCCGGCGTCGGCGCCAGTATCGGCCTGGCCGTCTTCACCCCGGACGGCAAGGCCAGCGCCGAAGACCTGATCAAGGAAGCGGACCGCCAGATGTACGAAGCCAAGCGCGCCGGCAAGGGCCAGGTCTACCCGCTTCCCTGACTATATTCAGCGCTTGACGCTGCCGAAGGCATCGCCCGCCTTCCACGTCGGCATGGCCGGCGCATTCGCCACCGCATAGCCCAGGTTCAGCGTGAACTGGGCCTGCTGCGTCATGCCCGACAGGTCCCAGTCGGAATGATACTCGTCCGTCACCTGGTGGTAGTCGCCCTTGTAGCCGACCATGGCGGCGCTCGCGTGGGCCTGGTCGTGCTCGAAGGTGAAATGGCCGTCGCCCGAGAACACGGCCGAGCCGACATTGAAGGCCGGGACGCCGGCCTTGGCAAAATTGAAGTGGTCGGCGCGGAAGTAGGCGCCCGAGAGGTCGGGAATGGTCGGGGCCAGTTTGAGGCCCATCTTCTTCGCGACCTGGGCCGCGGTGCCGTACAGGCTGCTGCGCTCGGCGCCAGGCACGCCGATGTCGCGGGTACGCCCGACGAAGTTCAGGCTGTCGAGGTTGAGGTCGGCGGCGGTTTTCGACAGCGGCACCACCGGATTGGCGACATAGGCGGCGCTGCCCAGCAGCCCCTGCTCTTCGGCCGCCGGCCACAGAAAGACCTGGGTGCGACGCGCCGGCTTGCGCACCGCCTCGGCCGCCATCGCCAGCAGCGCGGCGCTGCCGGTGGCGTTGTCGACAGCGCCGTTGAAGATGCGGTCGCGCCCTTCCGGCAGGTTCTGGTCGATGCCGAAATGGTCCCAGTGCGCCGAGTAGACGACGGCCTGCTCTTTCAGTTTCGGGTCCGTGCCCGGCACGATGCCGACCACGTTGTATTCCTCGACCTGGCGGATTGCCGATTTCACGGCCACGCGGGCGCGCGTCTTGAGGTCGACCGGAGAGAAGTCGCGGCGTTCGGCGCGGGCGCGCAGCTGGTCGAGGTCGAAGCCGGCGCTTGCGAACAGCGTGCGCGCCATGTCTTCGTGCAGCCAGCCCTCGATGCGGTTGCCCTGCCCGGCCAGGTGGAAGCGCTCGTGCGAAAAACTGTTGGCCGGCACACTCCAGGCGTAGGAGGCGGACGGCGTCGTGTGGATCAGCAGCGCGCCGGCCGCGCCACGGCGCACGGCTTCCTCGAACTTGTACAGCCAGCGGCCATACCAGGTATAAGCCTTACCGGCAAAGCGCTGCGGCTCCTCGCTGGTGGGCTGCGGATCGTTGACCATCATGACCAGGATCTTGCCCTTGACGTCGACGCCCTTGTAGTCGTCCCACTTTTCTTCCGGCGCGCTGACGCCGTAGCCGACGAAGACCAGCGGCGCGTCGAAGGCGACATCCGTCTGCCCGCTGGCCGTGCCGAACACGATGCCTTCGCCGATCTTCGGATCGAGACGCTTGCCGCCGGCCTCGAAGCTGACCGCACTGCCCGGCAGCAGGCGCGTGCCTTCGATCGCGACCTTCTGGCGGTAGCCGCCACCCGGCATCGGCTTCAGGCCGAGCGCAGCGGCCTGGGTCTCGAGATAGCGCACCGTCAGCGCGCCGCCGCGCTGGCCGGTGCCGCGTCCTTCGAGCAGGTCGTCGGCCAGGAAGGACAGGTGGGCGCGCAGTGCCGCTGCGGAGACGGCGGGCGCTTCCTGCGCGAGGGCACTACAGGACAGGCTGAGGGCGGCGCAGGCGGCCGCGGCGGTCAGGGGACGAAGGCGCATCGTGGTGGTGTCGGTAGTGGATGGGGTAGCAACATGTTACCCCAGCGCGCCCGCGGACGGCCGGCTACAGCGGCACGCGCGCCAATGCGTCCCTGAGCGCCTGGAAGCAGCGCGGGTCGAGCGCCGTGCCGACCGTCTTTTCCATCATCTCGAGCGCCTGCGGTATCGGGATCGCGCCGCGATAAGGACGCTCGGCGGTGATGGCGTCAAAGATGTCCGCAGTGGTGATGATGCGGGTTTCGAGGTCGATCTGGTCGCCCGCCAGGCCGTGCGGATAGCCGCCGCCGTCGAGGCGCTCGTGGTGCGCGCCGGCGATGCGGCCCAGTTCCGCGAAGGCGCTGATCCGTCCAAGAATGGTCTCCGTGTATTCCGCATGACGGCGAACCGCAGCCCATTCTTCGCGGTCGAGCGCACCCGCCTTGTCCAGCACGCTGTTGCTGACACCCAGTTTGCCGACGTCGTGGAGCAGCGCGCCGCGCTTGAGCCAGCGGCGCCGCTCGGCCGGCAATCCCAGCGCTTCGGCGATCATGTCGGTGTACAGGGCCACGCGGCCGCTATGGCCGCTGGTATAGGGGCTTTTCGAGTCGACCACCTGGCCGAACGCGGCGGCGATGTCGTCGAGGTAGTCGTCGTCGAGCGGGGTCGTATGTTCGGCCGGCTCCATGGCGAACACGGTCTTGTCGAGCTCGCTGGACGCGAGCATGCTCCAGAAATCCGCGCGCTGCGCGACGCGTTCGAAAGCCGCGACGAGGCGTGGGTCGAACCAGCTGCCGGCGCGAGCCCGCGCTTCCTTCAGCGCCGCGTTGCGTCCGCCTTCGGCATGGAACACGTCGATCACCTGCGCCAGCAAGGCGATCCGCGAATAGACCGGAATCGCCTCGCCCGCCAGCTTGGCCGGCTTGCCCCTGCCGTCGAAATGCTCGTCGAGACTGTAGATGCCATCCGCGACGCGCTCGGGAAAACGCAGCAGGCGCGCAATCTCGGCACCGCGCGAGCAACGGGTCACGATCATTTCCTGGGCAATCGCCGGGCCGTCGCGCAGGATCGTCATCACGCTGCGGAAGCGCTCGGCCAGGCCCGCTTTCAGGCCGGTATGCTTGAGCACGAAGCCGAGCACCTGCGGCAGGCTGTCGCCCACCGTCTTGAAGTCGCGCTTGAAGTCGAGATCGTCGGTGAGGTACAGCTCGCAGATGCGGGCGGCATTGCTGCTGCAGCCGAGGTCCTTCAGCAGCAGCGTGTAATACAGCTCCCAGAGCTGTTCGGTGCTCATCCCGGCGTCGCGGCCGATGTGCATGCCGATCCAGCAGACCCGCACACAGTGCCCGGCCGGCTGGCCTTCGGTGATGTCGAGCGCGTAGCTCAGCGAGCCGATCAGCTCGGATAGTTTCAGTTCGGTGGGCTGAACAGTAGCGGCGTAGGGGAATCGATCCATGGCGTCTTATTGCCAAATTGAAAGATTCGATTGTACGCAGCAATACTCAAGCACGCTGTCGAAATCGTTCTCGGGCTACGTTCGCCAGCTGAATTGTGCAGTTCTGTCGCCAGGCAACCACGTCGCGCAAGCACGAAGCGCCGCGCAACCGGTAGGGAACCGGCGCTACGGCGCGTTGGCACGGCCAGAAGGGAGAGTTCCCGCCGCTAACTAAATGTGAACCCGGCCATCCGGTGATCAGTCGCCTGGCCAGGCGAACGACGCACGCTTAGCGATTGTTGTCGTTCTTGTGGCTTTGACGGCCGGCTTCGGCGTGCTGCTGAGGCGAACCGCCGCGGGTATTGCCACCCTGGTTGCTGCCCTGGTTTCCACCTTGATTGCCGCCGCTCTGCTGGTTGCCGCCACCACCGGATTGGTTGTTGCCGTCGTTTTTGTGGCTCATCGAGCCTGCACGGCGTGCTTCTTCCGAATTGAATTCGTGGGCATTGCCCGAAGCGTGCGCTGCACGGCCGCCTTCGCTGGCGATCTCGCGCTGACGCTGTGGATCCATCGATGCGAAACCGCGGTTGCTGGTATCGCCGCTCTGCTTGCTACCCTGGTTACCCTGGTTGCCGCCTTGATTGCCCTGGTTGCCGCCTTGATTGCCCTGGTTGCCGCCCTTGCTGCCGCCTTGGTTATTTGCTGCCATAGTTGCCTCCTGTAATCAAGTGAAGTGCCCGCCTATGTCGGCTGAGACGGGGTCTATCGTAGTCAGCGCAGGGTCCGCTGACCACTACATCCCGCCCGTTGTCTGGTAGGACTATGCCCTATCGGCTTGTCGTCCCAGACTTCCGGCCTCGGAAGTAACTTTGCTCTTTTATCGGCAACATCGCCCAACACGTGGCTAACTTGATATCATCCTTAAAATGGAACACCGGCCAAAACCGGTGCTCCACGGAGCGAAATCAGCCCTGTTTGCGGCGACGTGCGGCCATCAGTCCGGCCATGCAAAGGGCCGGCAGCATCATTGCAAAGGTGGACGGTTCGGGCACCTCGGCGCTGATGACGAAGCTGTCGCCGACGGCCAATCCGCGCGTGTCGAGCAGCCAGTCGGCGCCGCCGGCCAGGGCCAGCGGATTACCGAAGTGGAACTCGGCCCACTCGGGCGAGGCGAAGGAAATACTGGCGTAATCCAGGCCGCTGCTGACGCCGCCGAGCGTGCCGAAGGTCGGCGTCACACTACCGGCGGACAGGTAGGAAATCCCCTGCAGGTTGAAGTGAAAGCCGTTCAGGGCAGCGCCGCTCAGGTTGCGCACGATGGCATTCAGGCTCAGCGGGCCGAGCAGGTCGGCTTCCTCGATCTGGAAGCGCAGCGTGGTCGGGCTCAGGTGCGCCAGGTCGAGGTCGAAAGACACGGCGCCGGGCGTGCTGTAGCCGGTGACGGTGTTCGCGGGCGAGCCGTTCGAATCGAGCAGGAGCGCGGCATGGGCCGAGCCGGAGAAGGACAGAGCGGCGGCGAGCACCGCGGCGAATTGAGTGAGTTGCATGATGGTTCCCTGGTTGTCGTCGAGGTTTAGAGCGGACCCTTGGCCCATGGGCCGGCGATGGCGAAGGTGATGCCGGGCGTCTGGATGTTCACGAACAGATAGCGTCCGGTCGGATCGAAGCAGGCGCCGGCGAACTCGTTGCCGCGGTGATCCCCGGCCAGGCCGGCCTGCTTGCCCGCGCCCTGCAGTTCCGTTTCGCTCAGCACGACATTGTTCTTGGCGAAGATGTAGGCATCGCCCTGCCCCGTGATGCCCATCAGGCGCTGGCCGAAGCCGAAGGAATCGGTGGCGGCGGTCGAGGCGTCCTCGCAGACCAGGATCGCGTTGCGCGGGCTGACCGTCAGGTTGTCGCCCATGTTGCCGACCAGCGGACTCGGGCTCGAGTAGATACAGGTCAGGGTTTGCGTGGCGAGATCGAGCTCCCAGATCGCACCGCGCTGGACGGCGCCGCCCGAGGTATCCATCACGAACATCTTGCCCTGCGCATACCAGATGCCCTCGCCGCGGTTCATGCGCAGCGCGCCCAGCTGCCAGCCCTGGACGAAAGGACCGGCGGCATTCGTGATGGCGACACCGGTCTGGCCGACGGCATTGCCGCGGTTCGCATCCGGGTCGGCGACCGGCACCCATTCCAGCTCGTAGCGCGCATTTAAAGGCGCGCTGGCCAGGTTCACGTTCGGCATGCCCTTGACCTTGGCCATCTGCAGCACGCCGCCCAGCGCCAGGGAGCCGTGTGCGCCATTCTTGACGTCCGGCACATAGCGATAAAAGCCCGACTTGCCCGAGCTGTCCTCGGTCTGGTACACGTTGCCGGTCGCCGGATCGACGGCCGCCGCCTCGTGCGCGAAGCGACCCATGCCGACGATCGGCAGGCCGGTGGTACGCGCCGGGTCCGAGTGCACCTCGAACACATAGCCATGCTTCTTGCCGGCTACGCTGACCGCATCCGAACCGACTTCCTCGCAGCTGAGCCAGGTGCCCCAGGGCGTGATGCCGCCGGCACAGTTGGTCTGCGTGCCGCCCAGGCTCGGCGTCATGCTGACCCAGTTACCGTCGCGGAAAATCAGATTGGTCGTGCCGCCGCCAAACTTGCTCGACGAGCCGGCCGTGTTGTTGCCGCCGTCATAGACGCCGGGCGCATTGATGAAGTTGCCGGCCGAGGTCGCGCCGATCTCGTGGTTGCGCACCAGCACCAGTTCGCTGCTGCGGCCGACCTTGCGCGACACCACGACGCCCATGCCGTCGTGCCCGCCCGGGCAAGCCAGCCCATTGGCCATCGTATCGCCGCGCCAGCCGAAGCTTTTATAGGTAAAGCCCGGCGGCAGCTGCAGCAGCGGCAGGCCGGTGGTGAGGTCGGCGGTCGGGCGGATCGGGCCGTAGGGGCTGTCGATCAGGGCGGTCGAGCCGTTGGCGGCCCGGGTTTGCTGCGACTGCAGCGCCATGAACGCGCCCACGAAAGGCAGCGCCGACGCCCCCTTGAGCAGGTTGCGACGCGACGGCGAGAGGTCTTTGTTGGTCATGCTGTGCATCTCCGAGTAGTTGAAGCGAGCCGGGTCTTCCGGCGGAGGTAGTCGGTACAGCCCGGCTGCGCAGCGGGGATGCATGCATTACAACAAACAAAAATGTCCGTTCGATGACAGCAAAATGACAAGCTTGAATTTTTGCTTGCTTGTGACGTGCGGGAGGGGGATGGGAATGTGCTTGAACTGACGAGAATTGTTGCTATAATAGGCGGCTTCGCGAGAGCGGAGCATCAGGAGAGATGGATGAGTGGTTTAAGTCGCACGCCTGGAAAGCG
>Ga0308160_10003929_pt1 | contig 16288 bp, 17 predicted proteins | sample PhyFR1_FD_201036 | JGI IMG/M metagenome (GOLD analysis project Ga0308160, IMG submission 201036) | Phyllosphere microbial communities from UC Gill Tract Community Farm, Albany, California, United States - DLSLF.R1 | ecosystem: Host-associated > Plants > Phyllosphere > Unclassified | place: USA...
ATTAAATATAAATACTATGGGCTTTGTTAAGGAATTTAAAGAATTTGCAGTCAAAGGTAATGTAATTGACCTTGCTGTCGGTGTAATCATTGGCGGTGCTTTTGGTAAAATCGTTAATTCAATGGTCAATGATCTGATTATGCCGCCAATCAGTTTACTTATTGGTGATAAGGGTTTTACCAATCTGTTTGTGCCATTAAATTCGGCCGCCAGAACTTTTCTGGATAGTAATCCGAATGCTTCTTTGGATGATGTAAGGAAAGTGGGGCCAGTATTTGCCTGGGGTAATTTTATTACTGAAGTGATTAACTTTCTAATTCTTGCATTCATCATCTTTCTAATGGTTAAAGCAATTAATTCGCTAAAACGTAAACAAGAAGTTGTTGCACCTGTAATTACTCCGCCAAGCAATGAAGAAGTGCTGCTTTCAGAAATTAGAGATCTGCTGAAATCTAAACCTCAAATCTAACAAACCGTTTACCGGTAATTTTCATGCCTTTACCGGCCCTTTTCTGTTGTTCCTTGTCCTGCTATATAATCTAATCTACTGCTGATCTATTTTTGATTCAAATAATAAAGCACATGGAAACTTATAACAGAACAAAGAACAATAGATCGTACAGGGTTGGTGTAGGCCTGTTGATGCTACTAATCGGTATTAATTTTTTGCTCAACAATTTTGGATTGTACACACCTAACTGGTTGTTCAGCTGGCATTCCTTTTTATTGGTGTTAGGCCTCATTTTAGGCGTTAAGCGAGACTTTCGAGGCGGCGGCTGGTTAGCAATGGTATTAATTGGTGGTTATTTTACTTTTGAGGAAATCACACACTGGGACCTTGCCGGTTATGCATTTCCATTGGGCCTTACTGCTTTGGGACTTTACCTGATCTTTTCGCCTAACATTAAATCGTACCGCAGAAACAGGTTTCAAAACTTTCCTAATCCTGACCCAAACGCTCCGGTAGATCCCACTGACCCGACAACTGGTCAGCCTTTGCCAAGGAATTCCTCAGATAACGATGTCATAGATTCCGTAAACGTTTTTAGTGGTGCCCACCAAAACATGTTTTCCAAAAACCTTAAAGGAGGTGAAGTAGTCGCCGTCTTTGGCGGGTGTGACTTAAATCTTACGCAGGCAGACTTTCAGGGCACCATAATTTTGGATGTTGTTGCAATTTTCGGTGGTGTCAAAATAGTCATCCCACCAACCTGGGAAGTTAAATCAGAAGTTACTGCCATTTTTGGAGGGCTTGATGATAAAAGGGCTTTAATGCCATATAGTGGAGAAGAAAGAAAAATCGTTATCATAAAAGGCATCGCTTTATTTGGCGGTGTTGATATCAGAAACTTTTAAGGCGAATGACGACCAGACCATTATCCTTGAAAAAGGTCCAGCAAATCGCAATACCGATTTTGCTGAGCTGGACTGCGCTCATAGTGCTGATATTTTTTTATATCCTTCATTTTAATATCCGCATATCTTTAATAGACAGCACCATAACCAATGGCCTGCTTGCCTTAGGCTGCATTGTAATCAGCAATGTTTTAGGGTACTATCAACCTCGAACGCAGACTACTTTGTATGTGCTTTTTGTTTCACTGTTGATGACCCTTGTTATCATTTTCTTTGATCACATCATCTTGGACTATCTGATTACTGATGAAAAGTATCAGATTTTTTTGGGTCTGTCACTTTCCATACGCTTTTTGATTTTCTACATCTTTCTTTGCTGGTCTGCACTGGCAAATATTTTATGGTATAAAATTGAGGAGCAGGCCTATATGCAGGAACGTTTGCATCAGGCAGAGAACCTGGCCAGGGAAGCTGAACTCAACAAACTCAGGCATCAGCTGCAACCACATTTCCTGTTCAATAGTTTGAATTCTGTGTTCGCATTAACGATTGTAAATCCAAAGGAAGCTGGAACCATGATCACCAAACTGGCTTCCTTTTTAAGGGGAACGCTTAAAAGAGATGATGACACCTGGGTCACTGTCGAAGAAGAAATGGAATACATCCAGCTTTACCTTGACATAGAAAAAGTACGTTTCAGCCATAGGTTACAAATTGCCATCACTGTTGATGAGGAAAGTCTTGAAATGAAGCTACCAGGCACCATTCTGCAGCCGGTAATTGAAAATGCCATCAAGTTTGGTCTTTATAACACCTCCGAAGCAATTACGATAACCATCGATGTGCAGGTAAATAATCAGATGCTTAAAATTAGTGTGAAGAACCCATACGATCCGGCAGTTAAAACCAATGCTGGAACCGGTTTTGGCTTGTCTGCAATAAGAAGAAGATTATATTTGTTATTTGCTGACAATAATCTATTAAAAACAGAAGCCACTGCCGATAAATCTTACATTACGACCCTAAGTATTCCCCAGCATGATAAGAACCATACTAATTGATGATGAACCCCTTGCGAGGGATATTATTAAGCATTACCTGACTGATCATCCGGAGATTGAAGTGGTGGCCGAGTGTAATGATGGTTTTGAAGGGTTAAAAGCAATTGCTCAGCATAAACCCGACCTCATCTTTCTGGACATACAAATGCCGAAAATCAGTGGATTTGAAATGTTGGAGCTGGTAGAAAATCGTCCTACAGTAATTTTTACCACTGCTTTTGATGAATTTGCAATCAAAGCATTTGAAGTTAATGCAATAGATTACCTCTTAAAACCAATAGAAAAGGGGCGGTTTGAACAGGCAATTGCAAAAATTGCCATAAATCAGGCATCAGGTGATGTAACCAACACACAGGAAATACTTCAAGTTCAGCACCTGAATCCTGCACAGAGCAATCGCGTGGTGGTAAAAGTAGATCGTAGTATCAAGATCATTCCTGCATCAGACATTCAGTATATCGAGGCCGATGACGACCAGGTTAAAATTACTACCGCAGAAGGGGCGTATTATAAAAATAAAACCATGGGGTATTTTGAAGCTGCACTTGACCCGCTTCAATTTACCCGGGTACATCGTTCCTACATCATAAATCTTAGCCAGGTAACCAAAATAGAACTTAAAGAGAAGGAAAATTATGTAGTTTTGCTCAAGTCAGGTTTGTGGTTACCAGTGAGTAAAAGTGGCTATATGAAACTAAAAAGCGCATTGGGCATTTAAAAAATAGATTAAAATCAACTCTGTCTCCCAATCTATTTGCATTTAAATAAAAATCATCTATATTTGCACTTCTTATTTAAAAAATACAGTTAAGATATCATACAGTTATGAAAAGAACATTCCAACCTTCGCAAAGAAAGAGAAGAAATAAACATGGCTTCCGCGAAAGAATGGCTACAGCAAACGGTAGAAGAGTATTAGCTTCTCGTCGTGCAAAAGGAAGAAAAAAATTATCAGTGTCTGACGAACGTCGTCACAAAGCATAATTTGATTGCAACACGCATAGTGTAAGCAGATCAGATGTGTCTGTACTATTGCGATCAAAGCATGAAAACATTCAGTAAAGAAGAACGGTTATGTAGCAGGAAATATTTAGACCTGTTATTTAAAAACGGTTCTTCTTTTCTTTTATACCCCTTTAGGGTTTCCTATCTTTTCGTCGATGATGCATCCACTTTCCCGGTGCAGGTTGTCATCAATGTTCCTAAGCGTCGTTATAAACATGCAGTAGACAGGAATCTATTGAAGCGCCGCATTCGCGAAGCATATCGCCTGCAAAAGCAGGAGGGACTTTATCTACAACTAAGCAGCAACAACAAGATTTTATTACTCTCCCTTCAGTTTGTCGGCAAACAGAAATATGAATTTGCCTTCATTGAAAAGAAGTTGACTGCCGCACTCAAAAAACTTACTGCCAGCCTTGAACATGCTCCAGCTAATTAAAAATATGATCTCCTGGATATTTTTGTTGCTGATCCGCATCTATCAGTTGGTGATATCTCCATTACTCGGATCCAACTGCAGATTTACACCTACCTGCTCACAGTATGGTGTTGAAGCGATCAAAAAACATGGTCCCTTCAAAGGCGGCTGGCTAACCTTAAAAAGAATAGGCCGTTGTCATCCCTGGGGTGCACATGGTCATGATCCTGTTCCTTAATAATAGCTACATTTGCCATTATGATTACCATTTTACAAATTGAAACTTCTACCAGGTTTTGTTCTGTAGCCATTGCGCAGGATGGCAATACCATTGCTTTGAAAGAAGCTTCCGGCTTAAATTTACATGCAGGTTCCTTAACACTATTCATTGAGGAGGTCATGCATCAGGCAAACCTGACTTACCAGGATCTGGATGCCATTGCCGTAAGTAAGGGGCCAGGATCATATACCGGATTGCGAATCGGTGTATCTACAGCTAAAGGATTGTGTTATGCTTTGGATAAGCCGCTACTGGGCGTAGATACCTTGAATATGATGGCAGCAGGTTTTCTGCAGGCAAATACTGATTACAAAGAGCTTGTTTGTCCGATGATTGACGCCAGGCGTTTAGAAGTATACACAGCATTATATTCACCACTGGGTGATGAAATTGAGCCGGTATCCGCAAAAATTATAGATGAGCATTCTTTTGAGCCGGCATTAAGGGCGGCAAAAATAACTTTCATAGGTGATGGGGCTGCAAAATGCAGGGACTTGATCCAAAATCCGAATGCGACCTTTCTGGAAGATAATTTCAATACCGCATCAAATATGTCAGCGCATGCACATCAGCAGTTTCTGGCTGCTAAATTTGAAGATGTGGCCTATTTTGAGCCCTTTTATTTAAAGGACTTCATGATTACGGAATCCAAGAAAAAAGCTTTTTAATTTACGCCATTTAAGTTTAAACTGTCAAGTCGCTGCTTGGATGCTTCCTGCGCTTGACTGGACTTTGTATTCAACAACAAATTTGTCTGAAAACTTCCTTCATCGCCGCCGAGCTGATAAACGAAAGTTTCAAAGCTCTTTAAGCCATTTTCTTTTCTGTAGTGGTCATAAAAAGAAGCGTAAACTGTATTAATGACGATGTTCTGGGCACTCTTGTTATTGAGATAAAAGAGCACATTAGATGTCAGTGGTAGTTGATTGAATACATCAGAATACGTTGGATCCATAATTAAAAGCTCATTGCGTTGATATTTGTTCTGAAAGTCCTGCAGTGAGCTTGCATAAGGTGCCAAAATAATAAGGTTGTTTAAGATCAGATAATATGGTCGTTCAAACTTTTTGAAGGGTTCACCGAAATAATAGTACAAAATATCGGGCTCCTTAAAAATCCTGATTTTCCCATCATAATCGTCACTAAGATCCAGCAGCAGCTGATTCACCTTTTCTCCATTCGTCAGTTTCACTGCAGCAAGCTTCTGCTTGTTCTTTAGTATAAAGGTTACTGCCTGTGTACCCGTATACGAAGGGAATATTTCATCAAGATTGAGCCGGTATTTATCGTTGATACTTTGTATCTGCTTTTTGATTTGTCCCTCTTCTTTTTTATGCTTGAACCAGCCATTCAATGCTGAACTGAAGTGCTTAAAATCACCAAAAGCATATAAGGTATAGCTGGCTGTATTGTCAGGTAAAATTTTATCCAGATCGATTTTTTCTGGTTTCAAGGATTGAAAAAGGGAAAAATAACTGTCCTGATTTTCAACTTTTGTTTCACCATTCAAAAATATCCTTTCCTTACTAAAATTATAGCTCAACCTTGCATAGGCATTTTGGTTGTTCAACAGCGCCAACTCACCCCGGTTGAAAAAAGGTGTAACCGATTTCATTAACGCGGGCAGGAGATTATAGTTTATGTATAAACTGGCCAGGCTGTTCTTTGCCAGACGGTCATTCTTTTGGATAAAGCTGATGAAACCCTGATCATTATCATCCGATTGTTTTTCATCCACTTTCTTGATGATCTCCGGCGATGATGCAATTAACAGTACTCGGTCCTTTATAGCCAGATAATACTGGCTGCTGTCAGGCAGCGTAAGCGCATAAAAATCGTCTTTTGGCTTCAATACAACTTTCGATTGAGCCAGTCGCAGCGCAATGTCTTTCTGTAAAACCTCCGGATTTACCATCACACTCAGCATGAACTCAAGATTTTTCGATGCTCCAGGATAAAAGCTGATAAAAATGTTTTGATTCTGAATCATCGCATTAATAGCAGGAGTATTTAAGGATTCCCGAAGTGACCGCATGGATTTTTCTTTCTCCTCGCCAATAATTTTGCCGAACAAATCCTGCCCACTAAGTATATCTAAAACACTTTTATCATGCTGGAAGCTGAGTACCAGTCCGGCATTCTGGACGGCCAATCTTAGGCTTTGATCTGATTGATTGGAACTTGTATTCAGGCTGGAAAAATACAGGTAGACCATCCATGATGTCGCCATCACTAAAGCCGCTATTATGAAGTATATTTTTTTCATTTGAGTCTATAGCAAATTTAATTTTAATTTCCGAATACCGTGATAATGCGCCAAGTTTCTTAATTTAGGCAGCTTAATGGGCGTTATAAATGAATAAAAATATAGTTTTAACCGCTTCTGTTTTCGGCGTACTGGCCGTAATGTTAGGTGCATTTGGAGCGCATGGTTTAAGAGATCTGATTAGTGCACAGGCCTTATCCAACTGGGCCAAAGGTGTGGAGTACCAGTTCTATCATGTGTTCGCATTACTGTTTCTTTCTGTAAGCGGGACGCAAAACAAGTTAACCAAATTTGCCCATTGGTTCTTCGCCATCGGTATCATTCTTTTCTCCGGATCATTATACTTGCTTTCTACCCGTGAAATTCATCATTGGACCATCGCAGAATACGTTGGCCCCATTACCCCAATAGGCGGTCTTTCCTTAATTTTAGGCTGGCTGATGTTATTTTTCTCCGTAAGTAGTAAATCGAAATAATGCTGGATACCATAGATACGGATTTCTCAGAACGGGAGACGCTTTATGTGGAGGTTATCCTGCCGCTGTCGCTTGCTAAAAATTATACTTACCGTGTGCCATTTGAAATGAACGAAGCAGTTGCCATTGGCAAGCGTGTAATCGTACAATTTGGCAAAAACAAGATCTACACTGCATTAATTAAAGCCATAACCACTGTTGGCCCGGAAGTTTATGCGGCAAAATACATCATAGATGTCATTGATACTTTTCCAGTGGTAACTGCCAACCAATTCCGGTTTTGGGATTGGATGTCTTCTTACTACATGTGTAATGAAGGTGAAATCATGACAGCAGCGCTGCCTGCAGGATTAAAACTCGCCAGTGAAACCATCATTGTCCTAAAAGAGGATGTCAATTTGGAAGAAATTCCATTAAACGAAAAGGAAGTTCTGGTACTAACCTTCCTAAAAAAACAGGAGAAGTTAACCATCGCCGAAATAGCTAAGATTTTAGGGCAAAAGACCGTTATTCCCCTTGTTAAAGGGCTTTTGAACAAGGACCTTGTTTACATCGCGGAAGAAGTGGTGGAAAAATATAAGCCCTTATTAAAAACTTTTATATCCCTTAATCCGGTTTACCAGAATGAGGAGAAGCTAAAGGAGCTATTTGAAATTCTGGAACGTGCACCAAAACAGCTGGACGCTTTACTGTCCTATATGCATCTTGGCAAAGGCACCAGGGAAGTCGCTAAAGTCGAGATTATTAACCAAAGCAATTGTGGACAGGCCAGTATCAAGTCGCTGATAGACAAAGATATTTTTCAGCAAAGAAAAAGGCCGGTTAGCCGGTTGGTGCTGGATGAAGCGGATGAAATCAAAAACTTTGAGCTTTCTGCCGCCCAGACACTTGCGCTTGCTCAGATTAATGAGCAATTCAACGAGAAAGAGGTGGTATTGCTTCATGGGGTTACGGCCTCTGGTAAAACCCAGCTTTACATCAAGCTTATCGAGCAGGCCATCGCACAGGGTGGGCAAGCCCTGTTTTTATTGCCTGAAATCGCCCTTACCACGCAAATTGTGGAAAGGATCAAACATTATTTTGGAGATGCCATCGGTGTATACCATTCCAAGTTCAACGATTTTGAAAGGGTGGAAATTTGGAACAAAGTGCTAAATGGTAGTTTTAAGATTATACTCGGTGCACGATCAGCTGTTTTCCTGCCTTTTCAGCATCTTAAATTCATTGTGGTAGACGAAGAGCATGAATCTTCCTACAAACAGCATGAGCCTGCGCCCAGGTACCAGGCCAGGGATTGTGCGGTTTACCTTGCACACTTATATCAAGCAAAGATTGTGTTAGGCTCTGCTACACCTTCTATCGAAAGTTTCTACAATGCGAACATCAATAAATACGGACTCGTAAGTCTGAACGATCGATTTAGTGGTGTAGAATTACCCATGCATCAAGTAGTGAGTCTGGCCGAGGAAACCAAAAGAAAAAAAATGGTTTCCTACTTCTCCAGCGTGCTCATCGATGATATCCAGCTTGCGCTTGAAGAAAAAGAACAGGTTATTCTGTTTCAGAACCGCAGAGGCTATGCTACCATATTGATATGTGCCACTTGTGGTTTTGCACCTAAATGTGTGAATTGCGATGTGAGCCTTACATTCCACAAGAGTAGCGGGAAATTGCATTGCCATTATTGTGGCTATCACCAAAATTCTATTAATATCTGTCCGGCTTGTGGTTCTGTCCATATCGAGCAAAAAGGTTTCGGCACTGAAAGGGTGGAAGAAGAACTTGCGCTAATCTTTCCGGAGGCAAAAATTGCCAGGTTAGATGTAGACAGTACCAGAACAAAAAACAGTTTAATGAAGATCATTACCGATTTTCAGGAAGGAACCACCAACATCCTTATCGGTACACAGATGGTTGCTAAAGGGCTGGATTTTGATAATGTCAGTCTGATTGGAATTATCAATGCGGATACCCTTTTAAACTATCCCGACTTCCGTGCCTTCGAGCGGAGTTATCAATTACTGGCCCAGGTTTCCGGTCGGGCAGGCAGGCGTGATAAACAAGGAAAAGTAGACATCCAGGCCTACGATAACAACCACCGCATTATCCAACAAGTTGTGGACAACAATTACCTGGCCATGTATGAGGATGAAATCGCAGAGCGTAAGCAATTTAATTATCCGCCTTTTTCAAGGCTCATATTCCTGAATTTAAAGCATAAGGATCCCGATATCCTCAATCATGCTTCCAGAATGCTCGCCACTAGCTTAAGATCTCAACTGGGAAAACGTGTACTCGGGCCTGAACAACCACTGGTGTCCAGGGTGCGCAACTATTTTCTAATGCAGATTATTGTGAAAACAGAACGCGACACACCGATTCAAAAAGTTAAAAATTTGATAAAGGAAACCATCCTGAACGTAAATGTTGATTCGGCTTTTAAAGGCGTCATCATTCAGATTGATGTAGATCCTTATTAGCGGTTATTCCCGAAATGAAATTGTATGCCGGCTGAGATTGGATTGAGCAAAAATTGCGATTGATAATTTTTGTAGATATTACTGGTTGTAGAACCGGCATCTGTTGTTTCCAGCTTGTTCTGGAAATAAAAGAATTCAATATTTCCCTCTGCAAATAGTGTCAGCATTTTGGCAACATTCACTTTAATGCCAAACCCAGGCGACAATGTAAAGCCCTGTTTAGCCACATCTGTTAAAGTTCCATTTCCAATTGTCCCATTAAATTCATGGCTTCGGTAGCCCAGATCCATCAGAAAATAGGGCTGTACCAAGGCATAGTTGAAGTTCTTTTCAAAGCCCATCTTTACGGCATAATCTGTAATCTCGCCACTTCCATTGTCCGATTCCTGTACATCGACATCATCTTTATAATAACTTCCACTCAGACGATAACTGATCTGGTTATCGTTAAACTTTAAAGTCACTGCATTCAGATAAGTATTAATGTAATTTTCTTTCTGAGACTCGTTTCTGATTTTAGGTACCTGCTGGATGCCAAAAGCCCGCACACTGATGGAATGGTTATAACTTCCGTCCATTTGGGCGTAAGCAACCTGGAAAACTAAAAACAGCAAGGCAGATATCAGCAGCTTCTTCATAGGAGTTTATACATGGTGTAGATATTAATAAAAGTAACTTTTAAACGGCTTTAATACAAACAATTGCCGGGGCACATCAGAAAATAATGTTGATTTACTGATGGTTGTAAGCAGCTTTGAAATATTAAGGGCCGTTTTGCAGCAGATAAACACAGAAAGCAGTAATTTTGATTCAAATGGCATACAAGTTTGTAGATAATTACCGGGAAAGAGGCGCTAGGAAAAAATTGGTTGAACACCTAAAATCCAGGGGTATTACGGACACCAAGGTATTAGAAGCAATAGGTAAAATTCCGCGACATTTCTTTTTTGATGAAACGTTCTGGAATCAAGCCTACAAGGATATTGCTTTTCCTATTGGCGACGGGCAAACCATCTCTCAACCTTACACTGTTGCCTACCAGACCGAATTACTCCACATCAAAAAAAGGGATAAAGTACTTGAAATCGGTACCGGATCAGGTTATCAAACTTGTGTATTAATGGAACTGGGCGCCAACGTTTATACCATAGAAAGACAGGAAAATATTTACAGACATACCATTAAAGTGTTACCAGGTATGGGCTATCATGCCAACTTCTTTTTCGGTGATGGCTCTATGGGCATAGCGGCCCATGCACCTTACGATAAAATCATTGTGACTGCTGGTGCACCTTTTGTGCCCGAAGTGCTATTAAAACAGCTAAAAATAGGCGGAATATTGGTTATACCTGTAGGTAATGAGCAAAGTCAAACCATGGTTACCGTAATCCGTGTCAGTGAAACGGATTACGAGAAAATAGAACTGGATCAGTTCCGCTTTGTACCTTTGGTAGGGGATCAGGCCTGGTAATTAGGCTTTCAATGCGCGATCAAGTTCCCGTTTAGATTCCCGGTCCTTAATGCTGTCGCGTTTGTCGAATTCTTTCTTACCCTGTGCCAAGGCTATTTCGATCTTCGCAAAGCCTCTTTCGTTGGTGTATATCCTTAGTGGGACAATGGTATAACCTTTCTCTTCACTTCTTTGCTTCAGCTTTTTCAACTCTTTCTTATGTAAAAGCAATACGCGGTCGCGCTTGATGTCATGATGATGAAAAGAGCTGTGGCTATATTCTGAAATATGAAGGTTCCTCACATATAATACATTCCCGATAAACATGCAGAACGCGTCCGACATGTTTGCTTTACCCTGACGTATGGCCTTTATCTCAGTGCCCAGCAATGCCAACCCAGCATTGAAATTTTCAACGATATGGTAATCAAAGTAGGCTCTTTTATTTTTAATTTGTACGTCGTTCTTCATAATTATGATGCGAATATCCGAATTCTGTCAGTCATTTTAAGTATTGATTGCATATTGACACTTACCGAACGATAAGTACCGGAATGGAAACCTGGTGCCTTACCGCATTTACAGTGGTTCCAAGAATCAGATCTTTTACACCCTTATGGCCATGTGCACCCATAACCAGCAGTTCCAGATTATTTTTTTTGGTGATATCAGCAATGGAATTTACCGTATTGCCAAAACCGATGCATGGTGTGGCTTCATAGCCCAGATTTTGAAGGTTAAGGCAGTAGATCTCCAGATTGTCCTCATCTTTTTTCGTTTCATGGTCCATTGCCTTATTGCCATGATAGGTTGCCATGGCTGTTTCTACGATATGGATCAGGTAGTAGTGCGCTTCTTTTCCGCCCTGCATTAACCCATGGCGGATGGTGCTGCGGTCATTTTTTGAAAAATCAACAGTAATACCAATCCGGCTGTACGCTAATTTTTCTACCGGTTCAATCAATACTGCATTACCATGCGGCACATTGGATGCCCCAATTCGACTGCTCTTAAGCAATGGATATATAAAAACGAATACCAGCAAAAATCCGATTAAGATGGCTATTGGAATAACAAGGCCGTTAATTAACCAGGGACTTGCTGTAGTAGCCCAAGTGCTGATTTCCTCTATAACGAGTTTAACATTCAATGCAACAATCACCAGGGCACTTGTCCAGGCCAGAATCTTCACCCATGTTTTAAGGGCAAATTCTTTCATTTGTTTCTTATCAGAGGTGATGTGGATCAAAGGGATCACCGCAAAACCCAGCTGAAGGCTCAGCACCACCTGACTTAAGATCAGCAAACTTCCCAAAGCGTCTTCTCCAAAATGAAGTATCGTGAAAAATGCCGGCAAAATAGCGAGTATACGGGTTAGTAAGCGTCTTAGCCATGGTTGAATGCGCAGGTTCAAGTGACCTTCCATGATGATCTGGCCGGCAAGTGTACCGGTAACGGTTGAACTCTGCCCGGCAGCAATCAGTGCTATGGCAAATAGGGTAGGTGCCACATTACCAAAAATATGACCTAATAATTTATGGGCATCCTGAATCTCGGCTACTTCATGTAATCCATTTTTATAAAATGCTGCTGCAGCAAGAATCAAAATCGCTGCGTTAACAAAAAATGCAAGGTTTAACGCTACTGCAGTATCTATAAAATTAAATTTAATGGCTTCTTTTATACCGGCATTATCCCGGTTAAACTTCCTGGTTTGTACTAAAGACGAATGCAGGTATAAGTTATGCGGCATTACCGTTGCACCGATGATTCCGATAGCGATATACAAGGCCTGTCCGGAAAGCATGCTTGGTTCAAAACCTTTTGCAATTTCAACCAATGATGGTTCAACAATAAACATTTCAACCAAAAAGGAAATGCCCACGATAAATACCATCGATACAATGAATGCCTCCATTTTACGCATGCCCTTGTTCATTAAAAACAATAGCACAACGGTATCAAAAATGGTAATGCTTATTCCCCAAAGCAAGGGCAGATCAAACAGCAGCTGCAGACCAATGGCCATACCAATTATTTCTGCCAGATCGCAGGCAATTATGGCAGTCTGTGCCAATACGAACAAAGGAATGTTTACCCATTTGGGGTAGGTGTTTTTAGAAGCCTGCGCAAGGTCCAAACCCCTTACAATGCCCAGCCTGGAACTTAATGATTGCAAAAGCAAGGCGATTAAGTTCGACATTAACAATACCCAGATCAGCTGATAGCCAAATTTGCTACCGCCAGCAAGGTCTGTAGCCCAGTTTCCGGGGTCCATGTAGCCAACACTCACAAGATAAGCGGGGCCAATGAAACTTAAAATCCGTTTCCATCCCGTCCGTTTACTTGTATCTACGCTTTGATGAACTTCTCCCAAAGACTCCGCATCCCTCGTCCCAGATTGTTCAACTTGCATATACCTGAATCCTTGAGAAGTAAATTTTATCCATATCTGTTAATTATATCAATGCTCCCAAATATCATACCTGTTAATCACATTATCGCAACTTGCAGGTTTTTTTAATAAAGAAAGTTTGGTAACATAATCCAAAAAATATTGAGCCACATTTAAAAATTTGAGCTTAGCTCGCAGTTTTGCTAAGTGGTGCTATTCTAATGTCAAACTTTTTGCTAAATCGATTTAAATAAACTTTAAATTGCTCTGCCAAAGTAAAACCCTGTTTTATGATCCAAAACTCTATCTAACGGACCTTATATGTAAGAAATTAAGTTTTACTTAAAAGGAAATTAAGTAAAAATGGGAGTTTTAATAAAATAAATAGAATAGTTTTTCCGTCTTTTTAGAATTAAATTTGGCAAAATGTGATTTCTAATTAACTTTGAATAAATAATAACCACATATATGGCCACTGATCTGGATAAAATAGACCTTAAAATATTAAAACTTTTACAAGAGAACGGTAGAATCACCAACCTGCTATTATCTCAGGAAATCGGACTGTCTCCGGCACCTACTTTAGAACGGGTTAGAAAACTGGAACAATCCGGTTACATCAAAAGCTACCATGCACTGGTTGATGAAGAAAAACTAGGTCTTGGAATCAAAACATTCATTCAAGTACAGCTCGACTTCCATAAAAACAACACCATACAAACTTTTCTTGATGAGGTAAATCAAATCCGGGAAATTACAGAATGCCACCACGTAACTGGTCAGGCAGATTTTCTGCTAAAGGTTTACGTGAATGACATCAAAGCATATGAACGTCTGATTATGGAAAAGATTAGCAAGATCTCTGTGGTGAAAACATTCCAAACCATGATGATCATGTCGACCACCAAAAAAGAACCAATTGTTCCATTGGAATACTAATATTTTTTTAAGTGATTTGCCAATTTATCGGTTCAGCACCCTGAGCCGATAAAATTTCATTGGTTTTAGAGAAATGCCTGCAACCAAAAAATCCGTTATAAGCCGAAAAAGGCGATGGATGGGCCGCAGTCAGAATATGATGCTTTTGGGCATCAATGAGCAGTGATTTGTTTTGGGCAAACTTACCCCAAAGCAGAAAGATCACACCTTCTTTGCGGGCAGAAATTTCAGCGATCACATGGTTGGTAAAGGTTTCCCAGCCTTTTCCCTGATGTGAACCAGGTTGCTGGGCTCTTACCGTTAAGGTTGCGTTAAGCAATAAAATCCCCTGATCCGCCCATTGTGTCAGATTTCCATGGCTTGGTTTTGTAAATCCAGAAATATCCGTCTGCAGTTCCTTATAAATATTTTTTAGAGATGGAGGAATGGTTACACCTTTCTGAACGGAGAAGGAAAGGCCATGAGCCTGACCCGCCCCATGGTAAGGATCCTGGCCAAGTAATACAACTTTTAAATTGTCGTATGCCGTATGTTTAAAAGCATTAAATACATCTGAACTCTTCGGATACACAATTTGTCCACTTTCCTTTTCTGCCTTTAGAAATTCCCGAAGGGATTTCATGTATTCTTTTTCAAACTCGTCGCTTAGGATATGCTGCCATCCTGGTTCCAGATCAATGCCCATATTATTTTTTAGCAAGGATATCGTAACTGTCTTTTTCCAGGGTCTCTTTTGGTGATTCTACAATTCTGCCAAGTTCTTTACCATCCTTAGAGAAAATAAACGTTGGCACCCTTTGGATATCGAGGTTGTCGATCAGGCCATTTTCCGCTTTTTTCTCGCCATCAACGCAAATTAAGGTCATGTCTTCCTCTTTGATTCCCAGTAGGTCCGTTACCTTGTAAAAATGTGACACCTGTAATTTGCTGTCGCCACACCAGGTACCCATAACGATGGTAACTTTCAGGCCTTCTACAAGCGGTTTCAGCGAATTTATGGTCGCAGCATCGGGAGCGTAGTTTTCATACATGGTATCATACATGCTTTTAAACTCCGGGAAGTTGCAAACGCTTTCTCTGGTGCAGTTATTTATCATAATTTCTTTATTTCTATAGGCATCCTGCTTTTTTTTGTTCAAATCCTGTGCGCCGGCCTTAACCCCTGCAAAAAGTAATAGAAGCATTAGAATTTTATTCATATAGATGATGCGATTTGAGTTATTTAATTGTTGAAATTAGAATATTAAATCTGATTTTAAGTATTTAAACACGATATTTGCACAAAATTTACAATAAGAATATGCCAAACTTTTTCCGTTTAATTATAGGTTTTTCCGTTTTGGGTGCTGCCATAGCACTAATGTTTTTTGGTTTTTGGGGCTGGGGCATCCTTGCCGTATTCATAAGCATTTTAGTTGTTGCAACGTATTTTTATAATGAAAACATGTTATTGGCACAATGGTTTTTGAGAAAAGACAACATGCCGAAAGCGGAAAGCTTTTTAAAGCGCATCACCAATTACGAAACGCAATTGGTAAGAATCCAACATGGTTATTATCAACTGTTAATGGGCTTAATCGAATCGAGAAAAGCGCCAATGCAATCTGAAAAATATTTTAAGAAAGCACTTTCATTAGGAATGCAAATGGATCATAATATCGCCCTTGCAAAATTAAGCCTTGCCGGCATCGCTATGGGCAAACGAAATAAGCGTGAAGCAACCATGTATTTAGCTGAAGCCAAAAAAGCAGATAAGAATAAATTGCTTGCAGATCAGATTAAACAAATGAAAGATCAGTTGGTGATGTTGGATAAACAACAGATCAGATACCGGTAGGAATTTTTAGCCTGTCGTCGGGTTGTGTAAACTCTAATAATAAATTGCAGGAGTTGTTTAACGGTATTTTCCCATAAACTTATGCTTATGCCATTGTGCAACAGCCAAGAGGTAGTTTTGAAAGTCTCAATTTTCGAATAACAATTCTAGCTCGAAATCGCGTGTGCGCTAATTTAATATGCTTCTTGCTTTCTGAATTGTCAACTTTATCAATATAGGAACAGCAAAGTAAGCACTACGATTTCCAAACTCATCCTTGAGCCCAACGATTATAACTCAATTCAAATTTAATTTCTCCATTTGGATAGTTACCTATGGGAGTCCAGCC
>Ga0308160_10003931_pt1 | contig 16284 bp, 17 predicted proteins | sample PhyFR1_FD_201036 | JGI IMG/M metagenome (GOLD analysis project Ga0308160, IMG submission 201036) | Phyllosphere microbial communities from UC Gill Tract Community Farm, Albany, California, United States - DLSLF.R1 | ecosystem: Host-associated > Plants > Phyllosphere > Unclassified | place: USA...
ACAAGAAGAGAAAGAGGAGACACTTACCTAGCCATCGAGCACAGAGTTTCGCCATTCGATTCATACATTTCGCTGCCGCATCTTCTCCGAAATCCCTCTGAATAACAGCGAATACACTCTTCTTGTTTCCATCCCCAACCGTGCTCTTGTCGAATACACCACAGATAATCTCCGAGTTTTGCACGACGAGGTAACCATCGTTTCGACTCATGAAAGCTGGATAAGTGAGATCATGTTCTGTCGAAGGTTTCTCAGATGTCTTGTTCTTGCATTCGAGGTTGACGTTGACGGGACTTGATTTGCTCGGTCGCATCAAAACGTTGAAGACTTGTTTCCCGGTCCACAGTCGTTCAGGTTTAAGAATCGTAGGGCAAGGGAGATCGATCTCTAGTTCGGCATCTTGAAGGTAGGCGCACATCTGAGTGATTTCGGAACGAGTGAAGAAAGTGTCGCGACGAGTAATGAGGAAACAACCGGTGATGAAATCTTGAGTAGCAGCGATGATAGGTTCTCCGTTTCGAGGCGTGACGAGATTGCGTTTGATGTTCATCAATTGGAAAGCTTCTGTTCGCGCTTCTTCCGTTTGAGGGACGTCTGTAAGGAAGAGGAGTAAATAATCAGGACTAGCTAGAGGAGATCGAATATCACGATCAACTTACGAAGATTCATCTCATCTCCATCGAAATCAGCGTTGTAAGGCGTACAGACACACTCGTTGAGTCGGAAAGTACGCCATGGTCGAACCTTGACTCGATGAGAAAGAATCGAAAGTCGATGCAGTGAAGGTTGACGATTGAAGAGAACGATACTGTCGAGTCGAACTGTATCAGCGATCGTTCTTCGACAATCGACAAGAGATATCACTCACTCGTCATCTCGCAAATGTCGCTCGACTACATCTCCTATCCTCAGCTTGTCCGCCATGAATTCTCGATCTCCGAATTTTAGGTACTTCTTCAATCCCGTGTCTCCTCCTTGATTGATGAAGTTCGCTCCAGGATGCACGTCGGTTCCGTTTCGAACAGCTTGTCGTAGTCGTTCTAGATTGTGCGAAGTGACTCGTTCAGGATAGGTAAGGATCTTGCACACTCGTTCAGGAACGGCGACCTGTCGAGTTTCGTTGATCAGTCCGGGGCAACGAGGAGAGTAAAGCGAGAAGAGCTTACTTGATCAATCATCAAATTGGGATCAGGCGAAATGACAGTTCGACCAGAGAAATCAACACGTTTTCCTGACAAGTTACCACGGAAACGACCTTGTTTTCCCTTCAATCGCTGACAGAGACCCCTCATCGGTTTTTGACCCTGCAAGGGACAAGGATTAAGAATATGAGCTCGTGAGATCACGTTCAGAGAGCATCGGAACTTACAACGACGGTAGGAACTCCGGGCAATTCAGAGTTGATGTAGGTAGCGACGGCTAATTGGAGGAAGTCCCATTGTTCCTGCGAGTGTCGAACGATCAGCTCAGACCTTGAGAAGAAGGGAGCAGACCAAGACGTACCATCAGATTCTGCGTTGTCACTCCTTTCAGCAAACCAGTCTTGATAACAGCATTCATGAAGACGATTTCGGTAAGTTTGACAGTCAAATCATCTTCGTTGCTGTGAGTCGAAGGAGAGTCAGAGAATCAGTATCGTCGAACGCAGATTCCAGGTGAATTCGAAAACTCACGTAGCAGCTTCTTGCGAAACACTCGGTCGAATACAGACTGGAGGGACCGAGATGTACTGCCAAACGAACTCTTCCGGCCGTCCAGCAGTCGGATCCAATCCCAACAATTCACAATCCGCCGAAGTAACCTTTCTGAACAACGTCAAAGCCTTGAGAGGGTTGATATCGTCGATCGCCTTGTCGACGTGAGCCTCCAATTGTTTGTCCTCTCCAATCGCATCCGTGAACGAAGCTTTCCAAGTAGCGTAATTTCCCTTTCCCTCTGCTCCATCTCGTCCTCCAGCTTCTTTCTTCAAGTTTCGTCCTCTCCATTTCTCGTGTCCAATCCTCATCGGTCCAATCTTCTTCACTACTCCGTTGATAGCTCCGCAGTAATGACATGTTGTGCATTTTCGACAGAGGGCAGAGAGTTGTTTCGAGAGAGCGGCGATAGTGAGAGTGTCGAGATTAGGTCGGCGGAAGGAAGCGAGGAACTTTCGATGTTGTGTTTCGTCGAGGAGGATACGAGAGCAAGTCTGTGCATCGTAGGGAGTCGTCAGCTAAAACAGGAGCAGAGAGGAGCGGAAACACGAGTTTGCGAACCTTGCAAATGCACTGTAGAATCCCGAGAACGTGCTTGAAGTAACCAATGTGAAAGACAGGTAACACTAACTTGATGTAGGCGTAATGACCAACGCAATCAGCGAGTGCTAGACCACAAGTTTCGCATTTTCCTGCTTTGTCGCTAGTTCCGAGTCGACGGTCGAGTACTCCATGAGGGACTGGTGTTCGATCTTCGGCTTTGTAGAGATCCCGTTGATTCGCTTCGAATTCTGCTATGGCGACTGCTTCCCGAGAAGAGAGGACTGAGAATTGGATGTGTTTGCTGATTTCGAGTGAGAGGAAAACGAAGGGGAGTATAGTCAGCATACCGTTCTACGTGAATAACTGTGCGCACCATGATGGGCTATATAGACCACTCCTGATAGCTCTAATCTCCCTCTCAGTGCTCTTCCGCGTTGCTGTAACTTTTCTGTTCCTTCTCGCCCATCTCGTCTTCGGCCGCATCACCTCTGTCCGCTCCTTGACCACCCTAGATTGGTTGAAGTATAACTTACATTCGCTTTGGTGCGGCATCAGACACGAGTACCTTCATCTTTCGAGAATTGTTGACTTGCAGAAAGTTGAGGAAAGGGAGCTTCTCGTCTTGCTGTCTGATTCAATCGTGGGATGATAGTAGAGCCTTGCGCTGTCACCGCTGGCCCTGCTGAAACGGGGGTTCTGAGGAAGTGGAGGTGAGAGTGGTTGGCACCTACCCTCTCACTTTCTCTCTCCTTTGACTTTTCGTTGGAAATTTTCCCAAGTTCTCAGAAATCTCCTTTCCGACTCGTTTTACAGCTCCCCCGTTGCGGTTGCTCTCTCGCTTTCCCGCTTACTGTCAAGCGGTTTCAAAGCCGACTCAGCAAAATCGATTTCACTTCGTTTTCGAATTGGATCCATTACCACGCTTCACAAGGTTTCGTTAGCGTACTGATTTCCTTCCAGATTACGCTAAAGATCTGGTCGGGACTATTCTCCGCCTCACATTCACTCTCCTCGATCTCTTTTCTCGTCCCCCACTCTCAAATTCGAACGGAACCTTGTCTCTCAACGACGCATGGTGCTGAACAAGTGGCTACCGAGCTTATGGCTACTTAACTTCGTCGTTCTCTCTGCTTCTTCTTCCTTCGCTCTACCTCTCGACCACCAAGGAGACGCAATGTTCTCTAAACAACTCCTCCTCGCTTTGCTCCCTTTCGCGGCCGCCCGCCCCACTTCTCACTCGGAAAACCTCCAATCCCGAGCAGTCTCTCTCGACCAGTACATCACCAGTCAGAACCAAGTTTCATTCAAGGGCGCCTTTGCAAATATTGGAACGTACGGGTACTCTTCAGTCTCTACCCCTCTCTCTTTCGCATCTTCCTTCGACTCTTGCTCCTGGATGTGCTGGATTCGACGAGCTGACAACGTCTTTGTATCGTATACAGTGCTGCCGGTCAAGGTACCAAGGCCGGAGTCATCGTAGCGTCTCCTTCGAAAGTGTGAGTTGAGCTTTCTCTGTCGTCCACATTTGTCTCTTCCGTTCGCTGACGCTCTTTCCTCGCTCGTAGTGATCCCGACTATGGTATGCTCCTCTCACCTGATCTCGCTTTCTACCCTTCCTCTCTCCTTGCTCGACAAGCTTCGACCGACGATTCACAAATCTCCTTTTTGATCAATTTACTGACCTTCTCACACTTCATAGTCTTCACCTGGACCCGAGACTCTGCTCTCACAACTCACGGTCTCCTCGAGGTCTCCGATCCTGGAGCTCAGCAAGATCAAACCCTTGGATTCCTCCCCGATTACGTGAATGCTCAAGATATTCTCCAACATCTCTCCAACCCTTCCGGATCTTGTACGTCTACCTTACCACCCTTCTTTTGCTGCTTCAGACAGTGCTGACATCCCTCTACGTCTTTCCTTTTTGCTCCTTGATTCATGGGTCTTCAGTCTCCGATCTGTCTGGTCTCGCTGAACCCAAGTTCAACGTCGATCTCACCGCATTCACTGGTCCTTGGGGTCGGTAAGTTATGCTCTCTTCGCTCCCTTCCCTATCTTGTCTCCACCTCGCCTTTCCTTTCTATAGCCGAGTCGACGTCTGACCCTCTTTTCTCGTTGCAGACCTCAACGTGACGGCCCAGCTCTCCGAGCTAGGGCTTTGATGAAGGTGAGCTACGCTCAGTCGCTGTGTCGCTACTAGAACAGAGCTGACAATTGCACGGGTGAAAACAGTACGTCGAGCTTTACCCTTCCAAGATCTCGTCGACTCTCAAGACCAAGATCGATTCTCTCATCCTCAACGATCTCGACTACACCGTCCGCTACTGGAACACTTCCGGTTTCGATCGTAAGTCAACTCGTTTGTTCCCGCTTCTCATCTCTGAGTTTGACCTGACTCAGGCTCGATTCGCTTCTCAGTCTGGGAAGAAGTTAACGGCTCATCGTTCTTCACTACTCTCTCCCATTTCCACGCCCTCGCAATCGGATCCGCATACTTCCAATCGTCGAACCCTACTCGCTCCGCACAATACTTGAGCGAATCGCAACGAGTCCGCTGCTTCGCCGACTCATACTGGCAAGCCGGAGCCAGCAAGACTTCATACACCTCGAACTTCCAGCTCGTAGGAGGTAGCAACGGAAGGTCAGGACTTGACGCTAACTCGTGAGCTTCATCCCTTTCTTTTTTCGTCCCTTTCCTTTCCGTCCCTATCCTCTCGCATCCTCTCCTCTCGCACCCTTTAATCGTCGTCCCTCTACTCTCCCTTCTTTGGTCGTTACATCGTCGCAGACGCTGATGATGAGTCATCGGATTTCGCAGAATCATCGCTGCTCAGCTTTACCCTGCCTCCCCTTCGGTACAATACACCAGCAACCCTTGCGATTCACGCTTCTTCTCGCCGTGTAGTGATCGTATGTTATCGAGTACGTTGGCCGTCGTCGAATCATTCCGAGGAGTTTACGCTATCAACCGAGCTCGCGAATCTGCCGGTGCGAAAGCGATCGCAATCGGTCGTTACAAGGAGGATGTGTGAGTCTCCTGTTCCTACGTACTCTGCCTGAAGCTGAGCTGACTATTATATTCGTCGCAGCTACTACAACGGAAACCCCTGGCATTTGACGACTCTCGCACCAGCCGAGCAAGTCTACCGCGCCGTCTCGATCTGGAACCAATACGGACAAGTCAACATCACCTCGACCTCGCTCGGGTTCTTCCAAAACCTCGTTCCTTCCGCTGCTGTCGGTACCTACAAGAAGGGAGACGGAAAATTCGAAACTGTCATTGCTGCCGCTTCGAAATATGCTGATGATTTGTACGTCTTTCGAGGACTCTCCACTACCTCGTGAATACTGCTGATATCCTCTGACGAGTTTGACAGCGTCGCCATCGTTCAACAATACACTCCTTCGACCGGTTCTCTCTGGGAGCAATATTCGCGAAACGACGGATCCTCTCTCTCTGCTCGCGACCTTACCTGGTCTTACATCGCCTTCTTGACCACGACTCACTACCGAGGTCTTCAAAATACCGCAACTATCTCCGCTTCTTCGAAACCCATCTTTGGTGCCGCTGGAAACGCTACTTGCCCTTCTGGACCTAGTGGAGGAGGCGCTCCTGCCGGAACCGTTCCTGTCACTTTCAAGGTCACTAAACAAACCGTTTACGGCGAGGTTAGCTTTATTTCTTCCTCCCTCTCGAAACGAATTTGAGCTTTAGCTGACTCGTCTGTTTCCGTGAGTAGAACGTCTACCTTATTGGAAACGTCGCTGCTCTCGGTGGTTGGGATATCTCCAAGGTTATTTCTCTCAATGCTGGCGCCTACACCTCTTCGAACCCTCTCTGGCAAACCTCTCAACCCGTCTACATTCCCCAAAACACCGCTGTTCAATACAAGGTAAGGCTTTCCCTCATTTATCACTGTTCTGTGACTCAGAAGCTGATTCGTAGTTTTGAGCGAATCTATAGTACGTCCTCAAAGGAACTGACGGAAAGTTCACTTATGAAGGAGGTTCGAACCGAGCTTTCAACACTCCTGCTTCTGGAAACGTCGCTCGTTCAGATAGTTGGCAAAACTAAATCGCGATCAACGATCGCCTGGAAGGAGAGAAAGAAGGTGGAAGACGCGAAGAGGAAGAAGGAAAGTAAACGAAGAGGAAAGAAAAGAAAGGATTCAAAATTTTCAAAGCAGTACCCCCGGTTTCAGTCTCACGTCTTTGGTAGTATCAATCTAGTGGGTATCCAAATCGCCGCAATATCATCTTGACTTAGCAATATCTTCGGTGTCGAGTTGAGGGTGACTTTGAGAGAGCGTTTTGACGAGCGAATCTTTGCGCCTCTCCGTTCGCACCCCCCCCCCTCCGTTCGCGCTCAGCTCACACATGAAAGGAGAACCCTTAAATCTATCGTTTCGAGTATTACTCCAATCTACAGTAAAACTTGATCCTCGAACGCTCCTTTCTTCCCCATCGCCCTCGCCAATTTCTCCTCCTTCATCACTTTCTTCCCATACTTCTTCTCCTCCTCTTTCCTCATATTGAACCTCTCCGTCTTCTTTGCCCTACTGAACCAGTTCCCACCGAGATCTAATTGTCCAACTTGGATTTCGGGAGGTGCACCAACGGGGAGAGTGATCGGTTTCAAGGGGGATTGAGGAAGTTTACGGGGGTTGGGAGTGATGGTCAAGGCGTCGAGTGAGGGAGCGAATGTCGTTCGGAGTGCGGTGGCAGCTGTGTTATCGCGGGGACCTGTGAGATGAGTAGAGGGACGAATCAGCCTAAAGCAAATCTTGTAATTCGTCCGATACTTCACTCACCAGCAGTACTAGCCGGGACTTCTTCCTTAGGCCAAGGCAACTCTCTCCATCCCTTGTCTGCATCACCCTCAGTCCCTCCCAATTGAGGTACCAAAGCATAACGTTTCCAAGCGAACCTCCTCAACCTCCTATCCCACGTTACGGGGCCCTTCCTCACTCTCGTCGCAGTGTACTCTTCAGGTCCATCTCTGATCTGAAGGCGGAGGTTCGAAAGGTGGAAGGGTTTGGGAGTTAGGTAGGTCGCTTGAGCGTCCCCTCCTGAATAACCTGGTTCGAGAGATTGTCCAGGGTATTCATTGAACTGTCGTTTCTTGACCTACGTTCACCCAAACGCACCTATCAGTTGCATGCATACAAGAATAGACGAGAGAGGTGAGCGTACCGAGAAATGACCCTCTTTCAAATAAACCCTATTAGTTTCCCTATCGACCCTATCGACCGTCCCAGTTCTACCCTTGAGTTCACTATCGCCTCTAACGAGTTTGACGCGGTCTCCAGGAGCGACATGCCAGAATGGGATTCGATCTTTGACTTGAACGAAATCTTGTGCAGGACGGAAATGGGACGGGATGGGCATGGCGAATTTACCTCCTTTCGTTGGTGGTGGTTTCAGGTGGGTTAAGGTACGCTGTAAGGAGCGGGCGAGGTCGCGAGGCATCTTGATCAGAAGAGAGGGTTGATGAGATTTAGTTGGAAAGGATTGGATCTGCTTCAGGAGGGTGATAGGCGGGTCTGACTAGCTAGTAGTAGCCTTGTAATACCTTCTAGTATCAGTCGAAGGTGGTGGTTATGGTGCAAGAAATCGACTCGAATCTTTTTCGCTTCCTCCAACTTTGCTCGCTCTCCTCGACTCACTCAGATCAAGAATGGAAGCAGCCGGATCGAAGCTGTACCTACTAGTTTGCAGTACAGGACCTCTGCAAGCTTTTCGTGTTGCAGAATTGAACAGCATAGCGAGTTTGTTCAACATTGAATATTCCTTCCCTTATGGCGAACCTGACGAATCTGTACGTTCTCCCTATACTCTCAGTAGCTCTTATCATAAGCTGAAGTGAAGAGGTGGTAGTACAGCGACCTTATATGGTGATTCGACTGGCCGGAGAAAGGGAAGCGAAACTTCTCGCAACTCGATTAGTATCAGTAAAGCATATCTGGGAGCTATGGGCGCAAGGTACAACTTATGAAGAAGTGCACGAGCAGGCGAAAACAGAATCAGCGAGAGCGTTATGGGTCAGCAAATCTTTCTCTTCTTCGCAAAAACTCGTTTTCGGGCCCTCGCTGACTTCCCCTCTTCCTGTTATACAGTCACCTTACGCTCAAGATAGAGATTGTACCTGGAAGTTCATGGTAGCAGGTCACAACCGAACGATCCCTCTCTCAATCCAAATCAAAACGATCAATTCCTTCTCCTACATGGCATTCCCCGGCGACATCGACCTGAAACGACCCAAACTCGAAGTGGGGGTGTTCGAAGAGTACGAGTTTGATCAGACTCGAGGAGGACGGATGGTTGCGATGAGGGAGAAGATGGGGTTGGCCGATGTCAAAGGGAAGAAAAAGGAACGGGATGAGGAGGCTTGGGATGAAGAGAATAGTAAATTGAGAGGAGTATGGGTTGGGAGAAAGGTGAGTGATGTCTCGATTTGCTAGTCATGAGATCCCTCCCTGACTAGCGATGATCCTTTCTCCCCACAGATTAGCGATTGCCAAAGATCCTTGATTGATTATTTTGATCTCAAGAAACGGAAATATATTGGAACGACTTCGATGGAAGCTGAAGCTTCGTTACTTATGGCGAATCAAGCTCAAGCCGCTCCTGGGAAATGGATTTACGATCCTTTCGGTGCGTGAGATTTCGGATGAGGCGTTCATACAAAACTCGCTCATCCGGATCAATCTCTTTGCACAGCTGGTACGGGATCGATGCTATTGACAGCAGCTGGATTCGGAGCGATGACGTTCGGAAGCGATATTGACGGGAGACAAATGAGAGGGAAGAGTGAGTTCTGTCTCCGCTCTCCATCTTTCTCGCTTACTCTGATTCTCATACTCTCGATCTGCAGAAACAAACATCAAGGATTCTGCTGCTCAATATGGAGTGACAGATCGAATAGTCGATTGCGCTTCTTTCGATATGAACGTACGTTGAATCTGGCTATCTCAGCTGATTACGCCTATCGCTGAGATTGACATTCTTCACACAGCAACATCCGTTCCGAACGGGCGAACTTTTCGATGCGATTGTGACAGATCGTAAGCTCTCATTTCAGATCGTTCTCCGCGTCTTGAGAAACGGCATTGACTACTTCTCTCTCATCACTCATCAGCTCCATATGGAGTTCGAGCGGGAGCGAAGCGACTAGGAAGGGAAGAGGGAGCAAAGCAAGTGCTTCCTACAGTAGTGCCAGGTCGAGAGAAAGAAGGTTTCCATCACCAGTACGTTCCTCTCCTGTCTCTTCGGCTCAATCGCAACTCACTCTCCTTCCTCTAGATTCGACGATTACGTCCCACCATCTGTCGGTTGGCCAATGGAAGAAGTGATCGTCGGATTAATCACCTATTCTCTCTACCTCCTCAAACCGGGAGGACGACTAGTTTTCTTCCTCCCTACAAACGAATCCGAATACTCCGACATCGATGTACCCGAAGTACCAGGTCTCAAACTGATCAGCAACACCTCTCAATCATTCGGGAAGTGGGCGAGGAGATTGATCACGATGGAGAAATTACCGAAGGGATCAGAGGTAGTCGTCGAGGGATTGGATAGGGGTATTGAGAGGGAAGGGAAGACTAGTCAGTGGACGGAAGGAGAGAAGAAGAGGAGAGAGGAGAAGAAACCGGGTCATGCGGATTTTAGGGAGAGGTATTATGAGGGTTTCGGATCGACTAAGCGACAGGTACAGGAGGAAGTGGCGGAGATGAGTATACGAGATGCGAAGGAGTAGATGGAACAGCATGAGTAGACCTCATGGACTCTGAGGGAGCAATCCGAACCATGAAAGAGAACAAGTTGTCGTAGGGGTATGAAAGAGACAGCGACTCTCGAGAAGGTTACACACCTCGCAGTCTGTATGCGCGTCGAGTGAGAGAATAATGGAAATGCACGAATGACTATGAAAAGCCTACAACTAAACTCGAAACTTCTCCACTTCAATCCTACGAGCGTACCGGCGGTCTCCTTCTTCCTGTTCCAGTCCCTTCTGCCTTCAGCCTCCTCTCTCTCCCTTATCCTCCTAGAGAAGTCCCGCGAGAAGACTGAGTCCCTTGTCCAATCATGTCGTTGCTCTTCATAAACTAATTCCACTCCACGCGCCTCACATACTCGTGCCAGCCGAGAAGCAACGTCTCGAGCCCCAGTCATGTTCTCCAATGCGCCCGGAGCGAAAGGTGGGACATCGAGCAGATCCGGTTGAGGGATGTCCATGTCGCGAATGAGGGTGCGAATATAGTCGATGTGCTTGATTTGTGCGTGAGGAGGTGCCGGAGATCCAGGGATAAAGATTCGTATGTTCCGAACGTGAGGGAGGTAGTCGTATATATTGGTATCGAAGAGGGCGTTGTTCATGATCTTGGACCAAGATTCCTCAGATAGATCGTGAAATCCGATATGGCGGACCGCTCCCTGGTCGAGGCTGATCACGTGGACCTGTGGCGTGAGACCATTGAGCATGGAGAGGTAGCCTTTCCTCTCGAAGGTTTGTTCGCCGAGGCCGAGAGAGCGGAGCGATGGGAGAGTCGTCGAGTTGAGTATCGCATCAACGGCTCGGTCGGACTTTACAGCCCGTAGCTGCAGTTCTCGAAGACGAGTTAGTTCATATTGAACGGATGATGTAATCTCGACATCCGTGAGGCGGAGTGTAGTCAAGTCTGCCAGATCGCAACGGTCGTCAATCGATGAGGAGGAGCGCAAAAAGAGAAAGCAGCAGCTTACTGACGAGACTGGCCATCAACGACATATCGATCGTGAAGTTGGTCTTGGTGATCACCAGTAGCGCCAGGGATTGGCGATATGGAGAGGGCAGGAACGCTTCCACTTTGACCGGAGGAGGCTCAATCGTGGCGTCCAAGAATCTTCGCAAGCTGATTAGCTTCCTCTCCTCCGGCTTTGGCCATAGTCCACCGCCTGTCTTGCTTTCTAGTTGCGCAACGGTGAACAGTCGAGGTTGAGCGATTTGGCGAAAGAGACGAGAGACGAGGCACAGGGAACGGAGAGTCGTTTGACGGTCGCGGTAGCTTGTCGAATGGTAGCGAAGTGGGACCGTAGATTCGATGATATGTTGTACGAGTTCGGTTGGAAGGCGAGAGAAGGGCCCGAAGGGAGGACAGGAGGAGGGAGAATCGGAGGAAGAAGAATCGGGAGGAAGTGAGGAAGGAGAAGTCATCTTGCTGGATCTGTGGGATGTAGATTCGAGTTTGTCAGCATCTTACTATGCTATCCTACTACACTCCATCACTGTCCAGGTTGAGTGGGGCGAGTTGTAGTCCTTCCGAGATGAAAGAACGGGAGGGAATGGGAAACAGCGAGGACTCACCCGATAGTACTCTGTATACGCGCACTTGATATCTTGATCTTATTCGAGTGTGTCTGCTGGAGTTGGCCAATTCTTGTGAGTTGTAAGAGTCAGAGTCGAGTTCGCTTTTCTCTCTTCTTTACCTCTCACTTCAATCAGCTCGAACTACTCAGATCCAGCTCGAATACACACAAGAGTGTGTTACACTCTACTATGAGTGATCAGAAGGTGAGTCTCACTCCTCCTTCCCCTTCTCTTTGCTCTTCTCACGGTTCGCTTTCCTCCTCAGAAGCCCGATTACCTCTCTCGTCTCCCCCCTGAACTCCTCGATGATATCTTCGACCAGGCATACGATGCTGAAGTTCCGCTCACTGGTCCCATCTCTCGCTCCCTGTACCCGTACTTCATCTGTCGACGTTATCGCCAAATCATGATCTCTAGCTATCAGCAACTCTCCAAGTTCTGCGCTCGACTCTCTCCCAAACTTGCTAGTCACGTCGAAACTCTCGTCGTCGACATTCCGTTTGTTAAGACCGAAGAGGACGAATACGAGTTTGAAGGATATGATGAAGAGTCGAGGGCAGAAGCGGAGGAGGCTAAACCGATGAAGGAGACAATCGATGCTGGCTGGCCGAAGAATGAACAGCTCGTTGTGATGCTTAGGATGCTGGAGGAAGTCGAAGAGGTGGAAATGAAAGGAAGTACTCGAATCGCATTGCTCGTCCTTTCGCCTCAAATCGCAAACTCTTGCCTTCCCGAACTTCAATCGCTCGCTCTCGACACGACATTCGATGGTATCGACGACCCTTTCCATTCCTCCCATTACTCCGCCCTACTCTACTACGACCAGCTCCTCGCTTTCGAAGTCCGCATCCAACGTCCCTTCGCTTCGATCCTGCCTTCCACGAAACCCTTACCCACCTACAACATCCTCCCTGTTCATCTCTATAGAGATCTCCGCATCGAAGGACCCCTCGGCGCGAGTCCTTACGCATCATCTCTGGTGTCGATATCATCTGCCCTCGATTCCCTTCGTCTGTGCGACTCTGCAGCTGGGACGCTTCCCTCGAAGGTCCTTACTATACTCGAAGCGGTGGAGCATCCGGAACGTGTCAGTGCCATCTCACTCGAATGCACACGACGCCAAACCGGTGTCGAGGGGAATCTATCGAACACCCTATCCCGCTTTTCAACTCTCGAGGTTCTCGGCTTCGTAGGACAGTGGCCAGCACTTTCAGGATCCGTCTACAAACTATTCGGAAAACTTCCCATTCGAGAATTATGCTTTGGACCCAAGTATCCCGTTTCACTCGCTCGTCTCAAGGAACTCGTTCACGGACCATCCAAATCCTCGACCCTTCGTCTCCTCAACCTCTCAAACGTCGAATCCAAGTCAATCAGACTATCTGCTGCCTTCGAATGCCAATTATTCGGTCCTCACTGGGAAGATGTTCCTCCGTCTACTTCATTCGCAAAATGGACTCGCAATTTCTCCAAAGGAGCGTTGTATGACTTACTGGAATCGACCGCAGACGACGAGACCCTTCGAATCTATGGAACTGCAGTTGAAGCATTAGTCAAGGAGGACATCTGGATGCCAGCGAGGCAGGAGGCGCTGTGGAGGCATCATCAGGGTGGAGATGGAGACGAGGACATTGAGACCGATAACGAGTGGGAAACGAGTAGCTCGGCTAGTTCTGAAGGTGACGATGAACTCGATAGCGACGAAGTCGACTGAAGATGGACAATGGATAGTACATTTTCATTTCAGTTTTTTGATTCGCTTTTTTGGTCTTTGTTTCTGCAAATGTGCTCCGGTTCTCGATTCATTCAGACAACCTGCGAGCTTCTGTTATAAAACACACGCTGACGTCGATGAGAGATGACCGAGAAAGTCACGGTAGGATCACTGCGAACGAGAGCTCTACGGCATTCATCTAATCACGATCAATAGCGAAACGATCATCGACATACTCGCAAGAGAACAGCGCACGCGCGAGCGAGAGATTGTGCGGACGAGTATAGATTCAAGTAACGCTTTTCGCATTCAAATGTCGCTATTGCCTGCTCGCTTTCCCGCGGCCCGATCTTTCTCCAGCCTCACGTTCATGCCTGTAACATTCTAGTCTTACTCTCCCTCGCCTTCTCCACCTCTCATGCGTCTGTAGAACTCCGTCGGACGCCCAAAGTCGATTTTCCAATCATAAGCTGGCCCGTAAACTACCTCCATGTTTCGCGCCCTACAAATGTTCCAGAGGTTCTGTCGCCAGATTTCAAGCGTAGGGTCGACAGACTCCCTAAAAGCGAGGTAGAGGACGGAAGGGAGAGGAGTGGTCGAGGTTCGGACCATTTCTTCGAGGGCCTGCAAGGTATTTGAGAAGCAAGTGCCGGACGATGGATTCGTAATGCGATAGGATTGAACATTGGGAAGTGTCTCGATTCGCCCGAGGGAACAGTCGAATAGGGTCTTTCTATTGATTCGATCCAACTTGTCTGGTCCGAGGTTGTCGAGGAATCCGTCGTCGATCCAGAGTAGGTCGAGTTGCGGTTCGAAGCGAAGAAGCAAGGGACCGAGATCACAGGACCGCGATGCCTGAAAGGAGAAGGAGAAGACCCGAAGTGATGGAAATGCCGAGGGGGAGAAAAGTCGCTGACTGTCGAGGTGAACGTCTTGAAGACACAATTCTTCGAGACGATGTAAGACGAAGGGACCGGCGCTACACAGGTTCATACAGCTTGATAAGTAAAGAGTTGACAAATCTAGTGTTTTGAGAGAATTGATCAGCGTTCGAACAACGCACTCTAAGAAATGGATGACGCAGACTCGCTCTTCAACCTCGCAAATTGCGATAGGTCTATCTCGGATTCAAAGTCGCAGAGTTCGATCTTTCGAAGGCTGAAATTCGTGGCCAGGAGCGAGTAGAGGTCGCCAAGTTGCTCTCCAAATTCTTGACCATCGAGAAACAACTCCCGAGTTTCTATCTCTCTCGCCCCCGCTTGTTCCGTATCTCTGAACCCGTTGACTTGATCCCTCGTGCTGAGTTGGACGACGGCGTAAAGAAGAGGTTTCCCAAGTTGGAAGAAGAGACGAGATGTAAGACAGAAGGAATGAAGAGTGGATTGACGCTCAGGATAGGTATCTGGGTCGTAGTGAGAGGGCGCAATCGAGTCGACGATGTGCTGAATGACCTCAATGGGTAGTTGGGCGAAAGGGGAGAGATGAAGGAGAGGGAAGAGAGGGAGAATCGAGTCGAGGACAAAGGGAAGTCATGTCGAATGGATCTATCAAGGGCAGTAAGACTTGATCAGTATTGTATTGACTATCCACGCTTCTCTTTCGCACAGTCTGAGACGTGTGAGAGGAGTTGCAGCTCTTCCGAGATGAGAAAGTGGGAGAGAGCGAGAAACAACGAGGACTCACTCGAGAGGACTTTATATAGGCGTACTTTATATCTTGATCCTATTCGAGTGTATCTGCTGAAGTTGGGCGATTCGAGTGAAGTGCAAGAGACAGGGTCGGGTTCACTTTCTTCTCTTTCTTACCTTTCACTTCTCCCAACTCGAACGACTTAGATTCAGCTCGAATACACACAAGCGTGTCATATACTCTATCATGAGTGATCAGAAGGTGAGTCTCACTCCTCCTTTCGCTTTCCCTAGCTCTACTCACGATTCTCTTTTCTCCCTCCTCAGAATCGCCTTACTTCCCTCCCTGCTGAACTCATTCACGAGATATTCGATCACGTACACGAATCGACACAGACCCTCACCGCCCCTCTGTCCAAATTCCTTCTTCCGTTCCAACAACGCGCCCTCTTTCACACTCTTCTCGTCTCTTCCTATAAAACTCTCGCCAAACTCTGCTCAATCGCACAGTCGCGACCACATCTCTTGTTGTCGACCAAAATACTCAATATTGATATCGAACTCAAGAAGGATTCGATGATCGACGCTCGAGAAGCGAAAGATCGAAATTCTCCATCGGTCAACGCTGTCAAGATCTTCTATCGTCGAATCGAGAACGTTACTACAGTCGAGATTTTCGGTTCCTCTCGACTCGACTTTCAAACCACTTGACGATCCTTTCTGCCCCGCTCTCTATGTTCACCTACACCATTATACCGCACTTGACCGCCTTGAAGTGCTGGTCATGAGGTCCAGTGAGAGTATTCAGCCCGCCCCACCTCTCCCTCCTCCCCCTCACTTCCTAGGTGCCGTCATCGACTTCTCGCTTCAAGGACCTCTCAGCACCAGCACCGACTCCGTACAATGTCTTCTATCTGCATTCGGACCACTGTACGCCCTATCACTCGTGGACACTGCCCCGACATCCCGTCTCCCCGAAATCCTTGCTGGACTCGACGCCCCCGAGCACCTTCGAATTCTTGCACTAGAACAGCAGAGCGAAGCAGACTCCTCTCCCTCATGCGACTTGTCCGACAGCTTCAAAGCCTTCTCGACCTTAGAAACTCTCATCCTCGGCGGTTCAAGTACCAGCACAGCGTCTTCCTTTTACACTTCCCTCGACTACCTGCCCATCAAGAGTTTAGCCTTTGCGAACGGAGCCGAAGTATCTCTCCCCGAGTTGAAATGTGTGATCGGTGGTCGAGCGAAACACAAGAACCTGTCGATGATTCACTTTGATCACGTTCAAGGGAAGATCGGGACGAGAATGGACGATGAAACGGGACCGTATTGGGATGAGGATGAGGATAAATGGAGTGTTTA
>Ga0308160_10003932_pt1 | contig 16281 bp, 21 predicted proteins | sample PhyFR1_FD_201036 | JGI IMG/M metagenome (GOLD analysis project Ga0308160, IMG submission 201036) | Phyllosphere microbial communities from UC Gill Tract Community Farm, Albany, California, United States - DLSLF.R1 | ecosystem: Host-associated > Plants > Phyllosphere > Unclassified | place: USA...
AGCCGGTGCCTCCCCTTCCCCCGCCGTCCCCCCCTCCGCCTCCTCTTTCAAAGCTCTGAGCGTGCACTAGCGGTCGCCGGCGGGTGCGTCGTCGTCGTCGGCCGGTCGTCGTCGTCGTCGGTCCTGGCGCGCAAGCCAGCGGCAGCGTCGGCGCCGGCGGCGGAAGCGGCCGTCTTCTCCTCTTGGCCGAGCGTCATGACGCTGAGGAGGTCAAAGACTAGCGTCACGAAGAGGAATTTGTTTTTTGGGGCGTTCAGCTCGGGTCCGGCTGTGTGTGCTGGAAGGGCGACGACGACGATGGACACGGGGGAAAAGGGGGGGGGGGACTCACTAATGTCGGCCGCAGCGATGCCCGTCAAGTCGGCGTTGGTGTCGTAGGCTGTCCCACGTCGCCCCCCCACGACGAGGCCCAACCCAAGATCACCCCGGTCGTCAGTCCCTCGCCGATCGGAAGAGCTCAGGCGCGCGCAGAAGACGCCGGCACCGGCACCGGCACCGGGAAGGAAGGAGGATTCCGCTCACCAGGCGAGACCTCGACGACGTCGGCGCCGACGATGTTGAGCCCCTTGAGGCCGTGGAGGATCTGCCGGAGCTCGCGTGTCGTCCAGCCTGGGTAGACAGAAGAAGAAAGAGAGGGAGGGGAAGGCGGGGGGGGAAGGGGTCAGGAAGTGGGGCTTGGGAGGCAAACGTGCACTGGCAAGGGGGCTTACCTCCCGATTCGGGTGTGCCGGCTGAGAGGAAGAGGAAGGGGTTGTCAGGTCAGTGCGAGGATCCTAGCCTGAGATGTCTACGCGACTGGAGCCAGACTGACTACCAGGCGCCATGCTGATGTTTCGAAACACGCCGTCAGCGCAGAAGATCAGGGCAAGGACAAAGGAAAAAAGGGACGCGCCTTGGGTCGAGGATGTCAATGTCGACCCTGCGAGCATAGGAGGCGAAGCACGATCAGTCCGTGCGACTCCCGATAGGAGTGAGGGGCGGGGACGGAAGGCGGCACGCACGAGACATAGACCGGTCGCTGCTCCTCTTCCGGGCCGAAGCGCTCGCGGATCTGGCGGATGACGCCGGCGATGCCGATCGCTGGGTCGTCGACCGCCCAGCCGTGGATGAGCTGGAAACCGGCGGTGACGTCGTCCTCGAGGTCTTGCGGGCCCTGTCGTCGGCCGAGCCGTCCTCGCACAGTCAGTCAGCGTAGGGCGTTGACCTCGGGAGAGGGACGGTGAGTGGAGGGTTTGGCGCAGACGAACCGAAAGACGGGTGCGCACGCCGGCGTGGATCGAGCCTTTCGGCCTCAGGAGGCCCTCCTCGTAGGCTTTCCAAAACTGCCGCGAAGGCGCGAGGAAGTCAGTAGATGTCTTCCGCGACCTTCTCCTCGGAAGGGGTCCGACCGACGAAGGTTCCGTGGTTGATCTGCGACTGAGGCGTGCTGACGCCGACGTATTTCTGAGGGTTCCAGGTATCTGCGGGGCGATCTGATCAGCGAGGAGCACTCGATCGGACGCAGCGACGGTCGGCGCACCGATGTGAGCGTCAAAGTGGCTAAGAGGAGGTAGATGAGTCAGTCGTACGTCTCAATCAGGAAAAACGCGAACGAGGGGTCGCACATGACCGAGATCGGCCCCCAGACCGAGTGCAGCGACCGCAGGATCGGGAGGACGATCGTGTGGTCTCCGCCGAGCGAGACGAGCCGGGGGTGGGCTTTGCCGCTTGTCGGGCTCTTCTGAGGGAAGAAGGAGCTGCCCTCGACCGAAGGGACAGCGTGGTGTAGGAGGGAAGTGTCTGCAGGCAGAGCGCAGGCAAACGAGGGCGTCAGACAGATGCACACCGGAGCGAGAGGTGTGAGAAGGGCAAACAGGCGGCCTGGACCATGGAGATGGCGAGCGCCGGATCATAAGGCGTCACAGGGACGTCTTGGCAGTCGACCTGCGTAGAGGAACCGAGCGACGCCGTTGTCAGTGCGGCTGGCAAGCTTGGGGAGGCTCAGCAGCAGCACGCCGTCCTCGACGCACGATCTTTGCCCCGCTTTCGTAAGGGTTCGTCTTGAGGACCATGTTGTAGCCGCGAGCAGAGATCTGACGGCGTGAGCCGCCGCGGATGGCGTAGGGCCCGAATCGAGCGCCTGCAGGGTCGAGGAGGGTGAGGGCGTCAGGACGCGGGCCTGGGCTCAGCTCGATGGAGGACATGGGGCGATGTACCTGGGCGGTAGCTGACGGCCGAGTCGAACGGTATCCCGATTAGAGCGATGTCGAACGCCTCGTGTGGCTCGTCCAGGCACTTGGGGCTCGGCAGGTGAGCGAACGACGTCGCGCCCGAGAACGAGAGATCGCCGACCTGGCCGAACTCGTCGGCCCAGGGGTTGGGCTGGTCGCTGCCGCCGCGATGCGCCTGGACGACGGAGAGGAGCGCGAGGAGAGGCAAGATGCTGGACACCATTTGGACGAGGAGCCTTGCGGGAGATGGTGGTGGTTAGGGGACCAGAGGACGAGCGTACGACAGGCCGTCTGCCCGAGAGCGACGACATTCGGCCTCGTCCGGGCGACGCCTCGAAGCCGTCCCGCCTAAACCGACCACCGACAACCATCTACGCCCCTCCCATCTCTCTCATACCCTCTCGAACGCCTCCGGTTGACTGCTAATCAATCTTGCACATCTCTCTGGATCTACCGGTACGTCTCTCGTCGCTTGAGGGCCCCCGGACATCGTGATGGGCCGCTCTAAACCGTCTGAATGCGCTGATCTCGTCCCGGCCCTCGCCCGGGCCACTGGGGTCTCCGAGGCCTTCCTCTCGACCCGGACATCGTTCGTTTCGCGTCCCGACCCACTATCAGAGCCGACCAAGTCGCTCGTCCTGACCGGCACGAAACTGGCACATTGGCCTGCGTGTGTCGAAGACGGCGGGCGGGAAGCTCGCGTGGGGCATGACGCGCAGGCGACCAAGGTCGTGCTGCCGGAGAGCGACGCCTGGCGGGTCGCGCTCGGCCCAAGCAAGGACGGCTCGTCGCAGCGCAAAGACGATAGCAACTGATAGGCGACCGACGAGTGGGAGGTCCTCGAATGTGTCCAGATGGGCCCGGAAAGGGCAGAGTCGGCGGCGGCAGGTTGACGAGTAGTGCACTTCGATTCTAATTTCTGGCTTACAGCATCATAATCAGGCCGGCCCCTCGTGGCCGCTGCACGAGAGCTCCATTCATTCTATCCGCGAACGACGACGACGACGACGACGAGCGCCTCGCACCGACACCTGCCAACCATCCTCTGCCGGCCCAAGCAGCAGCAGCAGCACTTGCTCGTCCGTCTCGTCCGTGTCCAGCCAGCCCACGGGCAAGCGGAGCGCCCCGATGCTGCTCTCGTCTACGGCGGCCCTCCTCCGGCCTCGGCGGCTCCCGCCGACCCTGCTTGGGCCGCCCGCCGTCTTCGTCCTCCGTGGCCTGCACCTGTCGGCAGTCCGACGGCTGCCGCCAAAGCTGGGCTCGCTCGTGCCGCCCAACTCGGACATCGCCAAGATCCGCAACATCGGCATCTTTGCCCACATCGACTCGGGCAAGACGACGCTGACCGAGAGCGTCCTTGCTCACTCTGGCTAGTGAGTGCCGGTGCGCCATGCCCTCGGTCCGCCTCGTCAACGTTCGCGATGCCCGGAGCTCACCCGTGCCCCTTCCCTTGCGCTCCGAAGTATTCCGCACCCAGGGACGGTCGACACCGGTACGACCTCGACCGACTTCCTGCCCGCTGAGCGCGCCCGCGGCATCACCATCCAGTCGGCGTCAATCCCCGTCCAGTGGCAGGGCCACACCGTCAACGTCGTCGACACACCCGGCCACGTCGACTTTACGATGGAGGTCGAGCGCGCGGCACGCGTCGTAGATGGCGCCGTCGTCGTCATGGACGGCGTCGAGGGCGTCGAGGGCCAGACCGAGGGAGTCTGGAAACAGCTCACGCGCTACAACGTCCGGCCCCGCATCCTCTTTGTCAACAAGCTCGACCGGCCGGGCGCGAGTCTGCCCCACTCGATCCTCTCGACCTGCAACCGGCTCCATCCGCTACCACTTCTCCTGACGCTGCCGATCACCTCGTTTGACGCGGCCAACGGCAAGGGCGGCGAGCCGGGCATCGTCGGCCTCGTCGACATCATCGGCGGCCGTGTCTGGCGCTGGGAAGGCCCTCGCGGTGCCGAGGTCCGAACCGAGACGCGCGTCTTCGACGAATTCACCGCCGAGGGCGAGATGTTTGCGTTTGACTCGCCCTCGCCGAGCGCGTTGACAACGGCGCCCGCGCTGCCGGCCGACCATCCGATTCGCCAGGAGGCCATCAACGCCCGGACGGCGCTCATCGAGACGCTCTCGACGCACCACCTCCCGCTGCTCGAAGAGTTCTTTGGGATCGAGCCGGCGTCCGACATCCCGGCCCACCTCCTCGTCCCGCCAGCTTCGATCCGCGCGGCGATCCGCGCGCTGACCAAGGAAGGCTTCGCCCTGCCTGTCATCTGCGGCTCGGCCTTCAAGGGCATGGGCACCGAGCTCGTCCTGGACGCCATCATCGACTACCTGCCTGGCCCAGGCGAGGTCGGACCCGCGCTCGTCGTCGGCGGGCCCGATCCGGAGCCGCTGGTCCCGGCCGGTAAGGGAGGGCGCAAGAAGGCTCCGCCCAGCTGGAAGGGCAAGACCAAGGGCAGCAAGACGCAGATCGCCGCCGCCGAGGTCGAGAAGGCGCTCCCCGTTCTGGTCGAGGACAAGCGCTGCGTCGCGCTCGCCTTCAAGGTCGTCTGGGACGACCAGCGCGGCTGGATGACATTCGTCCGCGTCTACTCTGGTGCGTGCAAGCCGTGCGGCTGTCTGTCCTCGATCTGCTGCGCCGAGCTGATCTGCTCTCTGCTGTCCGACCTTCAGGCATTCTGACGAAGGAGACCCTGTTCAACACGTCGGTCCAGGAGCTCGAGCGGCCGTCTAAGCTGCTGCTGCTGTACGCCAACCAGCCGATTGAGGTCAACTCGCTGCCGACCGGATCGATCGGTGTCCTGATCGGCCTCAAGCACACCCGGACCGGCGACACGCTCCTCTCCAACACCGACAACCGGCGACTGATCCCGGGGCCGACCCGCTTGCGAGGCGTCGAGATTCCTAGTGCCGTCTGCTCGGTCGCGATAAAGTACTCGGGCAAGGAGGAGGAGAAGGTCGTCGGCGAGGCACTCGAGCGGCTCGTTCGGCAGGACCCCAGTCTCCGGCTCGAGAACCCGACCGAGGAGGAGCTCGAGAACAACCCGGACGCCCAGACACTCCTGCACGGCATGGGCCCGCTTCACCTCGAGATCTCGCTCAACCGGCTCGAGGAGGAGCAGAACGTCCGCGCCCGCAGCGGCCGCGTCAAGGTCAGCATGAAGGAGAGCATCGCCCTCGGCGGCCCGGCCGTCGACATTGCCGAGACGTGGTCGGGCACGGTCGTCGGCAACCCGGCCCAGGTCGAGGCTACGGTCAAGCTGACGGTCCAGCGGCTGTCGGACGCCGAGCTCGCAGTCCTTCGGGCCCAGGGCGAGGGCGAGAGCCTGGCCGAGTGGGCGGGCAACTCGGTCGTCATCGATGTCGACGAGGAGGACCCCCTCGTCGCGCTCGTCCCGACGATCGCGGCCAGTCTCTTCTCGTGCATCAGCCGGGGCGGCCCGCTGATGGGCCTGCCGCTGTCGCACCTCCGGATCCACCTCACCCCCGTCTCGCCCTTCGAGGATCTGGCACTGGCGCCACCCGCTGCCGCGCCATCGGACAAGGGCAAGCGTCCCAAATCAGCCGCCTCACCCTCGGCACCGTCGGCGTCCCTTCTGGCTGCACTGCCCCCACCGGCAGCGTTCGCCCGCGCCATCGCCGCGGCGATGAAAAAGGCGCTCAAGCAGGGCGGGCCGACGATCCTCGAGCCCCTGGTCGACAACCGCATCTCGGGCGTTGACCCGTCCGACCTCGGCCGGGTCGTCGCCGACCTCGTCTCGCGCGGCGGCAACATTGGCGAGCTCGGCGAGGAGACGCAGTTCATGCTCGGCTCAAGCGGGTCGGCCACAGACGCCGGCGACGGCGGCGAGAAGCCGTACATGCCGCCGTCATGGATCTCGCCCTCGGCCTCGTCGTTCCTCCTTGCCGACAGCGCTTCAGCCGACCGGGTCCGGAAGCGGACGATCAGCGCGACGATGCCGCTCGCCGAGCTCGGCGACTATGCCGGCAAGCTCCGCAGCCTGAGCGGCGGCGGAGGCACCTTTGAGACGAGCGACGCCGGCTGGGGCGACGTCGACGTCACCACCGTCCGCAAGCGGGAGGAGGCCTTCCTCGGGGTCGATTGATGGCACGCACGCCCCGCCATGGATCGAGAGCGTCAGGGTCATGAGAGAGCGGAGGTCGAGGGGCAGGCAGCAGGAGCGCGACGTTTTCAGAGGCCGGTCGGGGCCTCTGGCTGTGAGCGGCCCCATTGCGACGCGCCAATCTTCCACAGGAGCCAGAGCCCGACGATGATGGCGACCGTGTAGAGCGTCACCTTGTGCTGCTTGAGGCCCGACGAGCTGGCGAACGTCCGAGCCTGGTTCGACGTCGTCCGGGCGAACGAGTTGCCAAAGGCAGAGAACGAGTTGGCCTGCGTCGCGCGAAGGAAGCGTCACCATCAGCCCATGCCGGTCTGGCGTAGTCTCGAGAGGAAGAAGGCATGGGCATGGGACTTACGGTGTCATCCAGCTGGGTGTTTTGCCGCTCGGCGTCCGAGTAAATGTCGGTCGTCACCTGCGCGCAGGAGGAGCGAAGGCGGGTCAGCCCTGCGCATCCGAACGCAACGAACCAGCTCAAGAGAAAGGTCGAGTAGCGCGGGCTTCTTGGCAAACAGCAAGGCCACTGAGCAGGCCCGGTTATGCGAGCACAGCAGCTCCTGACTTCCGGCATGAGGTTGATCTGCGCCTCGGGACGACATGACGTACACCTCGCAGCGCCCGGATCTTGCCATGGAGGTCGTCGAGCTGCTCGTCGTTCTGCTGCTCGTAGATCTGGTCCGACGAGGTTCTGCAAGCCACCAGGAAGCACGCGTCCGAGCGTCAGCGCTGCGTGGCCGCCCCGGTACTGGGCCTCTTTCCTTGGCCAACGCACCCTGCTCGGGGGGGCATGTTGGGGTTGCTGGGTCGGACGGGAGCTCGAGTAGTGGTGCTGCGGGGTGCGGCGGTCGCACTCCGGCTATAGATTCGCTGCTGGGGCGATGGGAGTGGGTTCTGCTAGGGATGTCGATCGCTCTTGTCGAACGTTGGGCTGAGGGTGTGCTGTCGCTGAACTGACTCGGGCTGTGGGCGAGGGGAGAAGGGAGATGCTGTCGGAGGTCAGAGGCGAGAGACCGGCGGAAGGCCAAGCCAACGTCTGAGCCCGCAACGTCCACCATCGGCAACCTCGCCACCTGGACCCGCTCGACACAAGACAGCTCGACAACCATGGCGGACAAGCAGGGAGCCTATGGCAAGCAGGAGGTCCATTCGCTTTCGCTGTCGGCCTCGTGCTCTGAGGCGGCCATCCTCGAGGGCACCGGTGCTGATGAGCCTCCTGCCTCGGGCTCCGTGCTTCCGGCGGCTCCAGAGCGCGTCCGAGCGGTCAGACAGCAAGTGGGACATGGCCGTCTTCAAGGAGCGGGCCAAGGAGAAGGATCATGCGCGGTACGAGAAGGCCAAGGAGCATGAGGAGGCGGCCAAGACGGGTGCGGCCTCACCCTTCCCCCCTCTTGCTCCCTGCAGGTCGGCTGCGAGCGCAGCTGTCCGCCTGTTGGCCTACCCGCCCGACGTCCTCGAGGCCTTGACCCAGCGCTGACACACGACCCATGCCAACCTGCTGCGTACAGGCAAGAAGGTCCGGCGGCGGCTTGACCTGCCCAAGCCGACCCAGGCGGCGACCATGCGCGAGGAGCCGCTGAACCTCGACGCCAACCTCAACAAGACGCTCGTCGTCGGCAACACGACCGGCCGAGGTCCCGGCCAGCCAGGCTTCTACGTGCGTCGTCCTGCGGCACTCGTCCACGCCCCTCGGTGCTTTATGCTGACGAGGCTTCTCTGCTTGCCTCTGCTGCCAGTGCGACCTCTGCCGGCGCGTCTCGAAAGACTCGATAGCCTACCTCAGCCACCTCAACAGTCGCTCGCGTGCGTGTCCACTCCTGCTCGTCTTGATAGGCGCCAGCCAGAGCTCACACCGCCCTCTCCTTGCAGACCTGCGGCGACTCGGCCAGACGACGCAGGCCGCCCGATCGACGCTCGACCAGGTCCGGGCAAAGATCGCCTCGCTCCGGGCAGCGACCGCCCAGGCCTCGGCGTCCAAGGCGTACGACTTTGACGCCCGTCTGCGCGAGGTCGCTCGGGTCGAGGAGGCCCGGCGGGCCGAGGAGAAGCAGCGCCGGGTCGCCAAGCGGGCCGAGAAGCGCGAGGAGCGCGAGCAGGCCCGTAAGGGCGAGCAGGTCGGCGGCGAGCTCGCAGAGATGATGGGCTTTGGCGGCTTCGGTTCGAGTAAAAAGTAGTCCGACCGGAGGTTGCCTGCCGGCAGTCCGGCACGACGCGGGCGCGTCCGTGCGCGCTCCTTCTTGATGACCTTTACGACCCCCCTTCGGCAGCCGCACGTTGCAGGCGAAGGACCGGCAGGCATGGATGATAGTCTGCCCGCATCGCCGCACTCTACTTTCCTTTGGCTAGCCACGTCGGCTCAGCCCTCGCCCTCCTCCTCCATCTTCTCGCGGAACCAGGCCGGGATCTCGCGCACGCCGCTGACAATCTCTACAGCCTCGGTGACGGCGCTGGCAAAGCCGATAGCCGGGTCCTGGAGGTCGGGTTCGCCCTGCCAGAACAGTCTCCCGTGGACCTGTGCGGAGGAGAAGGCTCGGTCAGGGCGATGCATCGGGTGGACGAGCAAGGACGATCCGCTTCGAACGGACGAAAAGGAAAGCGTTCGGGATGAACGGCACGGCGACCTGTCGAATCATCGCTGATGGTCAGCACAGGCTGACAGGGTCAGAAAGGCGACGGCCCTCGACGCACCCTCCGAAAGACGTCCTCCGTCACGCGGCCGTCGGGATCCTCCCAAATGGTGTACGGCAAAGGGTCGACAACCTCGGCGTCGGTCGCGCCCTCGCCGATCTCCTCTACTGCAGGCCGCCTCTCCGCTGCCCAAGCGTCGGCAAAGATGCCGCGCAGGAACCTCCACTCGAGCTGGCGCGCCTCGATCGCTTGGGCAGGCGTGATTGGCGGCGCTCGCGGGTTGGGCGCGAAGACGTGAGGATTGTTGACCGAGACGACTTTGAGCAGGGGCGCGTACGTCCGCTGGATGAGCGACAGTGCCGGGAAGGCGGCGACGCAGCCCTCGCACCTGGCGAAAGGTAGCGGAGATCGTCAGCAGCAGGGACAAAGAGGCGGCAGGCAAGGAAGAGGGGGTAAGGGACGAACCACGACGCCCAGAACTCGATCAGGATGACTTTGTCCATTGCCTCCTCCCAGGCGTTCCGGCCCGCCGCTGGTGGATGATGGTCGACGTTACCCGAGCGGTCGTCCGCGCTCCTCGAGCGCCGTTGCGCGCTGTTTGAGCGCGTAGATGGCGGGGGAGGAGACGCAGACGACGCTGGAGCTGACTGAACGGGCCGCCAGCCAAGGGCGCGGAGCGATGCGAGCGGGCCGGCCAGATCGAACCGCTCGCCCAAGTGAGGGCTCCTGAAGCCCGGCTGGACATAGTCGGGTGGTCCGGCCTGAAGGTGCGCACAAACGAGGGACGAGCGCGGCAGTCGTGTAAGCGCTCCGATTTGAGGTGCTGCTCGTCCGTTCCCGGAGTCATGCGATCGCCGGGCCGACTCGGTCATCGCGCGACGCGCGCGCCCAATGAGGTGATCTCTGAAACTCAAGAGAGGCGGAGGCCGCGCACCTTGTACTTCTCGTGCAGGAGCGCGAGCGAAGTATGATTTCGAGCGAAAAAGCCTTCCGTCTCGAGCGCGGCCTCGCCCGTCTCGCGGTAGAAGCCGGCGAGCGCCTCCTGGAGGGACGGCGAGCGGAAGCATCGTCCACGACGAGTCAGCTCGGGCGCCTTCGGCCGCGCTGGGCGACCGCGCAGCTGCTGGCGATCAGACGACGAGCAGGGTCGCAGGATGGGCGGGGAGAGGGACGTACGACCCAGCGCGCTTCGACCCATCGGTCGCCAAAGTCCTCCTTGAGCGGGCTGAGCCAACGCCGCCAGATGGTGAGCACCGCCTTGTCGTTGGCGATCTCCTGCTCGAGCGCGGCCTGAGATGCCGCCCGAGCCCGGCGCTGAGCGGCCGGCGCGAGCGGCGGGGGTGGCGGTGAGGGCGACCGGCTCGAGCAGGACGAGGTGGGCATCGGGTGGATGGCGTCGATTTGGGCCAGATGGTAGGGCGTGGCGGCGACTGAGACGTTCGGGTCGGGCTCGTCAGCTGCTGGCCGAGGGGGTCGCACGCCGGCAAGGGAGCTGCGGGAGACAGGCAGCGGTCGAGCGTCAGTGAGGCTGACTGGCGACAGGACAGGCTGCTGCTGGCGGGCCCGAAGGAAAGGGATCGTCCGGGCGGGCGCGATGGGAGCCGTCTCGGACCTTTTGCTGCAGAGGCGCCTTAGGGAGGAACGGGCAGCCGAGCAAGATAAGGCTGCTCGGTGGGTTGGCGAGCAGCGGCAGCGAGTGATCGAAGCCGGAGCGCGAGGCGGATGGAGAGGAGCGAGGGGTCGGCGGCGTCGTCACTGGTGTCGGGGGCGAGCGCAAAGCGCCTCGCTGTCGTCGTCGTCGTCGTCGTCTTCGGCCGGTCGGTGCAGGGGCAGGGGAGCGGTGCTGTTCGTAAACTGAGGCTTGTGGAGGGCCAGAGAGGCGCCGACGTGGGTCGTCGGGGTCTGCGGCGGGGCGAGGCGCGGTGCCGCCACGCTCAGCGGCTCGTCGGAGACCTGGCTGCAGGCGGCCGAGACGTTCGACCAAACACGGCCGATGGGACGGACGACGCCCTTCACAAGGACCAGGTCAGCCCGCATCGCAGTTGGAAGCTGCAATCCCCCGTCCTTTGACCCTGACCTGACGACCGACGCCGGGCAGTCGCCTGCTGGCCCGACCTGTCGTCGACGTCGTTCCTGTCGCGCCGCCGATCGCCTCTCGGAGAAGAGCGTCGGCCGCGTGGCCTGCCCGCGCAGCAGTCCAGGACGCATTGCTCCCCTGTCAACGCTCATCACGCTGCGGTCAGGGGCAAAATTCGAGCGTCAGGGCCGCAGCAAAGGCAGTTGAGTGACGAGGAGAGGGGAGAGAGAGGGTGGCCGTCGAAGCTGACCTGTCGACCACATCCCCCCTCCGTCGTCTCGCCTGCCTCAGCTACCGCCTGCTCGTACGCGCTGCACCGCCGCCCGGCCCGACCCGCGGAAGCGTCGACGAACGTCTGACGCAGCAGGTCCTCTCTGGACTGTGTGTGTACTCCTCTGGCTGCTACGCTGGGATGCCATGGTTGCTGACGCTGCTCCCGCTCGCGCTTTGAGACTGGCAGCGCTCTCACGAAGCGGCCGCCTCGCCTCCCATTGGTGCGTACAGTCTCACCCCGCTAGTGCACTATCCTCCCCGCTGAACCTTCGACTGTCCTTTCTCAGACTCACCGGTCCGCTGCGCGATGCCTGACGGTCCCCCGCTGCCGCTTTCGGTCGACCTGCGACAAGCGCACGACGAATCGGACCTGACGGTCCAGCCTCCTCCCGCGGCCAAAGAGTTGACGGCGGGCGAACAGCCGTCGGTCGAGCCGCCCTCAACCATCGCAGAACATCTACTGCCAGCTGGCTCACAGCTAGAGCTGCGATTCATGAGCATGCCGCTCCAGGTGCTTTTCGTCTTGTACGTGTCAACGCTTTCGCCCGCTGCTCTGCTTGCGTACTCGTCCGCCGTTCTCCTCTTCAAGATCAGCTGACGCCAACCGTCCTTTGGCTTGCAGCTGCCTCATCCATCTCTGTCTTGCTCTCGCGGGCGTAGGCTACGTCGATCCAATCGCCAGCGTACCGCTCGATCGGTCGTTCGTTTCAAGCCCAGCCGACCCTTTGCACCCTCGAAACTGAACAGCGCATGCGCGAGGTTCGACAGGCGCGGCATCATCTTCAACGCTGCCAAGCAATGCAGACACGCATGGCCGAGAATGGTGGCAGGCAAAGCATGCGATCGATGAGACGTGGACGATATGTCGGACGAGTACAAGGGGAGGCGAGGATGAGACCTAAGTAGAGGAAGGAAAACATGGTGATGGAAACAAGGGCCAGCCAGCAGAGGGCATAAAGCAGACGAGGGGCGGGGCGGAGGACAGCGCTCAAAGGACGTAGACGAACTGTAGGGCACGACAGGGCGATCGTCAGTGAAAGCTCGTGACGTTGTGCGAGTCGCAAAAGAAAAACGGACCTCCTCGTTCTTCCAGTCGCTGATGTCCTTGTCCTGGTTGGTGAGCGGGTTCCGGCCCTTCTGCGACTCGTGGACGGCCTCGAGGTCGACGTTCTCGACGTGCGTGCCGATGCGCTTCTCCATCGACCGGTCGATGATGACGCGGGGCTTGCCCATCGCCTCGCGCTGGTTAGCCTTCTTGCGGTTGAGCGCGATGAAGCCGAGGACCATAAAGCCGACGAGGCCGGCCTGAGCGATGAAGAGACCCATGACGGCCTTGAGTCCGGGCTTGTAGCGAGGGGCGTCGGCGGCCTTGAAGAGGAGGGGGCCGACGATGTTGCCGACGGACGCGCCAGCGTTGTACATGCTGACCATGGCCGAGCGCTTGGTGTGGCCTCCCGAGCAGGCAACGAGCCAGCTGACGATGAGCGGGTTTCCGGCAAATAGACTGCTGAGCAAATAGTAGGAAATAAGGTTGCCGACTTGCTGGCCTTTGGTGTTGCGGGGGAGCGTGTAGAGGAGCGCACTGCCGATAATGCAGGGCAGCGAGAGGGAGGCAAGAACTGCGCTCTTGTACCGGAAACGCACAGCCATCGTGCAAGCAAAGACGATGACGATGACCTGAAGAGTTCCGAACGGCAGGTTGAGGAGTAGAGTGTCCTTGCCACTGAATCCGAGCGACCTGGAGGAGAGGGCATTCCAAGGTCAGTCTGGGCCGGGCCGCGGGGCCGCGCAGGAGCGCGCAGCAGGAGAGCGCGCACGCACCGGATGATAATCGGGCCAAAGACGTTGCTGTGCAAGGCCGCGAGCAAGAGAATCCTGCGTCAGTGCCGAGAAGGGAAGGGAGGGGGGGAAAGGGCGTTCATGGTGCCGGCGGGAAGTGTGGGAACGGGGGGCCCACTCACGTAACACTCGCGCCCGTGTTGTTCGTAAAGGCGAGCGTAACGAACGCCCAGGTGATCGGGCTCCAGAGAGCCTCCCAGACCTGGGACCAGTTGACGTTGGTCGACTCCTTGCCGCCCTGGTTCTCGGCGACGCGCTGGACGGCCCATCCACGCTCCTCCTCGGTGAGGAAGCGGGCAAAGGCCGGGCCGTTGTCGAGCCGCCAGTAGAGGATGGGGCCGGTGATGACGGTGATGAGACCGACGATCAGGAAGAGGATCTGGTAGAGGTGCAGGGTCGGCTCCTTGATGTACGACAGGCAGAAGGCGAGCAGCGAGCCGAGGATCGAGGCGACTCCGTTCGTGCCGTACTGTTTCGTGCAGTGCGTGTCAGCGAGGGCGCCAACGGTGCCAACAAAGCAGAGAGGGAGCAGACGCACCCAGAGGGCAACGCGGAGGGGCTGCTCCTGGCGACGGTACCACGTGGCCGTGACCATCGCAAAGAGAGGGAGGCACGAGGCCTCAAAGAGGCCGAGGAGGAAGCGGCAGGCGAGGAGGGAGCCGTAGTTGGTCGAGAAGGCGAGGCCAACGGTCGAGATGCCCCAGGCGGTGACGAGGAAGGGCATCAGGTCTGTCAAGCGCCAGAGCAGCGTCGCGTCGCAAGAAGAGCAGTGTTTGATAGCAGTGTTGGATCAGTCACTGCTACTTCGGCCGCCCAAGTAGACCATCGCTCAGACTCACAGCGGACGGGGACCTTGACCATGACGATGGCCGAGAAGGGCTGCCAGGCGAGCTGCGCCCAGTAACTGTCAAGAGTCGCGAGAGTCAACGACTGCGACTGGCCGGACCAGCTGAGGCGTTCGAGTCGCTTACCCAGCACTGCCGATGACCGAGTACTCGTTGCCCTTGAGACCGGCGTCGGTGCGCAGACCAAGGATGGCGCCGTAGCCGACGACCGACTTGTCGAGGATCTGGAGGAACTGTTTCGAGCAACGTGGGGAACAGAGCCCGAGGCGTCAGACCGGCTGCGCGCGCGTAGCCTCGCAAGGCGAGTCAGAAGGTCGAGGTACTCACGTAGACCCACATCAGGAGGGGCAGGATGACCCGGTCGATTTTCCTCAGGACGCGCCGGCTCTGCTCTTCGGTCAGAGGCACATAATCGGCGTCGGCCGGCGAGTTGAAGTCACTAGCGCGGGGCGCGAGGAGACAGCTGGTTAGCAACGGCCGCGGCGAGCAGAGGCGCACGGCAGTGGTGCCGGCACTCACTTGTGCTGCGACGCGGCGTCGTTGTGGAAGACGTCGGGTTTCTCGTCAAACTCGTGCTCGTGGGCGGAGGGAGCCATGTCGTCGAGCGAGTGTGGGGCCGGAGGAGGGGGGGGGGGGGGCTGACTGCGGGTGAGGGCAAGAGGGGATTGGCTTGTCGCGGGGAAGCTCGAGGGCTCGAGGCTCGGGGCTGGGCTGGCGAGCGCAGGGGGAAGATAGGCCGGCGAGAGGTCGAGTTGTGGAGGTCTGGATCGGGAAGAAGGGCACCGTCTCCCCGCACCGGCGACCTTTTATCCACGTCTGGCTGGGCCGGGTGTGTGTGTGCATCAGCCGCGGGTCAGCGAACTCTGCCCGCTGGCAAGAGGCGGCAACGGCGCGCCCAGAGGGCTGGGCTCGGCCAACGGCGCGCGAGTGAGCCTGCCGACAGAGGTCTACGGTCAGACCGGCAGTCGCGCCGGTCGAGCGAAGGGGCCGGCGGGGTCCGGGGCAAAACGCCTCCGTCGGCTCGGACCGAGGCCGTTCAGCAGGAAGGAAGGCCGCGCGAGTCGTCTTGCGGCGGAAGCAGCAGCAGCAGCAGCAGCAGGCGCGAGCGCCGGCGCAGCCCGTCTTCGAAACGAGCTCGCCCTCGCTTTGCACCAGCTCTTGCGGCTGCTGCCTCTCGGTAGCCGCTCTCGTCGCTCGCCTGGACACTGTACGACCCCCGGCCCGGCTCGCTCGGCTCGTCTTCCACCCAGCCCGGCCCGTCCTGGCTGCGGCTCGCGAGGACGATTGATAAAATAAAAATAAAGGAGCCCGTTGAACTGGGGATCTCTTGAACTGGGGATCAATGTTTGGATCGAGGACGACGAGCGCCTGATCAGAGGCCCTTTTGACCTCGGCCGGGCCGGCGCGCCGGTCGGTCTCGTTCGGCGTTTCGGTCCAAGCGCGTCGCTGTGACGATCCGGGCACGACGGGCAACCGCCTCGAGCAGACGGGGCGCTCGATGGGACGCCGCCCGTGCGTGCCCGACCAAGGAATAGCTGCTGGCATTCGTCGTGCGGCCGCAAGCGCGTAGCGGAGGAAGAGGCCGACCTCCTCTCGCGTTCCGTGCATGGCGACGATCGGGAGCTTGTCGGCCGAGGCGGGCCACAGGGAGGAGGGACCGTCCCTGGGGACAGTGGCAAAGGTCTGCGAGGCGCCCATAACTGGCCGGCGGAAGAGATCGATGGGAACGAACAATCAGCGGCTGGCAGGCTCCAGTTGGTCAGAACATTGCAAAGCCTCACGTCTCAGATTGATGACCCTTGCGGGAGTCTCGTCCGACGACTTGATGACGAGGTCGCCCTTCGGGTCATCGTAGAACGGGTTCGTGGCGAACTGATTGTCGCCAGGGCGCAGCTCGTCAGCCAGCGTCATTTAGGGCACGGAAGGTCGCGCGGGCAGGGGACGCACAGAGGTATCGATAGCAAAGGTGTGCGCCGGTGGATCGTCGCGGCAAGGCTTGTCAGGGGGTGACGAGCCTTCGATTGCAGCGGCCGAGGGCGCTTCTGAAGGGGGCGGCTCCGGTGTCTCCTCGCCTTTAGCTCGGGATGGCACGCGAGCAGACCTCGACCGCTCGTCGCTCGCGTCATCCGACGGCTCCGACAGCTCCGACAGCTCCTACGAGTCTTGGATCCTCTGCGCGACCCTGCGGACGGCTTTGCTCGAGTTCGGGCGGCCGGCTGCGGCGGGCGACCGAGGGCGCGGGCCCTTCCCCGCGCGACCACTGGCGTCGACGTCCCGCTCAAGGGAGA
>Ga0308160_10003933_pt1 | contig 16280 bp, 18 predicted proteins | sample PhyFR1_FD_201036 | JGI IMG/M metagenome (GOLD analysis project Ga0308160, IMG submission 201036) | Phyllosphere microbial communities from UC Gill Tract Community Farm, Albany, California, United States - DLSLF.R1 | ecosystem: Host-associated > Plants > Phyllosphere > Unclassified | place: USA...
AAGAACCGCTCCAAGAAGGTCCGCGGTGTCAAGAAGGTGAAGGCCGGAGAGCCCGCGAAGAAGAAGTAAAGGGGGGGCACCTCCTACTCTTCGGCTGTTCGATTGGCATGGCAGACTCTCTCACGATTTCGCTCCCGTGTCCATGCTCGGGACGGTCCCCGTCTCTCCGTCGTCTCTCGGTCCGGGCAACCCCTTCGCGCGAGCGCGCGCGCGCGTCTGTGAACTCCGAGCGCGCTCTCGGACACGGCGTCGCCTTTGCGGTGTGGGCCTGTCAGTGGGCGCTGCTGGCGGGTGGAGACTTGGAGGGCTCGAGGGCTGGATGGCTGCCGCTTCAGAAACTGTTCCGCTCGAGGGAGGAGACCGGGGCGGGGGTGGGGGTATGTCGACTCCAGAGTCAAGGCAGGTCAAGCCGTGCTCGCAGCATCTTGGCCGGTGAGAGTCCGGACGAGTAGAAGCGCGGACGGGGGAGGAGGGACGCACTTCGCGAGACCATCGCATGGGACATGCGAGCAGTCTCCTCGAGGCCATGCCAGTCTGGCGCAAACGAGTGACCGAGCCAGTACGCCGGCATTGCCGCCTCGTCGAAGCCTTCCGTGAGACGCTCCTGCGCGGCCGGGATCCTTGACCGCAGGGCGGCCAAGGACTACTGTGGCCATCAATCGTACGTAGACCAAGTAGCAGTGCGTGCGACGTGCAGACGACAAGCTTGAGCATGGGCCAGCAGACTGCAGGGGATGTGCTTGACGCCCGTGGCCGGGAGCGCACAGCCAGGTACCGTGACCCGTCGACGTCGTCAGCTCCTATCCCGACAGCAGGTCGAGCGGTAAGCGCGCGACGAGACTCAGGTGGTAGAGGCAAAGGTCGGCCAAGAAGGTGCTGCTCGAGAGTAATCGCTGCCACTGCCGCCAGTCTTCGCCCGCGCGGTCCAAGCTCGGCCCGTCTCGGCCCGATTGCTAGGCCGAGCCCCCGTCGGCACCGACAGCGTCCGCGCCCGAGCTGCCGGCCTCTTGCGATGAGCTGAACACCCACTCACACCTGCTGCTGCTTCTCATCTCGACTATCCTCATATACACGAGCCGACCATGACTCTCCCAACTGGTGAGCGGCGCTGGTCCCCGTCGCCGATGGTCAGAGCGAGCCGTCGACGGCTGACGCCCCTGTTCGGTCGCAGGTATCATTGTCCCGACGCTGGCCTTCTTCCAGCCCGGCGAGCGGCAAGAGGTCGACCTGCCGACGACCGGTCGGCACGCCGTCTTCCTCGCCAAGGCAGGCGTCGCTGGTCTAACCGTCCACGGCACGACGGGCGAGCCCGCCTTGCTCTCGCGCGACGAGCGGAGGGCCATCCTCAAGACGACGAGGGAGGCGCTCAACCAGGCCGGCTTTGATCAGCTGCCCATCACCGCCGGATGCGGCGTCAGCTCAACGTAAGTCTTGCGGGATGTCTCGCTGCGACGTCTTGTTGCTGATTTCGTCGTCCAATCGCAGGTGGGAAACAATCGACCTCTGCAAGGAGGCCATGACGCTCGGAGCGACCTATGCCCTCGTCGTCGCGCCAGGCTACTACAGAGGGGTCATGACCGACGCCGTGATCGAGCAGTACTTCACCGAGGTGCGCCTTGGCTGGCGGCTGCCTTTGACCTGTGACTGGGAATCTACTTGGCTGACGTGTCCGGGTCTTTCGTCACGCAGGTCGCCGACGCGTCGCCCATCCCCGTCCTGCTCTACAACTTCCCCGGAATCAGCGGCGGCATCGACCTCGACCTTGCATTGATCACAAAGCTTGCCAAGCACCCCAACATCGTCGGCATCAAGCTCTCGTGCGGCAATGTCGGCAAAGCGGTCGGTCCTTCCGACACTGCACACGTACCGAATTATATGCTGACGACAGACGCTCCTCCTTACTTCCTTGCTCATCCCTTTGAAGGCCTGCCTGACGTCGCTGTTCAAGCCCGAGGAATTCGGTGTTTATGGCGGCCTGGCCGACACCATCCTCCACGGTCTTCTGGCCTCTTCCGGCCTTGGCGCCGTCTCGGGCCTGGCCAACATCACTCCTCGGGCGTGCGTTGAGGTTGTCAAGCTCTTCCAGGCCGGCAAGCTGGCTGAGGCCAAGGCCCTTCAGGGGGAGATCAGCCTTGCCGGCCGGGTCGAGCTCAAGGGCGGCGTGCCGGGTATGCGCTACGGCGTCGAGCGTTGGCTCGGCTACGGCGGTGACTCGCGACGGCCGTTGCCGCCTGCGTCGGACGAGGTAAGTTAGAAATGCGCCCTGCCGACATTGCGGTCCTTTCTCCACTCGTAGCTGTCCTGACAGAGCTTCCACCCTGCGACCCTCCTGTGCCCGTGCAGCTCAAAAAGTCGGTTGAGGAGTGGGTCGGTCCGCTCTGGAAGATCGAGCAGACGCTGGTCTGAGCCGCTGTAGTGGCGTGGCGCTGACCGACGGGAGCGAGACAGATATCGATGCACAGACAGACATGAGATATGCGAGCTGAGATGATGGGCGCCTTCGACGCTGGCCATGTCCAAGCACACTTCCAGAGGGAGCTCGATGGCGAGGTTGAAGGGCGCTGCCGCCTCCAGGGCGGCGTGCGAGAGCGTGCGCGAGCGCCTCCGGGGCGCTCTGCCGCGTCACGCTAGGGCGAGAGAAGGGGGAGGGGGGTTCCGAGGCTCTCTAGGCCTTCTGGTACAGCTTGACTGAGGCGACCTCCCAGTAGGCCTGCTCAAAGGCATGGCCGACGTTCTTGACGTAGTCCTCGCACGACTATCGAGCGTCAACACCAGGAGAAGGGGTGTCAGTAAGAGAGCAGCGCAGGAGTGAACGGCGCAAGGGAGGGCTCACGGCGTAGCCCGTCTTGGCCGCGCACGATTCGGTCTCGCCGGCTGCGCCGAGGCCCTGGTTCCACATGCCGCCGGCCCAGTCACCGCAGAAGGTGTTCTAGAGATGGGAGCAAGTGACGAGTAGACGCGTCAGTCGAGAGCAAATGGGCGTGTTGCTGATAGCTGGCAGATACGTACGCTGAAAAGGGCGTTCATGTTGGTGAAGAAGTCGGACGGGTTGCACTTGTCCGAGACAAAGCGGGCCTGGGGCGTGCCCCACGACGAGGGGTCGGGCGAGCTCGAGTGGATGTCGGCGGGGATCTGGCTGCGCTGCCAGTGCCAGACGGTGACGCCGTCGTTGTCGAGCGACACTGAGGGGTGACGACTGACAGTGAGCATCCTTGCGACCGGAGCTGCTCGAGCGAAGAAAGGACGACGTACTGGCGTAGACACCACCGCCGACAGCGTTGAAGCCCTCGCCGTACGAGGTCGTGTCGCTGAGCGGGGCACGCGCACCGCAGCCCTAAGAGCAGCGAGATGATGGGAGGCGGTGAGCCTTGGGTCGTGGATCGCACTCTGAATTGGGCGAGAGACGGACCTCGTTGTTGGTGTGAGCCGAGGCGCAGTCGGTGTTGACAAACCAGCCCTCGGTCAGCTGCGACGTGCTCGCAAGCTGGTTTGAGGGCAGGGTGCAGCCGGGAGCGGTGTGGATCGAGGCCTGGTTGACGGCAAAGTTGTTGACGCCCTCCATGACTGTAGATCCAGATCAGGGTCGCAACGGGGTTTGGTTAGACGTTGCACGATGGGCGAAGGGGTGGGTTTACGCACTGTCGATCTCGCCGCCGGCAGGCTACAGAGAGTAGAAAGGTCAGCCAGTCGTTTGATCAGTTGACAAAGCTGTTGGGTGCGCACCCAAGCCTTGTCGCCGAGCGTCCAGAATGCGGGCTGATCGAAGGAGGAAACGATCGTCAGTAAGCCCGACTCTCGCCGTCCATCACCGTCGACTTGCACTTACCCAAGTCCCACAGCCAGTGGGAACGTGGATGGCGTCACTAGAGGTGGGAAAGCAGGTCGGTCAGCGGATGTTTCAAGCCTACCCGCAGACGCTGCACGCACAGGATGAGGAGCGAGCCGACGTTGAACGACCACTGCGAGCTGATGCGGACCGCCTGCCGGCCGTACGACGTCTGCTCGTTGGGCCAGTCGACGGCCATGATTGCATGCTGCTGTGGGTTGATGGCGATCAGGTTGTGGTCCCACTGCAGCAATAGGGGCGGTGTCAGTGACAAGCGCGTAGACGGCTGCGATACGCGCGCTGCGATGAAGGACGTACAGCCGTGGTCCGGTCGACGTATTGGACCTAGAGGAGCGAGAGGTGGATAAAGCGGAGGTCAGCGAGACGCGCCTGCTTTTGGCGGGACGGCTGCCAGTGTTCGGCGCGCCAAGAGGCAGTGGCGCCGCCGCTACCGGCAGGGTAGCCGGACGTCGCCGGGTGCCAGGGGGAACGCACGGTTCCGTGAGTCGGATCGTTGCCCGTGAAGAACTGGGATGACGCGAGGGTGAAATCAGTTTCCAACGCCTGTCGACGGCTCTCGCATCAGGGCGACTCACGTTCCAGCCATCGAAGAACGAGGCGCCCTCGGCCGCCTGGCTGAGGATCCACGAGCTCCGCTTCTTTGGCTCGGCCGGCGCGCGCCGGCCCTGGGTCTGGTGAGCGCCCGACCGCTTGAAGCCGTGAGGTGCCGGTCCAGCCGAGATGAGGGATGCCGAGAGGAGAAGGGTTGCCGTGGCCAGCACGGGCAGGGAGGTAGCGCAGAGCATGGGAGGCGAAAGGTGGGAAGCTGCGGCTGTCGGAGTAAAGAGGGAGGCAAACGCGAGACGACGTCGAGTCGGAGAAGGCGGATGAGGAGGGAGGAGAAGGGCGGGAGTGAGAAGGACAGAGGACAGGAGGGGGAAAGAAGCGCAGCTTTGGAGAAGAAGAAGAAGAAGAGGGGACGACAAGGGCGTGCCTGCCTTTGTAGCTCGCCGAGCTCTTCTCGGCGGCGGCGCGCCCAGAGTTGGCAGCCCATCGCACGAAACCTTGCTGCCGTCGTCACTACGACGAGCCCTCTCGCTCAGCTCACTGCTGTCTGACCCAGAGCATTCATATAGACGCCAGCAGTGTCTGTTCTAGCTCGCCGTTGACTTGCAAGTTGCCAGGGAGGCCTCTCGACAGCGTCTGTTGAATGCGCGGCCGCGAGGGTCCATCACTCAACAATCATGCGGGGTCTCCCTCCACCACTTGGTCTCGGCAGGCCGGCCGGGGTGACACGTCGCTGGATGGGGGGAAGTGTGCAGAGACGCAGGAAGATTGCACTCGATTGATGCGTGCCATGTACCACTGAGTGGGCGATTCACAGATGAGAAGGCAGGATAAGAGGGGATAGGAGAAGAGTTGAGGGTAGCCAAAAACAGGGATATATCGACAATTTCTAAATGTGAGACCATCAATTCCCATTGACCAAACGGTCAACGTCCTGATTTCTGGAGAGGCCGGTTCAATTCCGGCTGCGACCTAACACAATTCAATGGTTGCATAGTATATCGGCTAGTACGCCAGATTCTGACTTTGGGTTCTCTTTTTGCTCCTTTCCTTACCAGTCTCGAGGTGCACTTCACTCCAACCTGGCTGGACGTCGCCTAGAGCATCTGTTGGCCACCAAACTTGGCAGGAACCTTCCCCCAAGATTCCCGGTCCGATTAGACCTGGCTCGGGGGTCAGCACTTGTAAATTACAATTGTTACCAAGAAAAGAAGGACTGTAAACCGTGACATTTACAACCACCCCAGTTTAGATACCTTATACTGAAACAATCCGTGTACTCTCATTGTAGAGGATAGTGCAGGGCTTTTGATCGCGCCTGGCCTCGCCTCGATTCGATGGAAACACGAGGCCGACCCCAAGGTGCACCCAATTCAGTACCCCATTGACCCTCTTCCTCCTAGGCAGGCCACTCTAAACGGTACCGTTAGCCCCTCCTTACCCTCGTCAAAGACAGCTCTCGTCTGGGCTGACCTCAGGCTCTCTCACACTGTGACTGAGACGAAGGATGCACTCAGAAGTCCAGAGCAGCAACTGAGGGCCAATAGCAGCCGCACCGTAGAGGACGACAACGCCTCTCCCCACATTCTCGAGGCACTACCAGCTCAGCGAAGGACCGGCAGTCTGCGCCAGGCGGGAAGTCAACGCAGAGAGCGCCCGAGTCCGTCTACTGGGTCGAGTGTGAAGGTCGCCATGAATAGTCATGAAGGTCATCGACGGCTTATCGTTGTACAGAGTGGGTGGCCTGTCGTTAAGAGAAAACGGCTAGGCGCCGTGTGCGCCGCGCTTGACGACAGCGACGACGAGATCATCGCCGAGCCAAGCACCGCGCCATTCGACTAGCCGCCGGATCTCGCGCCAGTGGTCGTCAGCCTCGGGTCCACCGGTGCCGGGTCGAGGGGCGTAGAGGACGAAGTCGGCCGGGCTGAGGAGCGACCGGATGAGCGAGCCCAGCAGGAACGACAGGACGCCGACGAGGAGGAGCGTCGACAGCGGGAAGAGTCGGTTGCGTGGGATCCGGTCAAACGAGTAGGTTGCGAGAAGGTTGTTGAGCAGCTTTGTCCCGGTCGGCTGCGAGTCGGCCGCCGAGACGCCGGCGCCGTGCTTCTCGCCGCCGCGGTAGCCACCTGGCGTGACGGAGCCGGTCCGCGCACGGGTGAAAAAGCTCATGAGCGGGTTCTGCGACGTCGACGGCCGGCGAGAGGCGATCGGTGTCGACGGCAAGGTAGCCGTCCCGGAAGCGTCGGTGCCAGTCACGGCCGGCTGATCGAAGGTGTCTTCGGCCGTCGGCGTCGTCAGCGAGGTGGCGGGCTCAGTTGCGACTGGCACCGCCGGATCGGAATAGAGGTGTGTGGCCGCGGCGATTGGATGTGCCAGACCGCGGGGGACGCATAGTACGTGCGTCTCCGATGAAGGCTCGCTACCGGGCGCGACGAGCGTCCTGTGAGAGGCATGCTACGAGTCAGTCATCGAAGCTGAGGGCGGGCGAGACGACGGGCCATACCTTGTGAGTCGAGGCCAGCTGACCGCGACATCGTCGTAGGCCTCCGACTTGTCGTGCTTCGCGCTCTTGCTGCCCGTCTGGCTCGCGCCGCCAGAAACAACGATGACGGCGCCGTTGACAGTGACGAGTACCTCGCCCTCGTCGTCGTATGGCTGGCCGGCGAGGGGGTCGAGATTGAGCTGAACGACGGCACCCGACCTTTCGAGCGTCTGGTACCAATCGGGGCGAGAGATGCCGGTCCGCTGGTCACCGCGCAGGGGATCCTGCACGGGAGGCTTGCTGAACTGGCCTGTCGGCAGCGTTAGGCGGATGAGATGCCGACGGCGGGGTGGAGAGGTTGACAGCGACGCCGAGTGTAGGACGGACGGCGAGAGCGACGAGACGGTCACCTGCAGCGGCAAGCCCTCCAGCGAGCGCAACCGGTCGAGAGCGAGAGGAAGAGGAGAGGAGGCCGCGTCCGGCGGTGATCCGAAGGCTGCGGGTGGCAGCCTGTAGACGGTGCTGACGTTGTACCCGGCCGGAAAGGACCGAGTGTCGACGATGAGCTCGGCGACAAGTAGGTCCTCTACTGGCGACCGCTTGAGTGCGGGCGGGATGCTGGTCGGCGCAGCGAGCAGCGTTGCGTTGGAGCTCTGGCTGAAGGTTGAGCGGACGGAGCTCTCGCTCGCGCTGTGGGGGAGGCGTCGACCAGACTGATTGCTTGCCGTCGAGTCGTGCCGGGTGAGGGTGCCAGGTGCCTCAGCGTTTGACCGGAGAGAGCTGCTGGACCGAGCGCGACTGAGAGAGCTTGTCAAGCCTGAGCTCTCAACGGAGGCACCGGCCCATGACTCTGGCAAGGGTAGCCGCTGTGCGGGTGGAGGCACGGGTGTCGCCAGCGTGTCGCCCGGGTCGTTGACGCGGACGAGATAGATCGACCGGTACTCGGCCTCGACTGGGTCGAACGAATCGCCAACGAAGATGCGCTCGTCGTCGACGTCATTGAGGCTCCACGACTTCATCTGGCCCGCGCCGTTCGAGGGTGACGTGGACGCCAGGTCGTCCTTGTGGACCTCAAAGTTGACGCCGGCAGCCGGGAAGCGGATGTGCGGCGCCGCGCTGCGCTTTTGGAGGAAGGTCTGGACGCCGAGGATGAGAGTGGGCAGCGTCGAGTTGAGCGACGCGTTCATCGCGGTCGGGATCGAGCCGGCGTAATCGATGGACGAGAAGTAGGTGCAGCGGGTCGAGGGGATGACGAGCGACTCGTTGCCATACGGGTCGACGTTCTGTAAACAAGAGGACGGTTATTAACCAACGAGACTTCGGCACCGGGATGTCGGCCCGAGACTCACCTCGAGCACCCAGCCCTCGATCAGCATCTCGCCGATCGGCAGCTCGTTGGGGTTGACCTTGGCGCCGTCAAATGCCGGCAAGACGGCCGGGCTGAAGGACGATTGGACAAAGTAGAGAGCGCTCGGCGCGGCCGACGGCCCGGCCGTCGGGGTCGAAGGCGACGCGTCGGCGACGTGGGCCGAGGCCGACGCAACGTAGAAGCCGCGCTCGCGGAAGGGGAACGCGCACCGGGTCGTCACAAAGTCGACCGAGCAGCCGCTGCCAAAGGACTGAAGCGGCGTCACCGACCCCGCCTTGTCGTCCCACAGTCGTCGGGTGCCCGGTGTCGAGACAACACTGGCGACGTCCTCGGCCGAGAAGCCCTCGAGGACCTTGGACGCTCGGTGGACCGGGTGGGCCGTCGAGACAAAGGGCGCGACCCGCTTCTCGACCAGCAGGCCATCCTTGGCCGAGACGGGCGACCAAAACTCCTTCTCACTCCATTGGGTGTGAAGGAGGCGGACCGAGTCGAGCGCGTTGAGCGCGACCTGGACGGGCGGCAAGGGTGCCAGAGCAGGTGTCTCGGCCGACGGAGGTGGTAGGATTTGGCTGACGTTGGGTCCAGTCGGCAGCCAGCCTCTGAACAGGGGCGACGTCAGACCGAAGGTCGCTGTCAACGCTCGACGGACCGGGTCGGGCCCATCGGTTGCACGAAGTCCAGCGATGCCGGAAGGGACCGGGTTGGACGTCTTGCGCGCACCGCCGACGGCCGGCGGCTGGTCGAGCGGGATGCGAGCCGGCTTGGTCCGCTTCTGCTTGGCCAGCGTCTTGGCCTCGACCTGGGGAAGTTGCTCGACGTCAACCTTGATCCTAGCGCCGTTGACGACGACGACGTGCTTGTCCTTGCTGCCCTCGGCTCGGGAGCCCTTGCGCACGATGAGGAGCACCGGCTCCTTGTCGAGCAGGACGGCATCGTGCTCGATCGTGATCCAACAGCCGCCCCCACCCGCCGAGAGACGATGCCGGCGCAGGCAGGTCACCGACTGGGGCGGCGGATCGATGACGATGTCGAGCGACGAGGCCCACGTGTCAGTGTCGCACCGAAGCTCGCACTCGACGTTGGGGATCGGACCGTGGTCCGGGTCGGCGAAGTGTTCCTTGGCGGCCGGCAGCGAGGCCTCCTCGAGCGACGTGAGCGGGGCGGACGCGCCCTCGGCCAGCGCTCCGGAGACGATCTTTGACCGGCGCCACTCGGCCGACTGGTACTCGACCCGCAGCATCTGCTTGTCAAGGTCAAAGCGTGAGCTGAGCACCTTGGCATAGCCGAGCCGGGTGATCATCGGCGGTCCGCCGACGCGGATTGCAAAGTCGCCGATGCCGGCGAGGGCTGGAAAGTGTGCGAGGCAGGCGACGGTCAGCAACGCAATGGGCAGGCCAGACTCAAGGGGCGAAAGACTCACTCGTCGCCATCGTCTGCGGAATTGAGCTCTTGTTCGTCCAGCCCTTAGGGTCCGACTGCTCGAGCATCGTAACCTGCGTCGTGTTGGGCGAGAGGGCCTCGATCGACCAACCGAGCAGGTCGACCTGCGTCCGGATGACGCTCGGGTTCGTCGGCGGGATTGCCGGGAAGAGACTAGTGTCGTCGGTCGAGAAGGCAAAGAGGTGGATTGATGTCGGCGACTTGTACGTTGTCCGAAGGTGGACGCTATCGCGCGGCGCGACCGGCCACGCCGCCTTGGACTTCCACCACCAGAGCTCGCTGAGCTCGTTGACGTCCTCGAGCAGCATCGCATCCTCGTGCGTCTTGTCCCAGGCTGGCCGGGCGCCGGTCGTGCTCACAGCAGCGAGCAGGTCCCAAATGCCGACGCCGACAAAGACGGCCTCCGCCCGGTAGACGACGAGCGTCCGGTCGATCGAGTCGAGCTGGTGGACCGAGACACCCTTCGCGGCCTCGAGCACCGATCGCCACTTTGCTTCGGGTTCTTGTAGAAGCGACGTGAAGTCTGAGCAGGCGCGCGTGAAGAGTATTGTCAGTCGCCGCTCAGAATGGTGAAGAGGTGCCCAGCGGGCGTACAGATGTAGTTGCGACGGATGAGCGACAGTACGCTCTTCTCTGCCTTCTCTGACCGCTCGCCGGCTATCGGGCGACGACTCGGCTCCTCGCCAAGCCCGTCGTCCTGCTGGGCGACTCCGCTGCCAACACTGCTGGCAATGCTGCTGACCGTCTCGATTGTGTTGAGCGAGACACCGCTCAGGCTTGCCGTCTCCTCCCCATCCTTGGCACCAGCAAACTGGCGCGAGAGCCGTTTGTTGTCGGCCGAGCCGAACGGAGCGCGATGCGAGCGGTCGAGCGGGATCGTTGCCACCGGTTGCGAGACGCCGTTGAGCCGGATCGCCTTGCTCGCGGTGTCACGCGTGATGACGATCCGGAAGCGCAACGTCTGGCTGGGGTCGGCCAGCGGAGGATGAGAGACGCGTAGCAGAAGGCTTGAAGGAGGTGCTGGCATCGGAGAAACCGGCTTGGACTCATCGCTCGGCGGTGACGAGGCTTGGGGGACGAAGCGGCCGATGAAGGCCGACCATGTCGGCGGCTTGCCGTCGTCCCCGCCGTCATTGACCGCATGCAGCGTCACCTGCACCCGCCAGCCCTCGCCCTCCGGCAAAGCAAAGTCAAGCGTTCGTTCGACGACCTCCTCATCGCTCTTGGCGATGCGCTCAGAGCTGAGCGCAGAGCTTGGATACGCGTCGACGGCTTCGGTGACAACGCGCCAGTCGAGGCTGAGCGACTCGTGCCGGATGTCGAACGAGGTCGCTCCGAGCGCGACACCCCGGCCGTAACCGGTCAGCAGGGGTATCCGTGCGCGAAAGTCGCGGGCCGTTTCCACGAGGCTGACGAGCAGCGTCGGCAGATGGTAGCCGAGCGAGGAGCCGACGGCCCACGTGCCCTTAGGGTTCCACTGCCAGAAGACGCTGACCTTGAGCGTCGGGTCCGCAACTGATGCGCCAGTCGATGAGGATGACCCTCCGGCCTTGTCGGTTTCGACGACGGTCGGTGCCCTGGGCAGCTGCACGCAGAAGGCGAGCAGCGAGACGTCGGCTCGGACATATGGCGGAGCCGGGCGCAGGTACGCCGGCTCGTCGGGCGAACGCGGAAGCGAGGTCGAGACGTTGATGACCGACTCGGCATCGGAGAACGTCTTCGAGATGGTGATGGTGTCGCGCGGGCTGAGTATCGCCAACAGGCTTGCGCCGGTCAGCACGAGCGCGCTTTCCAGGAGGCAGTCGCTGAAGCGCACCTGGATGGCCAGCCCAGCCGGTAGGCCGTTCGGACGATGCGCGAGTCGGCATCGAGCTGCTCGACCGTCTGAGCGCTCTCGACCATCCGATCCCCTGAAGGCAGGGGACGGTGTTAGCCCGAGGGGAGTGCGCTGGTACATAGCGGCGCGCGCGCCATGGGCGAGCTGCGAAGCGACTCACAGAGTGCCCTGACCTCGGCCGTCGCTAACACGGCTCGGAATCCTTCGCTCGTATACTCGCTCTCTCCTTTGACGCGCTTGCCGTCCGGACCGAGCTCGCCGCGAACAGGGACATCAAGCGTGGCTCGGTAGACGTCGCCCGACTTTCCGCTGCGCCGGTGGACGACGACGTTGGCTGGGTCAAGGCCCGAGCTCGTCGCCGGCTCCTTGCCTTTACGCGATGCAGCCGCCACGGAGGCCGCCGCGGCTTGAGCGGACGGGCCTGACGAAGACGATCCGGCAGTGCTGCCAGAGCCGCTTGCAGAGGGGATGGTGATCGGCTTCCACGCCTTGGACGATGCCGTCGAGAGCAAGGCACGGAAGTAGGTTGCCGAAGTTTGGAGGGCTGAGATGTAAGCCTCCTGCTGCCTGTTCGTGAGACGCAGCGACAAAGTGTAGGATTCATCAGCAACGAAGTGGGCTCAGAGAGCTTCCAGCAAGCACCAGCTCGTCCCCAGGTGACAGACGAGGGAGCTGGGACCAGGCAAGGCAGGGTCGTCTGACGCACTGTTGACCGTCAAGCTGGGCCGCCGACTTCGGCCCCATCACGGGAGCACGGCCTCGGAGCCAAGAAGTTGCCGATGAATAGGAGGTCGCTCCTTATGAGGACCTACGGGGTGTAGGAGAGACGCTGTGTACCGTGCTGGATCTGGGAGAAGTGACTTGAGAGGGCGACAGCAGGGCACGAGATGACGGGCAGGTCAAAGGGAGCGACGCCCTCGCTGGGCTCGCGCCTCGCTGCTGCGCTGGCGCCGGCTCGCCGTCATAAGTCTTCCGGGCAAGGCGAGGTCTACGAATGCACTTTCTCGACTTTCTCCTCGAGCAAGAGTAATGAATGGCTCCGCCGCATGCAGAATTCAGCACCTAGATCTATCGTCGGCTGCCGCCCCCTCCAGCGGCGGTCGCAGTGGCTAACGGGCCCGTACCTGCGGACAGGCCGCTCGCCTGCGCCGGACCACCGAGGCTGTTCCGCGTCCAGTCGCCGAGGACCTCGACGCCGCCAGCCCGCGTCCACTGCTCCGCCTCCCACTCGACCTCCTCGTCTCGCTCGCTTCCAGCCGGCTGGCCCTCCGCCTCGCCGGCGACCCGAGCGGCCGAGGCGAACCGCTTGCGCCGGACCTCGCGCGCGTCGTCCCAGCGCTCGCGCGTGACCTCGCCCTTGGCGCCTGCCCGGAGCGAGCCGGCGAGGGAGCCGCCGACCCAGGCGAGTAATGAGGGCGCAAAGGCCGGTGCGCTGCCTGCAGAGCCAACGGCCTCTGGCGTCGGGTCGTTGAGGATGGCGACGTGCTTGCGCAGCGCCAGGATAGGCTGGTGCGGATGCGATGGTTCCGGCCGCCGGCGAGTTGGGGGCACCGTTGTAACAGACGCCGTTGTCGCATCCGAGGGTCGGAGGGAGGCCAAGAGCGAGGCGCGCAGGCGAGGGATGAAGCCCGGCAGGTGCGCGGTACCGCCCGTGACAAGGATGGACGAGGCCAGGGGCACCCGCAGGTCAATTGGCAGCTGCGGCGCGCAGCGCGTGGCGAGGAGTCAGGCACGGTCGATTAGAAGCGAAGCTTTGATGATCAGCTCACCTTCTCCAGGACGCCCAAGACCAGTTCGACCACGCCCTCTTCTTCGCGCCGCTCTCGTCGTCCGTCCGCCGCACTCTCCGCGACGAGCTCCTCGGCGACGCGCTCCCGGATCCAACCTGGGACGATGATTGTCCCGCCTGCCAGACCCTCCCCAACGGATGCCGGAACGGCAAGCCGCAAGGGGTGGGCGGAAGAGGCTCGAGCGAAGCGCGCGTGGAGGACGACCAGATGAGGGGGGAGTGGAGGCAGCGGCTCGTCGAGGCCACCGGTATTCAAGTCGTCCGCGGTTGCCATCTGGCCCTCTGAAGGCGGCGGGTCGATCTCCATCGGCTCCGAAACGGCTGACGTTGAGCGCGGAAGGTCATCAGAGGGTCCGACGAAGCAGCCCTCGTTGAGTATCCGGTTGAGGACGCCACGTGCTCGGAGCGCGGCGCGGGGAATTCTGGTCGCCTCGCGTGCCCGTCCCCGAGGGCCGCCGAGCGCTGCCGCGGCCGATAGAGTCGCGACGGGCGGAACGTAGGCGCCGAAGTGGAGGAGGAGGATGTAGAGCGTACGAAGGAGGTGTCGATTGGCGAGTGGCGATGAGGCGAGCAGCGGATAGAGAGGGCGCGAGAGATGGATCTAGCGCACACAAGGAAGATCAGGACGACGGCGCGTGGCTGGGGGTGCCAGCTTCCGCAGATCACGACTAACCGGGAGGACGACCGTCTCCAGATGCCCTACGTCGACGACGAGGCCGGTCGTGCGACCTGTCGCGAGCAGGGCTAGCAACTGCGGAGGGAAGAAGGAGATGCTGGGGACCTGCCCGCGGGTTCGGACACGCGTCGGGTCAGTGCCGCGCACCATACCCAGCGCGCCCAAAGCGACCCGAGCCGCCCCTGGCACCACATACGCACCTGGAAGTCCTCAAAGAGACGCCGGGCCATCATCTCCTTGATCCGTGTCGGCAGCAGCGGGTTCTCGAGCACGATGACCTTGCGCGACTTGGGGTCCGTCATGAGGTGACTGCGCAGGGCGGCGAAATGGGAGACGAGGCTCTCTACTGTCAGCGCCATCGTCGCGCTGAGAGGCACACAGCAAGGATAAGCTAGTACAAACTGGTCAAAGACGTCTCTAAGAAGATCGCCTATGCGTAGGTCGACCATCTGCTCGCCGACCTCCCGGAGCGCCGGCGCGTCGAGCGCCTCCTCGTCGGGCTCAGCTGAGCCTGCTTCCGTCCCGTCCCCCTTGCCGTCCAGGACGTCGAGGCCCTCCCAAGTCTCCCAGCGCTGCCACCACCGGGTAGCCCGACCGTCACCGCGGCCGACGTCCTCGAACTCGACCTCCCAAATGCCGGCCGGGGCCGGGGCATCGGCCGGGCGAGCGAAGAGGACCCGGCGCGGGTTGACCTCGCCCGAGAAGCCGACCTTCCAGCAAGCCGAGCCGAGGTCGAGGACGACCCGGTCATCGGTACCGTAGAGAGAATGCCGCTTGCGGTCGCGGACGACGTAGTGCGGCGAGGGTGCCGTCATCGCCCTCCTGGCCGGTAGGGAGAGCTGGAGGGAGTGACCGTCAGTGAGGCGGCGCCCGCAGGCGCCCATGATGAGCCGCCCTTCGTCGCCTCGCGACCATCTCCTGAACGTCCACCCAGCGCACGACCCTCCTGCTCCATCTCTCTCCTCTCACAGCAGCCCCATCGCACCTCTCCCTTGATGGCCGCACCCGCTCCCGACTCGTTTCGGGCGCAGCTCTCGCAGTTCCGGTGGGCGTCTGGCCAGACGGATGACTCGCAGGCGGCGGCCGCCCCAGCTGGGCCTGGCGGCTGGTGGAGCTCCGTCTCGTCGAGCGTGTCGCCCTACGTGCCCCTCCGGAGTGGCGAGCGCACGAACGAGGAAGAAGCATACTTTGCCCTCTCGCGCTGGGAGCGGTCAGTCCCGACCACGCTTCGGCCCTGCTGACTCTCCAAGGACCGCGAAAGAGCTGACGCCCCTCCGCTCCCACCTGCGCGACCGCTCGCTTAGGTTCGTCGCCTTCCTGGCCTGCGTCGCCGGCGGCCTCGTCTGCTTCTTTGTCGCCTTCCTCACCATTCCGATGCTCGTGCTCAAGCCGCGCAAGTTTGCCGTCGCCTTCACGCTCGGCTCGCTCCTCTTCATGGGCGGCTTCTCGGTCCTCATGGGGCCGGTCGCTCACTTCAAGCACCTGATCTCCAAGGAGCGGCTGCCCTTCACGGCCGCCTACTTTGGCAGCCTCGGCCTGACGCTCTTCTTTGCGGTCGGCGTACGTCCCTCTCCTCTTTGACGCTCTGTTGCGTCAGCACCTTCCGAGCCGGCATCGTCGGCGCCGCCGGTTGCCCGGACGGAGCTCGACGCGCGGGCGCCGACAACAGGATCCCAGCTCTGACATCTACGCTGCTCCGACTTCTCGTCGGGCCTGCAGATCAAGAGCTACATCGGCACCGTGGTCGCCGCCGTCGTTCAGGTCGTCGCTCTGCTCTCATACCTCGCAGCTTATTGTGCGTCCCTGCCGCCTGGAATGCGCTCCGTCCAGACCGCGCGCAGCCGCCAGGTCGCGAGGTCTCCATCTGACTGACCTCGTCCCTTTACGCTACATCGATCGTCTCAGTCCCTGGCGGCCTGACGACGCTCAAGTTCTCGGGTCAGATGGTTGCTCGCGGCGCCGGCTCGTGGCTGCCCATCTAGCTTGCAGCGTGCGCAGCCAGGGGCGGCCCCTTGTACACTACGCTAGGCAGCGATCCCCCCCCCCTCCTCTCACTCATGCTCACTGGCTGCGCCATCCGAGCCACCCTAATACGCGCGAAGGGGTTGCCCGGACCGAGGGGCGACGGAGAGACGGGGACCGTCCCGAGCATGGACACGGGAGCGAGATCGTGAGAGAGTCTGCCATGCCAATCGAACAGCCGAAGAGTAGGAGGTGCCCCCCCTTTACTTCTTCTTCGCGGGCTCTCCGGCCTTCACCTTCTTGACACCGCGGACCTTCTTGGAGCGGTTCTT
>Ga0308160_10003934_pt1 | contig 16277 bp, 36 predicted proteins | sample PhyFR1_FD_201036 | JGI IMG/M metagenome (GOLD analysis project Ga0308160, IMG submission 201036) | Phyllosphere microbial communities from UC Gill Tract Community Farm, Albany, California, United States - DLSLF.R1 | ecosystem: Host-associated > Plants > Phyllosphere > Unclassified | place: USA...
GTTGACCCGGGTCGCCGTGTTCGTCGCGACGGCCTTCAGGTAGTTGACCGTCCGGTCGACGTCGTAGGTGTCCGGGTCGATGCCGGCGTCCTCGAGCGTCTTCCGGGCAGCGTCGACCGTCAGCGGCGTGCCGGAGGCGAGGAGATCGGAGGCGAGCTCCTTGACCCACCGCTCCTCATCCCACCAGTCGGCCTTCGCGCGCGTCGTGAGCTGCTTGAGGACCTCCCGCGACTGCCGCTCGAAGAACGCAGCGAACACGTCCCGGACGCTGTTCACCTGCTTCGGGGTGGCGCGCTGCTTTGCGAGCAGCATCCGCTTCCCCTTCAGCGGACGCTGCGGAGCCGACTGCGTGCCCGACGCAGCGCCTCCGTCTTGCGGGGAAGCCTGCCCGCCGACGAGGACGTTCAGTGGCGTGACGAGCTGCGCCGCGTCTCCGCCGAGCGCCGACATGTTGTTCCGCGCACGCGCCTCGTCGGCGGTCATCCACGGACGTCCCACAGAAGTCGAGAGGACCGATGCCTGCTCCTCGAAGGAACCCTGCAGCTTTTCGCCGATGTTGAACTCGACGTACACGCCTTCCTCGGTGCTGACCTGCGGCACGAGGAACGCATTCAGTCGGTCCTCAATCTGTGCGATCAGCGGACCGAGGGTCTCGGTGTACAGCATTCGGCGGAACTCGCGCACGTTCGAGAAGTTCGCGTTGTCGAGCTGGCCGACCATCGTGGGGTTCACGTGGTAGACCGAGGCGACCGTCGCGATGGCGAGCTTCGCCGACTCGATGTACTCCTCCTCGCGGGCGGTGAAGCCCACCCGCTTCATCTCGATGCCGTCCTCGAGCAGAGGCGTACCGCCGGCCTTCGAACCGGACGCGGTGAACTCCTTGAAGGACTCGACGAACCGGTTCCGGGCCACCGGGTCCCACTTCTGTCCCGCGGGGCGGCTCAGGTACGTGCCGACGCGGCCGCCGCGCTTCCACATCTGCAGGCGGAACTCCTGAGCGCTGATTTGCTCCGCAAGCGTCTGCTTCAGCGCCTCGATTGGCGGGGTGCCCGTCGTACGCGACAGCGGCGACCAGCCGGTGAATGTGATCATCGCCGACGCCGGGACTGTGAACTGCTGTTCGCCTGGAGGGGCGATCACCCACTTCTCCGGGCAGAAGAAGTCGCCGCCCTCCTTGCCGACCACCCACGGCGCCGGCACCGACCGGATCGACCAGCCCGACGGGGCGTCGTCGTCCGGGCCGAGAGCCCAGTACGCACGGTCGTACAGGTCGAGCATCGCGACGAGGTCGTAGACCAGCTCGAACGTCGTCTGGTGTGCGTTCGGCCGGCCGAGCAGCTGCGCCACCGGGTTGTCGCGCACCCGCTCCCGGCTCTCCCCCACACGCTGGAACGTGTGCAGCCCCAGTTGGGCGACGTTCCGAGCACGGAACGACACCACGGACCGAAGCGCAGGCTGCGTGCGCCACATGTCTTCCGGTGTGCGGTTCAGCACCGAGCTCGTGAGTGCGTTGATGTACTCGACGGGCACGTTCGGGTGGAGTTCGTTCGTCACGCCGCGGATGAAGTCCAGCAGTCCCACTGCGCCTCCCAGCGATCAGAGCACGAGAACGCCTGCGCCCTCGTCGTCGTACGCGGAGCTCGACGGCTCCGGGTTGGTGTTGAGCAACCACACGGCACCGATGGCGGCGACGAGGGGTGCAGCATCTTCCGGTGAACGGGTTCGGTCGATCAGCCAGCCGTCTCCCGCAGGCTTGATCACTGCTGATGTCGCGGCGACGTCCAGCGACGGCTGCATACCGTGCGTGAGGGCGAGGACGGGTTCGCGGAGCTCGTCGTCGTCGGGCGGGACGATCGCCTGCCGAAGGGCGTCGAACATGATTCCCGAGCCGCGCGCGAGGTCCGGCCCTTGCCATGGAGTGACCTCGGACCATGGCGGGTTCTTCACCTGGTCTAGATCCGCGATCAGGGATGACACGGGGGCTCCGTTGAACTGCAGGGTGATGTGCTCGGGCTTGACTCGTCGAGATGATGAAGTCAGCCACGGGATGACCCACTGCGTGCCTGCACCCTGCGCAGCTATCTCCACTCGGCGTCGGCCTTCTGTGTCCCAGAAGGCGATGGCGATGTACGCCATGGTGCGATCATGCGAGACGTCGACGCAGTACGTTGCCGTGCGGTTTTCGTCTCGCGAGACAGCCGCTACGCGGGCTGCCGCCCATGCCCCGGTTGGGAATGGGCCGCTGCCGCCACCGTTGACGAACTGGCAGAGAACCTCGGTGCGGAAGTCGTACTCGGTGTCGGAAACGGCTGCTGTCGCGATGGCGCGCTCGTCGAGCTCGGTGTAGCCGAGGCTCGGGTTGGATTCGGCCCATCCTTCGCGGTCCCAGATGTTCCGGGGCATGCCGTCGACTTCCCCAGCGGACCATTCGAACAGTCCGATGGAGTTGACGTCGAGGTTCTGCTTCAGGTCGTCGGGGATCGCGTCGAGAGTGTCGCCTGCGATGACGGAGAGGGCGACGTCGCGGAGGTGCCTGAGGAGTACTGACTGGCTGTCGCCCGCGTTCGAGACTCCCCACACCTGCGCGCGCTTGCGTGCCATGGTGGTCTTCGAGGTTGCGGACCAGGATTTGAAGTCCTGGTGCTCACGTAGCTCGTCGAAGATGACCAGATCGCCGGAGAATCCGCGGCCACCGCGACGGTTGGTCGAGGCAATCTTGAACGTCTCGCCGCCGTCGAGCTTGAAGAGCTCAGAGCCCTTGCCCTCAGTGTGCTTGGCGACTTCGTCGGCGAGCTCGGGGATCTCGTTGCCGACGGCACAGACTTCATCCCAAGCCTTGCGAGCGTGGTCAAGCGAGATGTGCGTTTCGATGACCATCTTCGCGCCGTCTTGGAAGAGGCGCCAGAGGACGAGTGCAGTGAGCAGGGTGCTCTTGCCGTTCTGTCGTGCGACGAGCAGAAGGACGATACGGAACCGGAACACCATGTCGGGTCCGGGCAGAAGCTCGAGCGTGTGAATGAGGAGCCAGCGCTGCCACTCGAGCAGACGGGGGAAGAGGCCGAGGGTGTAGTCGGGGTCGTCGGAAGTGAGGGCGATCTCCTCGAGGCGATCTCGGACCCAGTCCGCGAACTTGATCACGTCGTAGCCGAGGCTGGTCGTGGGGTTCAGCTTCCGCAGCGGCGGCGTGAAGATGCGAGGTGTCTGGTGACCGAGCAGTCGCTTAGCGGCCGGCGCGCTTCTTCGGCCGTTCGAACTTCGAGACGGTCGCGCCGGCGGGCGGCTGGTCGGTGCGGTCGCCGTCATCGTCGCCTCCCCCGGTTCGAGCAACCGCCCGGAGGGAACGCAGCTCGTGCTGCTGCCGGACGATCGGGTTGCCGCCGAGCGCCTGCAGTGCGGAAGTGAGTGCGCGATGCGCGGAGAGGGCCCGGATGTAGTCGCCGTCGTCTTCGAGGCGATCGCAGAAGGAGGCGAGCTTGCGGACCTGCGATGTTGCCGCGTCGTCGGAGGCGGTCAGCCACTTCATCGCGGCGAGGGAGCGCTCAACTGCCTCGGTCATGTACTGCGTTGCGGACGGGTTGCGGGCATCCGCAACCATCTGCTTCGCAGCCTCACGCGCGGCGCGGTTCTTCGCACGCTGAATCCGCTTCCGATCAGCGTCTTTCCGCTTTCGCTCCTCCGAGGTCATCGCCATGACGATCACCTCGCTCTGCGGACGGCGGACACGCGTTTTCGGCGTTTGAATGCTGGGTGGGGGAAACCACTCCCGGCGGTTGGGCTCGTGCTCGCCCTCCTGGCGATCTGACCGCCCCTACCCCCCAGAGGTTCAGGTGGTGGCTGCGATGCGCGCAGCGATGAACTGGTCGCCGTTTTTGATCGACACCATGTTCCCCACTCGGTGGGTGTAGACGTGGCGGCCGTCGGAGTCGAGTCGGATGAGGTCGTAGAGGGGCGCGTCCAGCCCCGCGGCACGGAGGACCGATGAGACACCGTGGTGTCCGGGCTCCATGGGAACGGACTCACCGTCGACCGTCACGGAAGACGACGAAGAGTCGCGCTCCCGCTGGGCCTGCACCATCAGTCCGTCGTCGATGGTGACGTGCTCGGCGATGAGGGTCAGGTTCACCGTGCCGGGCTCGTTCGGGTCCGTCGTCGTCGTGATCGGCTCGGCTGCCAGGTACCAGGCGAACTCTTCACCGTCGATGGTGAGCGTCACCGTCTTCCCGCGGCGCTTCACGTCGATGGTCTTCGCGAGCTTCGGCATCAGATGCCTCCCGCGATGGTGAGCGCTGCCAAGAGGGTCGAGCCGACGATGACGAGGCCGACCGTCATGGTGCGTGCGGCGTCGGCTGGGGTGAGTGGCTTGCGGGGCTTCCCGACGTTCGCGATGGTGAGCAGGAGGCCCAGGAGCATGTACCCGGTGAGGATGAACAGCAGGGTGGCGAGGACGACGGGCATCAGATGGCCCCGCGGCGCAGAGCGAAGTTCGCCTGCTCAGCCACCGAGTGCGGGTTCGTGGCCGGGTGCACGCTCAGTTCGATGTGTTGCTTCCGGTTGTCCGGTGCGAGCTGGTCGGCGGCCACGCGCAGGGCGACCGCGAGGTTGCGGTCGACTCCCTTGCGGTCGACGACGATGTCGGCGCCGTTGAACGTGGGGCTCACGGTGATGGGGATGTCGATGGTCATGATGTCCGCGGGGTCGCCGTCGCCGATGCGGACGGAGACAGTGGCGGTGATGCTGCCGAGGGTGCTTCGCATGGTGGGACTCCTTGCTCGGTGGGCCAGCGGTTGCTGCGGGTGCGGTGGCAGGTGCAGACCTGCTCACCGTGGGTGCACACCGTCCACCCCGTGGGTGATGACCGTGTACCGGGTGTCGATGAGGGCGGCCAGATACCGGGTGGTGCGGTTGATCTCGGCGGTGAGGTCGGCGTGCGCCCGGTCCAGGGCGGCCGGCGTCCACGTGTGCAGGTGGTCGGGGAGTTCGCCGCGGGTGTGCCGGTTCAGGAGGTGGTGTCCGGTGGCGCCGAGGACGGAGTGCGTGAGGCCGCCGTGCTCAACGCTGGTCCGACGCCCGAATTGATCGAGCGGCTGACTGGCGGAGCAAGTCGGGGTGTCGCAGATCACCATGCCTCGGAGGTGATGCCGAGTCCGGGCCGGAGGGAGCCCGCACCCTTGTTCCGATTGCAGCGGTGGTGAGACGGCTTCCGATTCGACGGCTCGAACTCGAGCTCGGGATGCGCCTTCACCGACAGGACGTGGTCGAGCTCGAATGCGTCGGGGGTGTTCGCCTCAGCGTTCCAGTCGATCGTGTTCTGTCCGCAGATGTGGCAAGCCTCGTTGGTCACCATCCATCGGCTGCGCTCTTCCTGCCTCATCTGCCGGTGTCGAGAATTGCCGCCGCGGGGCATCGTCACTCCGATCGGCCAGGGAACTACCCCGCGATCAACGCCCTGTCGAGTTCCCTCAGTGTGTGTGGGCGGTCGCGGGTGACTGGGAAGCACCGTAAGCGGTGCGAGGTTCGCTGCTGTGGCCCGAAACAGAAGAAGCCACCCAGTTTCGATCACCGGGTGGCTGTTCGGGCAGTAGGCACAGTTGTAGTGCGTGGTGGTGAAGCTAGCACACGATCAGAGGCGTCCGTGCAACTTCTTCGCAAGACGGCGTGTCTTGCCGGGTACCCCGACCAGACACACGTGTACCCCGGTTGCTGTGGCATCCGGGGTACTGGGCCGTGCTGAGGGAGAGTTCCGTACCCCGATCAGGAGCCGTAGAGGGCTGCGCGGAGACGGATCATCTGCATGATGTCGTCGAGTTCGTCCTCGTCCCACTCCGACTCGCACCAGTGGCATCGGAGGACGAGGGGTTCCTCTGGGCGGTAGCGGACGTACAGCGCTGAGGTGCGATCGCCGAAGCGGGTGTCGGTGTACCACCATCGTTCGCCGCACTCGGGGTTCGGGCAGTTCGCCTGGATCTCCTTCACCCTGGGCGGGTCGAGGAGGTTGCGGACGCGCTCGGTCATGGCGGTGAGGCGGCGGCGTTGGGTGTCGCGTTGGACTTCGGTGATCTCACCGCGTCGGTCGGCGAGGTCCCAGATGCGGTGCCATGCGCGCAGGTTCTCGGGGACGTCGTCGGTGGGCCGCTGGTCGGTTGCCTGGTTGAACATGCTGCCGATGCGGCCGGAGATGTCTTCCCATGCCTCGAAAGCGCTGAGGTTCAGGGCGGAGTGCTGGGACGCCATGGTGCGGCCTGAGGCGGTCCCGCCTGACGATGAGCCGACGGCGGATCGAAGCTGCACGAGGAGGGCGTCCTGGCGCTTCGTGCGTCCGTCGACCCATCCGAGGTGCTCGTCGGCGAGGATCTCCACGAGCTGCTGGATGGTGCGCTGCATCATCGGTCGGTGTCCTCACTGCGGCGAGCGCCGTTCTTCGTGGGTGGTGGGGTGTTGGGGGTGAGGGCGGTTCGTGCGGTGGCGACCATGCGGAGGTACATGTCGCGGATCTGTTCGTAGTCGCCTTGGTGGTGGTTGGCGCGGTCTGTGAGGTAGGCCCAGTTCTCGTCGGGTTCGCTGACGGAGTCCCACATGAGGCGGGCGATGGTGTCGTCGTCGGGGAGGGTGTTGTGTGCGATGTCGGCGGCTTCGGCGGCGAGTTCCGTGTCGAGTGCGGCCTGGGCGAGGTCGTTGAGTTCGGTGCGGGCTCGGTCGAGCTTCGCTTCCACGCGTTGCCGTCGGTACCGTTCGGCTTCGTACATGCCCTGGGCTGTGGCGAGCTTGTGCTTGAGGAGGTTGATGGCTCGTTGCTGGTTGTTGGCGTCGGTGCGGGACATCAGCCGCCTGCCACGATGATGTTCGCTGCGTCGATGCAGGCGTTGCAGATGGGGTGTCGTTGCGGGTCTCGGGTTGGGACCCAGCGGTAGCCGCAGAGGGCGGTGACCTCGAGGCCGAACACGCGGGCCTCAGTGAGCCACGCCTCGGTGTTGTCCTTGTCGTCCGGGCAGTTGACGATATGAGTCAGGGCTGAGTCGTCGGTGGCGATGGGTGATGCGTAGAGCTGCTCGACGGTCTGCATCAGTCGGTCCCTTCCGTGCTGCGGCGAGCGCTGTCGGTGATGTGGGTGATCTGGTACCCGGCGTCGTGGAGGAGGCGGATGAAGGTGGTGGGGCTGCTGGTGTCGTCGGCCTGGTGCATGGCTTTCCAGGCGACGGTGCGTTGCTGGTCGTCGGTGAGCTGGCGTGCGTAGGGCTGTTCGTGGAGTTCGTCAGCGATCTGGCCGGTGCCGACGATGAGGTGTGCGGTGAGGGAGCGGATGCTGAGGGCGATGGCCTGTGCGGCGCCGATCTGGGCGACCTGCAGGACGGAGGCGTCGGGGTTGCTGCCCCATGGGGAGTCGGGGTCCTCGGTGCCGTTGCGGTACGCGTCGGTGATGAGGTTGCTGACGGTCTCGAGGGCAGTGGTGACGGCCTTGTCGTGGTCGCGGAGGTTCTTGCGGGTGCGGGCGTCGTTCACGAGGTCTGCTCCGTTCCGGTGTGCTCGTCGAGGATGACCAGTGACGGTTCAGCACCGAGCATCCGAGCGTTGAGGTGGCTGCGGACTGACGGTTGCGGGGAGAGCGCGTAGGGAGAACGGCGGTGCAAGCGGGCGAATCCGGGCCGGAGCGTTGCCGCCATGCTGCTGAACGCCTTGCCGAGGGCGCGCATCGCGAGGACGAAGTCGCTGATCGGTCGAGTGTTGAGCTGCAGACGCCGGTGCCGGCGTCGGCTGGCGCGGGCGTTCATGCGGGGGAAGTGCTCACGGGTGCGGGGCTTCTGTCCACTGCTCATGAGAGTCGTCGGTCCTTCCTGGGGCGTCCCGAACCGTCGGGGCGGGGTGTGGGCGAGTCGAGGCCGAGGACGTCGCCTCGGTAGCGAGTGACGGTCGACTGTGCGCAGCCGAGGTGGGAGGCGATGCGGTTGTCGGACCAGCCGGCGGCGTTGAGACGGCGGATGGTGTCAGCGTCCGGAGCGAGGTCTCTACGCTTCGGGGTCATCGCGCGGCGGCGGACGGACGGGTCGAGCTCGGCGTACTGGCGGAGCACCTCAGCGAGGACGTCGGGGATGCTGACGTGGAGGCGCTTCGCGAGGGCTTCATAGAAGCGCCAGTGCCGCTCCCCCAATCGCACGTCCTCACCCATCGCGCCGGCCATGAACCGGGTCATCGTGTGAGGGTCGGCGCGAGGGCGAACAGGACCAGGAACGCGACGGCGATCGACACGGAGATCGTGCACACCACGGGGCGTTCACGGAAGTCCGCATCGACGTCGGCGGCGATCGACACGACCTCGGCGACGACGGTGCGGACCATCATGATGAGTGCCCGGATCATGAGGTGACCTGCACCAAAGCGGTGTCGTAAATGGTCTGTCCCTCGGTCTCCGAGAGGAGCCGAGTCGTCTTCACTCCCCTGGCGTTCACCCGGTGAGTGATCTCCACCAGCGGGCCGACGACGACCTCGTCCTGGATGTGGATGTGCTTGCCGAGGGCGTCGGTGCCGAGATCTCCGGCGTAGCACTTGCGTTCGTCAGCCACGGTCGGCTCCTTGCGTTCGGGTGGTGTGGAGACTGTCGAGGGGTCGGCAGTCGCGGCATGGGGTGAGGCCGGTGCGCTGCATCGCGCGCTGGACGTCCTCGCGGGATCGGGTGCCGGATCCGAGCCAGGAACGACCGAGGCGACGGGGCGCCCAGAGGCACCCCTCGACGTGGACCGTCGTTGCGTTCACGCGGAGGTCGCTCACGTCGGGTTGCCTTCGTGGACCACCGTGAGCGGCAGCAGCCAGGCCGCGGTGGCGTGGTCGATGTACCCGGAGTCGGCGGTCTCGGTCGGCTTGATCTGGAACGCCTGTCCGGGGCCGTTGACGACGACAGCCCCCGCACGGAGTGCGAGGGCTTCGTCTCGGGTGGTGATGACCCGGCCAGCGATGGACGCTGCTGCGAGACCACGGTTCATCGCCCGCTCGACCGCGAGAGCGGCGTCGAGGTCGCTGATGGTGGTCGCGGCTCGGTCGAGCATGTCGGCGGATGCCTTGAGGCCGATCGTGCGCTGCATCGCGGCGGTGTTGCCGAGGGTGGCGATGAGTTCCGTGGTCTGCGGATTGGGCATGATTCGATAGTCCGGACGCCATCTGACAGGGCAGACCAACAACCTGCGACGACACGCCGCCGACTTCTCGGCTTCTGTCAGAGCACCAGCTTCACCGTGTCGACTTCACGGACGGTCGGCGCTTCCCCCTTCCCGGGGCCCTGTGCGATGAGCAGTTGCCGCCATGTCGGGCCCTCGACGTAGTGCTTCGGAGTCGGTGCTGGTCGGTACCCGACGAGGGTGCCGGCGGCCGGGCCGACCATGCCGTCGTAGCGATCGGTGACCTCGATGCGGCAGCCGATGTGCTGCGGTCCGAGCTGGTGCACCTTGATCGCGACGACTTCGGCGAGCGCCGTGGGTGTGTGCTGCTGGGTGGTTGAGGGTGTGGTGCGGTTCCTCTGGCGGTTGCGGCTCATGCGGGGGTGGTGGTCTGTGTGGCGGTGTACTCGTTGAGGAGCCGTGCTCTGACTTCGTCTTCGGTGCCGCGGCGGGTGGTGTGGATGCAGGGCCATTCGGTGACGGGTGCCCAGTCGGTTTCGTCTTCGCCGGCCATGCAGCCTTCGCAGGCGACCATCGGCGTCAGGGGGCAGTTGTCGGGGTCGTCGTGTTCGCATTCGTACTCGAGGCAGTCGGGTGCGATGGTGTCGACGACGTAGGGGGTGTGCTGGCTCATACGGGCTATGCCTCCTCGGCGGCGTGCGGGCAGGGTGTGGTGAAGAGTTCGCCGATGCGGCGGAGTTCGTCCTTCGTGGCTCCGCGGACCGTCCAGCCCTCCTTGAGCTCGCGGTCCCGGTCGCGCTTGAGCGGCGTGAGGAGCTTGTGCGCTGCCTCGGCCGTCGGGCGCTTGATTCCTCCGATCGCTGACCCGTCGATGCAGCCGCATGGCTTCACGAGGAACCAGTGGGTTGGGATGGTGAAGGTCGCTGTGCTGGTGTCGGTCATGCTGTGGGTTCCTCTCGGTGGTGGACGGCTTGGGCGATGCGGCCCGTGCCGTGACAGGCGGTGCATGTGCCTCGGTCGTGTTCGCCGAGGCCGCAGCAGCAGGGGCAGGTGGTGGTGCGGGAGCCGACGGTGATCATCAGATCGACCCGGCGAGACCGAACTCGGGCAACTCTGGGCTGCCGTCGAGTAGGCCCCACAGGTGAAGGGCGTTCGGGTGGATGTTCACGTGCCGGGACCGGGGTGCGAAGACCTGGTAGGCGTAGCCGGTGTCACCCCACACCGCGTGGTGAAGCATCACCAGGTCGTCGTAGGACGGCATCCGGTCCGGGCGACTCAGGGAGGCGTGCACACGGTCCTCGCGATCGGACTCCCCCGCGGCGCCGAGGGTCACGATCACGCGCGCCTTCTCACGGGCCAGGTCGTACGCGAAGCCGTAGCCGGTCGGGCCGAACGGGAGCAGGGTGCCCGCCTTCGCTATGCGCCGCAGAATGCCCTTGACGTCGAGAACGGACCGCGGCGAGCGCTGCCGGTCGTCAGGCATGGGTGTCGCCGCTCTCGATGGCGAGGAGGCGGGTGCGGAGCTGCGTGTAGGAGTCGGGTCCTGTGCCGTCGGGGTGGTTCTGCTGTCCCCACTTCGTGTTCTGGCGTTCGCGTTCGGCGCGGACGTCGGTGGCGACGGTGCGGCCGGGGTCGATGGCGTCGAGGAGGGCGAGGCGGTCGGGGAAGTACCGGTAGACGGTGCCGATGCTGCGGCCGGAGATCACTGCGACGTCGGCGGTGGTGAAGCGGTCGTAGCCGTAGGTGGTGGCGGCCACCCGGGCGGCGTCAGTGAGCGCTGCGAGCGTGGCCGACGAGCGGGCCTGCTGCGGTGTGTTGCGGAGTTCGAGCGTCATCGGTGGGTCTCCTGGTTCGGGTTGGTGGGACGGCACCACGTGTAGAGGGCGGTCCCGGACTGGGTCCAGCGGTCAGCGATCGGGCCGACTGCGGGTTCGTAGGTGTGGTCAACGCCGGCCTCGCGGACGACGTACGGGTCGGTGGGGTCGGTGATGGGGACGCGGGTGCCGTCGGCAGGGCCGCCGTCGAGGAGGGCGTACTGCGGGTTCACGCGGTCCTCCGGGGTGCGTGGTTGGCGGGGATGCCGAGACGGCGCCGACGAGTCGCGACGGTGGCGTTCGTCAGGCCGAGGCGGCGAGCGATGTCGCGGTCGGTGAGTCCGAGGCGGGTCAGGGTCTCGATCGAATCGGGGCCGGACGCTCCGACTCCGGCGACAGCACGACCGGAGTTGAGGAGGAACTCGGGCAGGGTCATGCCGCGTCGTTCGGCGGCGGCCACCAGGCGGAAGAGCTCGTGCGAGGGGACCTCGACGTGAGCGACGGAGACGATCATCAGTCGCCCCAGTCGAAGTCGAGGCCCTGCGCGTGGTCCTTCCGGATCCGCTTCTCGATGAGCGGCAGGTAGTCCGCCTCCCGCTCGATCGCGATGACGTCGAACCCCTCGCGAAGGCATGCTTCGACGGTGGTTCCGGATCCCGCGAACGGTTCGAGGACCGTGCCGCCCTTCGGGGTGACCAGCCGGACGAGCCACTGCATCAGCTCGAGCGGCTTCACCGTCGGGTGCGCGACACCGTCGACCACCGGACGCTCCGACGTCGGGGCCTTCGCCTCGTATCGGAACGTCGGGAACATGCGCGACGCGCCACCACGCTCGCCGCCGTAGAACGGTGTCGAGTCGACGCCGTTGCGAGCCCCGTAGGCAGCGGACGCGCCGGTCGCCCCGGTGAGCGATGGTCCGGATGCCGGGCCGCTGCCGCCAGTGTCCGGGGCCTGTCGATCGAGCTCGGCGGCCTGCGTCTCATCGAGCAGGACGTTCGCCGGCCAGCGACCGAGCTCTTCGCCTGGGCGCTCTTCGCGGTACCGCTCGGGTGTCGTCCGGCTCTCGACCTTGCCAGCAGCTTGGGATTCGGCCGCGGTGCGCTTCTGCAAGTGCGCTGTCGACCCCTGCCGACGCGCAACTGTCGGGTTGTCACCCGGGACTCGTGTCGTGTTGATGTTCAGCGCACCGGTTCCATGCGCGAGCACGTTCGCTGCAACCGTGCCGGTGAGCGGCTTCCGCGCGACGACGATCGGCTCGAATGCCGGCTTGAGTGCGGTACCCCAGCCCTGCCACTCGGGCAGGGCTTTCCCGACGTCGAGTGACTTCGGGAAGCCGGAGCCGTAGAGCCAGGCGATCGAGTCACGGATGTCGAACCCGGCGTCCTCAATGCCGGCAGCGAGGCGGTGCCAGGTGCGAGACCCGCCGAACGCGATGAGGTGACCGCCGGGCTTGAGAATCCTCAGGCACTCGACCGACCACTCCTCGCACCAACCCTGGAAGCCACCCGGATGTGAGTCGTAGTCGTCCCACCCCTTCCCCATGAACCCGCCAACGCCGTTGCCGGTGCTGATTCGCGATCGACCGTACGGAGAGTCGAGGTTGACCGACGCCGAGCCGGTCCCGCCCCTCTTGCCGGCGGTCAGGTTGTAGGGCGGGTCGGTGACGACGGCGTGCACGGACTCGTCGGGGAGCTCGCGAAGGACGTCGAGGCAGTCGCCGTGGAAGAGGGTCACGCCGGCGCCTTCGTAGTGCGGGTCAGTCACGATCGCCTCTCGGGAGTGCGTAGTCCTTGCCCTGGCCGCGAACGGGTTCGAGGGCGACGGGTGAGGTACGGCGGGTGCCGAAGTCGGGGTCGAATCCGGCGGCGATGATCTCGTCTCGGTACGCCGCCTTGAACTCCGCGCGGGCCTTCGGGTCGTCGTGCCGGCCGATCAGAATCGCCATGCAAGCGTCGGAGGGGCGAGGCGGGTAGCCGGTGGTGTCGGTGACGGGCATCAGGACGCTCCGCTCGTCGTCGCGCCGCTGATGGCTGCGAGGTCCTGGGAGTCGTAGAGGTCGCGGATCTCGTCGGGTGTCGTCCTCAGAGTGCGGATGACGTAGGCATCGGTGTTCCGCACTTCGTCCTTGGCTCGCTGGATGATGCTCTCGACGAGGATGACGGCGGCGTTCGGTGACAGTGGTCCGATGGTCTCGACAGTGCTGGCGAGCATCGCTCCGAGCCGACCGAGATTGCCGATCCCGGCACGTCGGGCCTTGGCGAGGACGAACTCTGGGATCTGGTCATCCGTCCAGAGCCTCGCGGTTGCTACCGGACGGACTTCGAGCTGTTGAGTCATGTCCGGTCCAGAGGTGGGACTGGGACTGGGACTGGGGGTAACCGTGACAGGGGTGATACTCGGTCCGTTACTCCCGGAGGAAGTCACGCCGTTACGTTCGTCATGTTCGGCCTCGCGTTTCGCTCGGTCGCGTGCTCGCTTCTCGGCCTGGCGCACACGGTTCCGCTCGCGTTCACGGTCTCGGCGCTCCGTCTCCTCTTCTGCAGTGCCGTTGCCAGCGGCGTGCGTCCAGTCGTGGAACATGTAGCCGGCCTCGCCGTCGCGGGCTTCGTGCTCCCACAGGCCGACCTTGAGGAGCTTCTTGATCTCCGCGGGGCTGCCGATGGTGCGGGCCGCTTCGTGCGAGAGCCAGCCGCCGGATGCGGCGCCCTTGCACCAGGCTCCGGCGCGCGTCCAGAGACCGATGGCGGCGTTGCCGGCGGCGATGAACTTGGGGTGGAAGGGGGCTTGGTCGTCTACCGGGAAGTACGGCATCAGGCGTCCTTGGGGGTGTTCGAAGTGACGATGTCGCGGGACCAGCGCTTGTGCGCCGCCTGCGGGGTCTTGCCCGTCGCGCGGGCGATGTCGGACCACGACTTGCCCATGGCCCGCTGGCCGTCTACCGCGTGCTGGATTGCGGAGGAGAGCACGTCGGACAGGTTCAGGAGCCCTTCGAGCTCGTGCTCGTCGGCGTCAGCGACGCGGCGACCGGCGGCGACGATGAACCGGCGTGCTGCGGAGAGGTACTCGGACGTCTCGCGGTAGCGCTTGCGGCGGCTCATGCGCGACCACCCTCAGACGTGGATTCAGCGTCAACCTTGGGTTGATGCAGGAATGACGTAATCCGATCAACGGCATGCGGCCCGTAGACGCGGGTGCGGAAGCAGTGCCCGGCCTCCAGTTCGTACCAGCCGTCCCAGTACCGGACGGGCACGGCGACGGGGTCGACGTGCGCCCGGTTGCGGGGCAGCTTCCAGCCGTTCCGGCGGCAGGTCTCTGCGAAGTCTGCGGACGACTCGGCGAGGGTGTTGTGCTTGATGCACATCGTGATCAGGTACGACGGGTCGTCGAAGAGCGCGGACCCGCCCGCGCCACGTCCGACGCGGTGCTGGACGGAGACGGAGCCTTCGCAGGGCGAGTCGTAGCCGGCGTCGGTCTGCGCGACGACGCATCGGTAGTCGTCTCGAAGGTAGAGCGCTTCGCGGATGCTGTTGACGGCATCGCGTGAGCGCTGGCCGATGCTCGTGCGCTTACCCACGACGATCGGCCCGGTCCGCGTAGATTGCTTCGGTGGCGTTGTCGGTGAGCTGCTTCGCGAGGACAGCAGCGTCCAACGGCTCGAGGAGCACTTCGTCGACTCCGACCTGAAGGCGGACGACGTGCCCTGAGCCGATGACCGCCCGGACGCCGACGGCGACGTTGTCGAGCTCAGCCATGGTGGGTGCCGCTCTTCGTGATGTGCAGGTGGAAGACAGCGTGGAAGTCGTCGGAGCAGCGGCGGCAGCGGTCGCAACGCCAGATGGGCATGGGTCCGGTCGGGTCGGGGCTGCTGCTGAGCGCGACGGTGGCTGCAGCGTGGGCCTGGCAGAGCGGCTTCACGTAGTCGCAGTGCACGCAGATCTGGTCGTAGGACGCGACGGTGCTGCACTCGTTGGTGGCGCCCCACACGTTGTTGACGCAGAGGTCGAAGTCGAGGGCCCAGAGACCGGCTACCTGCTCGGCGGTGAGCTGCTCGTTCATCGGACACCTGCCTTGGTGTTGCGGCCCGGAGGGGTGACGTAGGGCAGGCCGAGGCGGTCGTGGCGGACGCGGAACACCTGGCGGTCGTGCATGCCGAGGCGGTCTGCGATCTGGAGGTCGGTGAGTCCGTCTGCGTGGAGCCGTCGAACGGCCTCGTCACGGTCTGCGCGGCGGAGCGCGGAGGCGGGGAGGTGGCCTTCCATGGCGAGATCGACAGCGACCCAGTCGTAGTCGACGTCGAGGGCGAAGGAGGTGCTCATCGTTGAGGCCTTCCGGACGGGACAGCAAGCCGGTAGGCACCGACGAGCCAGAAGAGTGCGACGAGAAGGCCGAGACCGCTGTTGAGCGGAATCGAGGCCGCTGCAGCGATGGCTGCGACGAGAATGGCGGCGGCGAACCAGACGGCGGAGCGCATCATGAGACGGGTCCTGCGAGAACGACTGCCACGCCGGCGGCGACGACGAGCAGCGCGGCGACCCAGCCGGCGCAGGCGAGTGCGAGTTCGTCGACATTCAGGCGCTGGGCGCGGGTGCGGCGGTTCACGACGATGCCCCAACCGGTGCAGCGGCTTCGGCGATGAATCCGCTGGGGCGTCCGTAGAGCGACTCGACGGTGACGTTGAGCACGTCGGCGAGTTCGGCGAGTTCGGATGCGGTGATGGGGGTGTTGCCGCTCAGGCGGCGGGATACCTGCGACTGCTGCCAGCCGAGCATCTGCGCCAGGGAGCGCTGAGAGAGCTTGCGTCGCCCGAGAAGTGCACGCACTTCCTCGGCGATCGATTCGGGTTGGATCGGCATGTGATGCAGTCTGCATCGCTTACTGACGCAGCGCAAGGGTTTTGGATCATTTTGCGTTGCAGCGTGTCGCGCTACGAATGATGTTGCGCCGCCTATTGATCCGTTGGGCGGCAGAGTGATACGTTGCCAGCATGAGTGATGCGCAACCGATTGAGCATGTGGACGTCAACCAGCTCGTCGCCGACAACGTGCGGGCGGAGCTGAGCCGTCAGCGCTGGTCCGGTCGTCAGGCGGCCGTGGCGCTTGGCGTGACGAACACGTACATCAACCGCCGCACCAGCGGGACGACGCCGATGGCGCCGAGCGATCTGGCGATGTTCTCGGCGCTGCTGAGCGTTCCGGTCTCGCGGTTCTTCGAGGAGATGCAAAAGGCCCCCACCCGAAGGGGTGAGGGCCTGTCGCTCCCCGAGTTGGACTCGAACCAACAACCTGCCGGTTAACAGCCGGCTGCTCTGCCAATTGAGCTATCGAGGATCACTGCGGCTCCGCTGGAAGGCGGTTGAACA
>Ga0308160_10003935_pt1 | contig 16275 bp, 13 predicted proteins | sample PhyFR1_FD_201036 | JGI IMG/M metagenome (GOLD analysis project Ga0308160, IMG submission 201036) | Phyllosphere microbial communities from UC Gill Tract Community Farm, Albany, California, United States - DLSLF.R1 | ecosystem: Host-associated > Plants > Phyllosphere > Unclassified | place: USA...
AGCTAAATCCGCTGAGCTTGTTCGTTATCAGGTAGGTAAGTTTCCCTGTAATTTAGGATGCGATGAACCGCGACCTCTCCCAAAGGCCCATCCGTGCCGAAGATCACCTTGCTCCAACGATCAAACCTGTCCGAAGACCAGTGGCATTCGATGCTCATCTCGCTTCTCCGGGGAGCTGCCGCGCTACAGGTCGCGGCCGCGCACCTGCGCGCTCAGGTCTACCCCGGCTTCAGCGCCGTCCAGGATCCTTCGCTCGCCTTCCAGGCGCTTGCCTTCGCCAGCGGATTCGCTTATCTGGCGGTGATCGTGTTCTTCGTGCTCAGCGGCTGGCTGGTCGGAGGCAGCCTGCTCAACCGCCTCGATACCGACAACGCCATCTCGAATTACGCAATAGACCGCGTGACCCGGTTATGGATCGTGCTGATACCGACCTTTGGCGTCATGTTGTTGTTCGGCCTTGCCACGAACGCACTCGACCCATCAAAGCTGTCGTTCGCGCCCGACAATGCCTATTCTGTCACTGCGTTGATCGGAAACCTGGCTGGACTGCAAAATATTCTGGTGCCTGAGTTCGGAGGTAATTTCCCGTTGTGGAGCCTGTCGAACGAGACCTGGTATTACGTGCTGTTCCCGTTGCTTGTGATGCTGTTCCATACGCGTTCCGCGCTGCACCGATTCCTGATCCTGATGGCGGTGGCGGCGATCGTGTACCTGCTCGACACTGCGATCCTGCTGTACTTCTCGATCTGGCTGCTGGGTGCGGCATTCTCGCGCGTGCGGATCGAGTGCGGCCCGTTCCTGCGCTGGGCCTTATTCCTTGGACTCATCGGCGGCGCTGCGGCTATCCGCCTGAAAGGCAAGAGCGATATCAGTGTGGAGAGCTTTGTCCAGTACCTGCTGTTCAGCCTGGTCTTCGTGCTTTTCCTGTCGAGCATGCAGCTCACGCGGGCACGTACGCGAGCTAACGAGTGGGTCAACCGCATTGGGCGATTCTTTTCGGAGTTCTCGTTCACGCTGTATGTCCTGCACATTCCACTGATGGCAGCGTTCCTGCACCTTGCAGTGCCCGTCCTTGGCAACGCCAAACTCGATCCGAGCCAGCCGCTGCATTTGCTGGTGTATCTGCTCCTGTATGTCGGGCTCGTCGCCGGCGCCTACCTGTTCCACCTGCCGTTCGAAGCCAGGACCTACCACGTCCGGGAATGGCTGAAGGCGACGCTACGTTTCCGGAGCCGCCCAGCCAGTGCCTGATCGTGACGGGCCGTGAACGCTGGAGGAAGGTGCACGGCTAACCAGCGGCCAGCCGCTCCTTCGTCGATGCCCTCACATCGTCGATAGAGCGGACGCCGGACGAACATTGGCAGCCGGCGGAAAAGTACGCGCTGTTGATCAGCTGCGCCTTACGTGGTTGCCCCTAGTCTGGAGAGCAGCTGTCGGCCGATTCTTCCATCAAGACGCCAGGAATCCCGTCAGGAATCCCGATACCCGGTGTGTCAGAACCTCGGCAGGACCGGGCAGAGGACTTGCTATTTCAGTTTGAGAATTCGACGGGCACCCGTTAATACGATCACGCCGATGACAGTACCGACAATCAGGTCTGGATACGGAGACCCGGTCCAGGTGACGAGGGCCCCTGCAGCAATCACCCCGATGTTTGCAATGACATCGTTTGCAGAGAAGATGTAGCTCGCCTTCATGTGCGCACCACGATCGCGTTTTTTCGCGATCAGCACCAGGCAAGCGACGTTCGCGACCAGTGCTACGGCGCCCACACCCATCATCAGTCCCGATTCCGGCTCACTGCCAAAGAAGGCGCGGCGTACTACCTCGCTCAAGGCCCCCAGCGCGAGGACCAGCTGCAGCCACCCGGCCAGGTGTGCCGCGCGTGTCTTCAGCGACGCTGCCCGGCCGACGGCATACAGGGCCAAGCCGTACACGGCAGCGTCGGCAAACATGTCCAGGGAATCAGCTATCAGCCCAGTTGATTCTGCAATCAATCCCCACACCAGCTCAACGACGAACATGATGGCATTGATCGCAAGAAGCAATCGCAGCGTCTTCGCTTCCGATGCGTCTCCAGCCTTGTCTGCCCCAGGATCCTCCTGGGATGAGTCCGGTTGGGATCCGAGCAGGTGGGCGCCCAGCTTTAGCGGCCCTAGCTTGGCCAAAATGGGATCCACCTCTCCCGTATGCGCAACACGGAGTTGTCGTTGCGAGAGATCGAAGGTAAGGGATTGGATGCCACCAACGTCCGCCAGTGCCATGCGGATCATGTTCTCTTCCGACGGGCAGTCCATCTTCGGAATCCCGAGCGTACTCAGCATGCGTTGGCTGCGGGCCTTTCGCTCGACAGGGCGCGAGCTGCGCAGCTCGACACCCAGGCGCAAGGGTTGCAGCACCTCGACAAGTTCATCTGCCTTGCCTTCGTGCAGCACAGTGACAGTACGGGTATTGAGGTCAAAAGCGATGTTGTCGATGTCGTCGACTTTGCCCAAAGCCATCCGAATCAGATTTTCTTCCGACGGGCAGTCCATTTTGGAAACAAACAATTCGGTTTCGAGGCGGGTCGTCAGGTTGGTTTGATCTTGTGTCATGTCGCTAAGCCTTTTGGTCGCTGGATTCACAAAGGATAAACCTTCAAGCAGCTTTAACGTCAAGCGTGCTCCCGGGACTGACGCTGCTTCAGCCGAGTAATCTACGAAACCTCATGTGGCGGCGTCAGAGCGTCAATGATCCGGCATTCGGCAAATCTCCCGCCGCGGCATGAAGCCAGCAGGCGAGAAAGATGTTCCTTCAACAGGTTGAGGTCCCTGATCTTTTCCTCAACCTCTGCCAGATGTCGCTCGGTCAGCGCAGTCACGGCACAGCAGTCACCGTCACCCTGGTCGGAAAAGGCCAGCAGGCTTCTTACCTGATCGATTGTGAAACCGATCTCCCGTGCGCGGCGAACGAACGTCAGCCGGGCCACATCTTCGCTTGCGTACAGCCGATAGTTGCTGCCTGACCGGGAAGGCGACTCGAGCAACCCGATTTTTTCGTAATAGCGGATGGTGGCTGCAGGAGTCTGCGCAGCCTCGGACAGCTGACCTATCGTGAAAGTTTGTGACATGTGCTTGACCTTGAAGTGGCTTTAAGGTTTATAAAGGTCATTTATTAATCCGTCAAGCCAAATCAATCATGCGCACCAAGATTAAGTGTTCTGTTTCTGCGGCACTGCTGGTCATATTTACTTCAGGGCCTGCCATGGCTGAAGGCACGGCGCTCACACTCGCTGAAGCCATCGCCAGGGCCCGCAGCCAGGCGCCACAATTGCAGAGTGCCGATGCAGCATTGCGCGCGGCAGATGCCAATGTAGGGCTGTCCTCCCTCAGACCGAATCCGACACTGTCCGTCGAGGCCGAAAATGTACTGGGCTCGGGACGCTACGCCGGTTTTGGCGGAGGCGAGAAGACATTGTCGCTATCAATGCCAATGGAGCTGGGCGGCAAGCGGGGCGCGAGGGTGCGCGTGGCAGAAGCCGAGCGTAGCGCGGCACGAATCGGCACGCAGGTCGCTCAAGCAGACCTGACCCTTCAGATTACCGAAGCCTTCGTTACCCTTGCCGCCAGCGAGAGGTACGTGGAGATCGCGAAAGCCAGCCATGCGCTGGCCGAACGAGCCCACCATGCTGCGCGCGAACGGGTACGCGTCGGCAAGGCGTCGCCTATTGAAGAGCAGCGGGCCGATGTGTTGCGTATTAACGCAGAAGTTCGGCTGGACAAGGCACTACGCGCCGCCCGGCTTGCCGGCGCAACGATTGCGCGACTGACAGGCAGCCCGACGCCGGTTGCGATCGCATCGACCTGGTTCGAACGAACCGACGCGGCGGTGCTTGGGCAGCCGGCAGTCTCGAGCCTGGCGCTTGCCGCTGCGGAGGCCGAGCTGACGGCTGCGAACGCCCGCGTCGACGCCGCCAGGCGCGACCGGATTCCCGATGTGACGCTGACCGCCGGCATGCGACGCTATGGCGAATCGTCCGAGAAGGCGGCTGTTCTTGCGCTGTCGGTCCCGCTGCCATTATTCAATCCGGGCACGGCTGCGATCGCACGCTCCCGCGCGGAATACGACCGCGCTTCCGCCGCGCGCCGCGCCGTCGCACTGGAACTCGAGCAATCCACGGCGCTAGCGGAAGCCGAGGTAGCTGACGCACTGGCAGCTGCACGCGCAGCCAATGGCCCCGCGCTCGCCGCCGCAGAGGAAGCGGCGCGCATCGCGAGGATCGGCTATGCCGAGGGAAAATTCCCGCAGCTCGAATTGATCGAAGCCGAGCGCTCATTGGCCGAAACGCGCGAAACGTCGGTCGACGCTCTCGCCGCACTTCACACAGCCCGGGCACGTCTCGCCCGGCTACAAGGTTCCAACTCTCCAATTTATAAGGATTGACCATGCAAGCGGTATTTCGATCCGGCCTGTGCGCCGCGATGATCCTGTTGGGCGCATGTTCCCCCAAACAAGAGCCAGCTAATTCCAAAGAAGCCGCAGAGCAAAGCGAGAAAGCGTCGAGCGAAAAGGGCGACAAGGAAGAGAAGGAAGAAAAAGGCCGACCTGAACACGAGGCCGGGGAGCGAGGCGAAGCTGCCGAGAAGGAAGGCGAGTCCGAAGCCAGGGAAGACTTCGTTACGCTGTCAGACCAGCAAATCAAAGCTGCAGGAATCGAGGTCATGCCGGTTCGCCAGTCCTTCGCCGGCGCGGTCGAGGCGCCGGCAGTGATCGCGGCCGACCCCAGGCATGCGGCCGTTGTTTCCAGTTCCGTCGGCGGCCGGGTAGTCGAGATCCGACGCAACCTTGGCGACTCAGTCGCGCGCGGCGATGTACTCGCTGTGATCGAGAGCCGGGACGTGGCCCAGCTCAGGGCCGATGTCGAAATCGCCAAGCGGCAGCACGAGCTCGCTCAGGCTACCTTCGCTCGCGAAGAGCGCCTGTACGGGGAAAAAGTCACCTCACGTCAGGAATTCGAGATTGCGCGTAATGCTTCCCTGGAAGCGCGAACCCGTCTGCGCCTGGCCGAGCAGCAGCTCGCTGCGGCAGGAGGCGCAGGTGGAGGACAGCTCAATCGCCTGATGCTGCGCTCGCCGATCAAAGGTAACGTCACGGCACGGCAAATCGCCTTGGGCGACATCGTGGCGCCGGACGCGCACCTGTTCGAAGTGGCCGACCTCAACGAACTCGCCGTCGAGCTTTCGTTGTCGCCGAACGACGCCGCCCGCGTCACCGTGGGCACCGCTTTGGATGTGTCGACTGATGGCCGGACTGGCACAGGACGCATTACTCACGTATCACGTGTGCTTGACCCGGCGACGCGACAGGTGCGTGCGATCGCACGGCTGTCGAATGGACAGAGACACTGGCGCATCGGCGAAACCGTCAACGCATCGATCGCGCTTGAGGGGGGAGCAGGTGGGGCGCAATTAGCGATTCCGAGGACCGCCGTGCAAACCGTCGAGGACAAGCCGAGCGTATTCGTCCGGGAGAAAGAAGGCTTCGCGATCAAGCATGTTGTCCTCGGCGGTAACGCGGCCGGCTACGTCAAAGTGATGTCCGGCCTCGACGGTAAGGAACAGATTGCGGTCAGCAATACTTACCTGCTGAAGGCGGAGCATGGGAAGGGAGAGGCAGGGGACGATGACTGATTTCCTCGTTCAACGGCTCCTGAAGGATACCCAACCATGATTGCTCGCATCGTCAACTTTTCCGTTGCGCGGCGGTGGCACGTCCTCATCGCCACCATCCTGCTGTCGATCCTCGGCGCATTTGCGCTGACGCGCCTGCCGATCGACGCCGTGCCGGACATTACCAACACGCAGGTGCAGATCAACGTCGTCGCACCTGCGCTCGCGCCGGCCGACGTCGAGCGGCAGGTCACCTATCCGATCGAAACGGCATTCGCCGGCATACCTGGACTGGAATCCACGCGCTCGCTGACCAGGCATGGATTTGCGCAGGTAACGACGGTCTTCAAGGATGGCACCGATATCTACTTTGCGCGTCAGCAGATGGCGGAGCGGCTGCGCGCCGTCGAGCGCAGCTTGCCTCCGGGTGCGACCGCCAGCCTGGGGCCGATCGCGACCGGCCTTGGCGACGTCTACATGTGGACGGTGGAGTACGCCTCCAAGCCGGCCGCGAAAGCGGGCTCGACGGCCGGACTGCAGGCAGATGGCAGCTATATCACCCCGGAAGGAGAAGTGCTGCGCAGCGCTGCCGAGAAGGCCACCTACCTGCGCACGGTGCAGGACTGGATCGTCGCACCGCAGCTCAAGAATACCGAAGGCCTGGCGGGCGTCGACGTCATCGGGGGCTACGTCAAGCAGTATGTGGTCACGCCGGATCCGCAACGGCTCGCGGCCCTGGGCATCAGCCTCACGATGCTGGGCGAGGCGCTCGAACGCAACAACACGAGCGCCGGCGCCGGCGTCGTCATCCAGAACGGAGAGGCGCTTACGGTCAAGGCCGATGCGCGCATCACGTCGACCGAAGAACTGGCGAAAACCGTCATTACTACCCGCAACGGCACGCCAGTGCTGGTGTCGCACGTCGCTACGGTTGGCATGGGGCAGGAAGTAAGGTTCGGCTCGGCGTCAGAAGGCGGCCAGGAGGTCGTCGTCGGTACTGCCGTGATGCGCATCGGCGAGAACAGCCGTACGGTCGCGGCGGCCGTGGATCTCCGACTGAAGGAAATCGCACGATCCCTGCCGCCGGATTTGCTGATCAGGCCAGTCCTCGACCGCACTCGGCTGGTCGATGCCACCATCAAGACCGTGGCAACCAATCTGACCGAAGGCGCGCTTCTGGTGATTGCGGTGCTGTTCGCGCTTCTCGGAAACCTGCGCGCGGCACTGATCGCCGCGGCCGTAATTCCGGTCACCATGCTGATGACCTCGGCAGGCATGCTCGAGGCAGGGCTTTCGGCGAACCTGATGAGCCTGGGCGCGCTGGACTTCGGCCTGATTGTCGACGGCGCCGTGATCATCGTGGAGAACGCCCTTCGCCGCATCGCCGAACGCCAGCATCAGACCGGCAGGATACTTACCAAAGCAGAGCGTCTCGATACGGTTGCCGCCGCCGCGCGTGAGATGATCCGGCCGAGCGTCTACGGCCAGGCGATCATCATTCTCGTCTACGTTCCCCTGTTGACGTTCCAGGGAGTGGAAGGGCGGATGTTCGCACCGATGGCGGTCACGGTGATCCTGGCCCTGGTCTTCGCATTCGTCCTCTCGCTCACCTTCGTTCCGGCTGCGATCGCGCTCTGGCTTTCGCGCCATGTCGACGAAAAGGAAAACAGGCTTGTCAAGGCCGTGTCGTCGTCCTACGCGCCCTGGCTGGACCGTGCGCTCGCCAAGCCCAAGCTCACCGGCGTGCTGGCGGCCGCTGGTTTCGCAGGCGCGCTTGGTTTGTTCACGACGCTTGGCCAGGAATTTCTCCCGACCCTGGACGAGAAGGATGTGCTGCTGCAGGTAGCCCGCATTCCCGGCACGTCGCTGGACCAGAGCCAGGCCATGCAGTTCGCTGTCGAGAAAGCTGTCGGAAAACTGCCCGAGGTAAAGCTGGTCTTCTCCCGAACGGGTACGGCTGAACTGGCCGCCGACCCGATGCCGCCGAATATCACCGACACCTTTGTCATCGTAAAAGACCGTTCGGAATGGCCGGAACCCGGGATGAGCAAGGCAGAACTTGTGGAAAAGATCGAGAAAACGGTTGCAGGCATCCCGGGCCAGAACTACGAGCTGACCCAACCCATCCAGATGCGCTTCAACGAGCTGCTGGCAGGCGTGCGGGGCGACATCGCGATCAAAGTCTATGGCGACGATTTCGACGCCATGATCCAGACCGCCGAGCAGATCGCAAGCAAGCTGCGGGCGGTCGAGGGCGCGGAAGACGTTCGTGTAGAGCAGGTGCAGGGGCTTCCGCTGCTCGATGTCCGGCTTGACCGCGACGCCATGGCCCGCGTCGGGCTGACCGCCCAGGACGTGCACGACACCCTGGCGGCAGCCGTCGCGGGACGGGAGGCCGGGTCGATCTACGAGGGAGACAGGCGTTTCGACGTCGTGGTGAAACTGGGCGAGAAGACCCGGAACGATGTCGAGGCCCTGCGCCTGTTGCCTGTGCTGACCCCGGGCGGCAGCTTCGTGCCACTGGGATCGGTGGCCACGCTGCAGACGGCCAAGGGACCGAACCAGATCAGCCGCGAGGACGGCAAGCGCCGGGTGGTCGTTCAAGCCAACGTGCGCGGACGGGACATCGCAGGCGTGGTCGGCGAAGCGCGCGAACGCATCAACGCCGACGTGCGACTGCCGGCCGGTGCATGGATTACCTGGGGCGGACAGTTCGAGAACCTCGAGCGTGCGCGGATGCGCCTGGCGGTCGTTGTGCCGGCCTGCTTCGCGCTCATCGTCGTGTTGCTGTATTCCGCCGTCGGATCCTGGCGCTCGGCTGCGGTCGTGTTCACGGGCGTGCCCCTGGCCCTGATTGGCGGTATTGCCGCACTCTGGCTGCGTGGCCTGCCATTCTCGATTTCCGCAGCCGTCGGATTCATCGCATTGTCCGGGGTTGCCGTCCTCAATGGACTGGTGATGGTGGGCTCGATCGACGACCTCGCGAAGGAGCTCCCCTGGGCGCAAGCGGTACGTGAAGGTGCGTTGCGGCGCCTGCGCCCTGTCCTGATGACGGCACTGGTCGCGTCGCTGGGCTTCGTCCCCATGGCACTGGCAACCGGCGCCGGCGCCGAGGTGCAGCGTCCGTTGGCCACGGTCGTCATCGGGGGCCTGATTTCCGCCACGATCCTGACGCTCTTCGTGCTGCCGACGCTTTACCAGCGCTTCGCCCGCCCCGCGGAGAGCGTGGCGGAGGGAATTTGAACAATCCGGTAGAGTGAACGCAACGACTCGGACATTGGAAGGAACCACATGAAAATGCAATACGACCTGGTCATCGTTGGCGCGGGTTCCGGTGGGTACATCGCCGCAATCCGCGCCGGACAACTCGGCTTGTCCGTCGCCTGCATCGAATCGAACCCTTACGCTGCCCCCGACGGCCAGCCGCGCCCCGGAGGAACCTGCCTGAACGTGGGATGCATCCCATCGAAGGCATTGCTCGCGTCGAGCCACCTGTACGAACAGGTCGTGCACCATACCGCCGAGCATGGTATTACCACCGGCGGCGCGGCGATCGACATCGACAAGATGATCCACCGGAAGGACGGGGTGGTCACGAAAATGGCCAAGGGGATCGAATACCTGTTCAAGAAGAACAAGGTCGACTTTATCAAGGCGCGGGCCCGCTTCGTCGGGATGCAGGACGGGGTGTACTCCCTAGAGGTCTCGGCCGAGGGTTCGGTGCAGCAGATCAGCGCACGTAACGTGATCATCGCCACCGGATCGCAGCCGCGCCAGCTGCCGGGCACCCGGATCGACAATTCGATCATCTGCGACAACGCCGGCGCACTCGATTTCCGCGAAGTGCCGAAACGCCTGTGCGTGGTTGGCGCCGGCGTGATCGGCCTTGAGCTGGGATCAGTGTGGCGGCGCCTGGGTGCGGATGTCACCCTGCTCGACGCCATGCCGGACTTCTTGCCGGGTTGCGACACCGCCGTGTCCAAGGAAATGCTCAAGTTGATGTCTGGCCAAGGGCTGAAATTCGACCTCGGCGTGGCCATCGACAGCATCGCACTCGGCGGCGACGGGGCGCATATTTCGTATCGAGACCGTGCCGGCGTCTCCAAGGAGCTCGCTTGCGACAAAGTGATCGTGGCGATCGGGCGAGTGCCGAATACGGATGGCTTGGGAATCGAGGCAATTGGCCTGGAGCTTGACCAGCGGGGCTATGTTCCGGTCGATGAACACTGCCGGACGACATTGCCAAACCTGTTCGCCATTGGTGACGTCGTGCGCGGGCCAATGCTTGCACACAAGGCTGAGGAAGAGGGGATCATGGTCGCCGAGATCATCGCAGGGCAATCGGGGCATGTGAATTACGGCGCCATCCCCTTCATCATCTATACGAGCCCGGAAGCCGCGTGGGTTGGCAAGACGGAGCAGGAACTGGCACGCGAAGGCCGCGCATTCAAGTCGGGACAGTTTCCCTTCTCGGCCAACGGCCGCGCATTGGGCCATGGCGACGCACAGGGGTTCGTCAAAGTCCTGGCCGACGCCCAGTCGGACCTTGTGCTGGGCGTGCATATCGTCAGTTCGCTCGCGTCGGAAATGATCGGCGAAGCGGCAATGGCGCTCGAGTTTTCGGCATCTTCGGAAGACATTGCCCGGATCTGCCATGCGCACCCGACTTTGTATGAAGCAATCAGGGAAGCCGCGCTCGCTGTCGACAAACGCGCGCTCAACCTCTGATCGTGAACTTTGAAGGAATTACATAGTGACCAAACCTTTGAAACCCCTCGCTGCCGTCGTGTTCGCCGGGTTGATCGCCACTGCTGACCTGGTCACCAAGGCCGCGATCGTGGAGCGGCTGGCCTACGGCCAGCAGATCGAATTGTTACCGTCCTTGAACATCGTCCATGTGATCAACCAGGGCGCAGCCTTCGGGCTACTCGCCACGGCTGGCGGGTGGCAACGCTACCTGTTCATCGTGGTCGCTGTACTCGCGTCGATCCTGATTGTTTGGTTGATCAGGAAGCCGGAAACGGGCTCCGCAGAAAGGGTCGGTCTGGCGATGATCCTTGGTGGAGCGGTCGGCAATCTCGTTGACCGCACCGCGCGGTTGGGCGTAGTCGACTGGATCGATGTGTATGTAGGGGTGCATCACTGGCCAGCCTTTAACATCGCCGATATCGGCATCACGCTGGGCGCGGCGGTAATCGTGTTGCACGCACTGTTTGGTGGCCGAGCGGAAGCTCCGGTGAGCGACAAGACCCGATAGTCTGCCGGCTGCTGCGGCCCGGCCAGTGTGGTGCGCCGACGCTGCGGCGACAGGTCTGAACAGGGCCACGGCCCGGCGTCGACAGAACAAAGCTAATCAGATCTACAACAAATCGGGACGCATGTTTTCGTCCAGTGGGTGTTGTAAAATTTACCATCCTCCAGTGTTCTCTTCTGTGATCAGGCAGTCAGCAACTACATGAAGCGCCTATTTCTGATTATATTGCTTGCGCTTTTGCCGTTACAGTCTGGCTGGGCGGCAGGATGGTGCGTGATTTCCGACGACATGCCGGTTGCCGCAGCGCTATCAGAAATGAGCGATGCCGACAGTCCACTTAAATCGCCGCTCGAATCCGTTTGCAGCGCGGCTTGTGTCTCGGCCTGCGACCTGCAGCCGCTCGACAGCGGTCTTTCGACGCTCAGGTGGTCAGAGCAGTCGCACTCCTTTCCTGCCAGTCCCAATCAACTGAATTATCAATCTCCGATCCTCGGCGGCTTGATTCGTCCAAAGTAGTGCCGATCATCCCAGCCGGCAAATACAGCCTGCGCTTGGTGGTGAACTCCATCACTCGACAAATCAAGCCATCGTTTCGGCAAGCCGAAGCACAGTTGTACGGTTCATGGACGAACCGTAGCAATTTCCTCTCCTCGGCGAATCAGGCGACGCGATGATGGCACGAAGCGACGTAGGGGCGGACTTGATTCGAGCAGCCAAACAGGCATTCAACATATTTGCTAGCTAAATCCATTGCGTGCATACATGCCTTGCTCACGACCTTGGCGGCTAAGGAACAGCCATGTCGAGAGCCAGTGCATTCAACAAACCTTACTTTCAACTGGAAAATTCGATGAAGACTTACATTAATTGCGTATTCGCCGCGCTCCTCGCATGCGTACTCGTGCCATTTGGAGCCGTGGCCAACGCGGGACAGGTGCCTGCAGAGATCACGGAGAAAGCGAAGACAGGAATAGTAGCGCCGTTCGGATACCCCTCCAATGGGGCGCCCGAGCGTGTTATCACAGTAATGCCTGGGAAGCCTAGACCGATCCATGTCGAGCGACTCGAGACTGTCCGTATCGTGGACGGCCCAAGAAGCGTTACCTGGACGTTCGATACCCTCGGCATGCCGAATATTCCCCTGGCAGACATCCTCCCCAACGCAACCAAGGTAATGATTTATGTTAAGGAAAATTCGATGTACGCTAATTAAGCTCTGCTATCGGTGATTGTAGAGATCACCATTTGTCGTTCGATGCCGCACGCGGCATCGAACCTCGAGAATATCCTTCTTTCTTATGAACAGGACGTATGCCGCTACTTTGGTCGGGCTTCTTTCGCCTCCGAAAGGATTTCGTATCCTCCTTTTGCAGCAATGAACGAAACCACTGTTCCCAGCAGCAGATCGGGAAGGTTAGATTTTGTCCACATCACTAACGCGCCCGACAGCACGATCGCGCCATTGACGATCGAATCGTTATTCGTAAAGATAGCGGAAGCTTTGAAATTGATGTCCTGGCCGCGATGCTGCTTCAAAAGCCGGATGCAATAAATATTAAGAAATGCATTTGCAGCAGCCATCCCCATCATGGCAGGTCCCAACGGGGCTTCACCGCCGAGGAAGCGACGGACAACCTCGATCAACAATAGACAGGCAAATCCAATGAGGAGCCATCCGGACAACTGGGCTGCACGTGTCTTGATCGCATCGGACCTGCCGACAGCGTACAGGCTCACACCGTAGACGGCGGCGTCCCCCAGGTTGTCGAGGCCAGCGCCGATCACCGCGGTTGAGGATGCCCAGGTGCCCCCCACAACGCCAGCCAGGCACTGCCCCAGATTGATCAATAAGACTTTCCACAGGATGCTGCGATCGCGTTCGTTGGCAGCGTCAAGGCTTGGTTCGTCAGGGCTATCGTTGATACTGTCCTTCATTCGCTCTCCGTAAAAGGTTCAAAGGAAGTACGCGTGGCCCAATCGGCAGGGGCGCTCACCGTTCTTGCCGGATTGGGTTATTGTTTTTTGCGGGAATGCTTCAGCACCTGCACCACTTGCGGTAACGCCCCATCCTTGCATAAGGGCGGGAATATCTCGACCTTATCGTGAAGCTCAACCTCGATTGAGTCAGGTACCAAGGCGCTTACATATCTGTATGACCGTAGATGAGGAACTGAAATTAGCGCGTACCGATGGCCGGCAATGTCGGTGTCGCTGAGATTTGCCAGGCAGCCAGGGCGGTTCGCCATTAGTCTCTCTGCCGTATAAAATTCGGTCACCCAGCCGGTTTTGCTGTTCGGCCCCACCCTTGGATCAGCACATCCACCCAGGAGAACGAGCGCAGCACATGGAACGGTAAAGATTGTCTTCCTGATCATGATTGCTCCTTGTCGAGCTGATTATCTGCGGGCTTTTACCAAATTGAATCCAAAACCAAGGCCCGCTGCGAGAAGCAGGGCCAGCTGCGCTCCATAGGTCTGTATGGTCGGGTAAATGCCAAGCACGGGCACGCGCAGCCCAGTGACTGGCGTGGCCATCATCCACCCGGCTTCCTGCAGCCCGGCGATTCCTTTACCGACCAGGACCACCGCCAGGACAGCCACCAGCACGGAACTGAACGAGAAGAATTTACCGATCGGCATACGTGCGCTGGTACGCAGGAAAACGGCAGCGATTACCGACAGCAGGACCAGGCCCGTAATGAACCCTCCCAATAGTGCAGGGCCGTTGCCATCGGCCGCGAGCGCCGAGTAGAACAGGACTGTTTCGAAGACTTCCCGGTATACCGCGATGAAAGCAAGGGCAAACAAGGCCCATGCGGAGCGTTTCTCCATGGCCGCAGTGAGATGCTGCTTGAGATAGGCCTGCCACTGTCCGGCCTGGCCTTTCTGGTGCATCCAGAGCCCGACCGACAGCAATACCGCCGCGGCGAAGAGCGACGACAGGCCTTCGGTCACTTCGCGGCTTGCGCCACTGATGCTGACCATATAGGTGGCTACCAGCCAGGTCAACGCGCCTGCGGCCAGCGCCGAGATCCAGCCGGCGTGCACGTAACGCAGCGCCTGAGGACGCTCCGCTTTGCGGAGGAACGCGACCATCGCGATCACGATCAACAGGGCTTCGACGCCTTCGCGCAGGAGAATGGTCAGAGCGCCGACGAACACCGTCGTCGCATCGGTCTTGTTCGCGCCGGTAAGGTCCTCGACGCGGACGAAATACCCGTCCAGTTGCTGGGCGTATTCGGTCGCGCGCAGCACATCGCCTTGTGCAACCGCGCCTCGATACAGCTGCATGGTTCGTTCCACGTCGACCAGGAGTTGGCGGTCGGTCGCGTCGAGCGTCGCCTCGAGCGGTTCGAAGCCGTCCAGGTAGGCCGATAAAGCGAGCTCGGTGGCCTTCGCCCGCTGATTATTCTTCAAGGCATTCAGGCTGTCTTGCAGCAGCTTGCGCGCAAGGGCGATGCCCGACCGTTCCTGCTGCACCCGTACCGCCTCGGGATGGGTGCGTGCGTACGCCAGAACGGCTCGCACGGTTGACGGTGAGCTTGCCTTCGCCAGTTCTTCTTCGGTTGCCGTCACAAGGGTGTTCATGTCGGAAATGGTGGCGGACGCGGCCTTGTTCTGTGCGAATGCGGACTCTCCCGCTGCGATATCCGTGTCCTTGAACGCCAAAGTGCCGACGTGAAACGCCAGCGACCAACGGTCATGCTCGGACAGGCTTGCAAAGGCTGGCATCGAGGTGCCTTCGACGCCTTGGCTGATGACCTGATACAGCGCCATGAGGGAACGGGAGCGGGCTCGTTCCTCGTCCGTAAATGCGATTGGTTTGGGTTCGAGCGTGGCCGCAAGTGCGCCATCGCCGGCGCCGGTCGCGCCGTGACATGCAGCGCATTGCGCCTGGTAAAGCGCGGCACCGCGGGCCAGGTCGGGCATGGCGCGTGGCGCAACAGGGAAGGGGTAGGCCTGCAGAAGCAAACGGTTTGCCTCCCGCGCAAGCTGGGAAACCTGCTGCGGTGAGTCCTTCCGTTCGACCGCCTGCTTCAGTCTCGAGGCGGCATCTGCCAGTTCTGCGTGCAAGGGATGCTGAGGCAATGCCTGCACCTGGTTTTGCGCCCGCGTCGAGAACTCCCGCATTTCGCCATATTCCAGTTCGCTGATGATCGCGCCGTTCTGGACGGCGCCAGCATAGTCTACGGCAACGTAGTCAAGCAACTGCCAGAGCTGGCGGACTTCTGCCTCTCGCGATGTGGGGTTTGCGTGGGTCGCGCCGATCACGCAACCAAAGAACACGACGAGGGCCATCAGCCGACGCCAAATGGAGTACTTCATATCAGGGCACTTGTCTTCATGTACGAGAACCTGACATTTAACACCTTCTAGCTACTTGAAGGTCAAGCGCATTATCCCTGTTGTTCGCTGGCTGGGGCGGAAAGATTGGACTCGCCAATCGCGCCATGCCGTCCTGGTTCGTCGCCGGCGTCTGAAGTGCCAAGCGCATGCAGGATCTCGCATGGCCTCGTGCTGTCGGTGGCGACACACCGGCTCCTGAGGTTCCTGAGCTGCGTCTCCAGTATCGACAGGTTTGCTATACGGTCGACGATGTGTCCGATGTGTTTGTCGAGCAGCGCGTTGACGCCCTCGCAGTTGTGCCCGGGGGTCTCGCGAAAATCAAGCAGCATCCGGATCTCATCGAGTGTCATGTCCAGGGCGCGGCAGTGCCGGATGAACAGCAAGCGCTCGGCATGAAGTTCGTTATAGGCGCGATAATTGTTCGACGCCCGCTCGGGCGGGGCCAGCAGGCCAATCCGCTCATAGTAGCGGACGGTTTCAACCAGGCAGCCTGAGCGTTCCGCCAATTCGCCAATTTTCAAGAAAAATCCCGTTATGTTGGTTTAGTGCTTGACCCCGTACCCGCTACAGGGTGTTCAATGCGAACTATACACAGTTCTCAAGGAGTCGTCATGTCGGAATGCCAGGCCAAGTCATGCTGTGCGAAGTCTGCGCCAATCGAGACCACGGGTACCTTGCCTTCAACCCAAGACCGTTCGCTGCTCATTCGCATCGATCAGATGGACTGCCCGACAGAAGAAGGGCTGCTGCGGCAAGCGCTTGGGCGCATCGAAGGCGTCGGAAGGCTGGAGTTCAATCTTGTCCAGCGCAGGTTGCGGGTGGAGCACAGCCTCGGCGACCCACAGCCGATCCTTGCGGCGGTACGTGCGGTCGGCATGGACCCGGTGGTGGAGCAAGCTGGTGGCGAAAGCGGGGCAGCGGCCGGTACTGTTTTCCGGATCGAGAACATGGACTGCCCGACCGAGGAGGCGCTCATCCGTAGCAAGCTGTCCGGCCTGCCGCAGGTTGAACAGCTCGACTTCAATCT
>Ga0308160_10003936_pt1 | contig 16274 bp, 25 predicted proteins | sample PhyFR1_FD_201036 | JGI IMG/M metagenome (GOLD analysis project Ga0308160, IMG submission 201036) | Phyllosphere microbial communities from UC Gill Tract Community Farm, Albany, California, United States - DLSLF.R1 | ecosystem: Host-associated > Plants > Phyllosphere > Unclassified | place: USA...
CGCGAGGATGTATGTGTTGTATTTCCAGAAGCATGTGGACTGTACTGAGGGAATAGATGCTTGGTAGCTCGTACTGAGAAACTACTACAGGAAGTCAAGAGAGAATGCATGGATCTAGGATTGGATGAAAGCAAGATCATCCTGTGTCACGGGGATGTCACCAGTACCACCGACTTGTTGAAGATACGACATAGGATCGAGAGTGGTAAGCTGAATGGTATTTACATAGCTGTAGCTGACCAGCAGAATGGCAAGGAATCGATACAGTCCACATCCTAGCGGGCGTACCATCCACCCAGACCCTACTCGATATCGCCCAAGTCAAACTATCAGACCCTAAACCTTCCAACTCCTCGAACCCGCTTCAGAAGAGGATCTTCTCGGCAGATCACGGGTCAGGAGCCGTAGGACCAAGCGAAGATGGTATGGAGAAAGTAGCAGCAGAAGCTAGGGCATGCGGGGAGGTGAATTACGTCGGTACAGTTCTAGCCCTAGCTTGCTTCGTATGTCCCCTCTTCCCCCCATCTCATTGAGCTGAATAGTAGCTCCCCCTCCTGGCATCAACATCAAAATCACCAGTACTACACCACCTATCGTCCGTGGCGGCTACCATCGCAGCTCCGACCAGGGCAATTTACTCAGCTACAAAAGCAGCAGCATTCATGGCTGTCGAATCATGTAGAGTCGAATGTGAAGGTTCTGGAGTAAGGTTCTTCTGTAAGTCCCCATATATCCCAATGCGACGCTGATGGAAGCATTACTCCCAGGGACGATAGCAAATGGATTCCGCCTAAAACACGCAGTAAACAACGGAGGTGGAGTGGACGAAACTCAATTAGATATCCGACATAATTGGGAGAAACTCCTACTTAAACCTGAAGATGGTAAGCCCACATGTGAAGTAGTAGCTGATAATAGTGGTCTCGACAATCATGCATCATTTATCCCTAAACCCCTCCCCATCCCCACTTATCCCATATCTACCTTTCTCACTCATTCCATCTCTACGAGCTCCGCCTAAATCGGTCCTACATCTTCCGGATATGTATTATTGGGCTACACTCATGTCATGGACACCTCTTGGATGGGGGTATGTGGAACCTTCCGCTCGAAGGAAATACGGTCTTCCCCCATGACCCTCAAACTACCTTCGTTGCCTTTATGTAAGTATCATGTTGGTCTTCACTTTCCACTTCCTCCGGCACTTTCCAAAGCGTGCTGAATGATCTGCAAGACTTTGACTCTGAGAGGTTCTTGCTTTCTTTGCTGAAAAGGCGCTTCTGATGAAGAGACTTCGCCCGATCAGGATGAACAATCTCGATTTCCCACCAAGTATTAATTCGATGAGTGGTTTTACCCTTCAGCAAGTCAACCCCACTATCGACTCTAGCAGTGTAATTCCCATCGCATACCGTATCATGGCAGATAGAATCGATCCACTAATGATATTTGGTCTTGAAAGATTGCCGGTCCGTTTGGAGCATACCGTCCAGTGTTATTTGAATAAGTCGTGAGTCGACCTCGGTCTTCTGCTCCCAGCCCTCTAATTTATCCCTTTCTGAGACTCTCCAGCCCTTTTCGATGCTCTCGCGGAGACCTGAAGCTCGTCCCTTCATCTCATCTGCCCAAACCTCTGAGACTGCCGACCGAGGAGATCCGGAGAATGTGCGTGATCCATCTGTTTTCATGTGGTGGATGGCTCGTCTCTGAGGGTTTGTCGATGTAACGATTGAAATGGTAGTATCTTAACGACGATTAATCCCATAAATCAAATGAATGACCATAAGGCCTTCTCGGCTCTGAGAGATAAGCACTCGGCTTTCAAAGGATCTGCGTTATACCCTGTCCTGAAAGGTTGGGTTATCATTGCAGACAGTCTGAGGTATGACGTGCACCTCTACAATAGGGCAGAATTTCTCGGGTCCAACGCCGGATGAGCCGAATGAACCTGGATGGAAGTGTGGAGCTACCCAGTCGAAGTCTCCAAGGATGTCAGTAAAGGGAAGGGATTGTGCAAGGGAATGCATGTCATCAGTGCCGTGTACAATGTACACATTGTCAATACAAACATAATTCACAGGTGAAAGGGGAATAGGCAATGGGTTAATCTCGTCTCCTTCTCCTTCTATCCAGCCTTCTCTCGTCCGATGCAGTCCTCTCGGTCCCGTGGCCGTGTTTCTCTGACCTGTGTGTCCTTCTGGATTCTTCTCCCCTTATCCGCCTAGGTCTATGTTTGGAAGCGGCTCTTGAAGGTGTTCTCGACGGTAATCCCTTTGGAGGCTCCTTGGAAGGCTCCCTTGTCCCTGCCTGTGATGGGCCCCGAGATGTATCGTACACATACCTTGTCGTTGTCGAATTTCCCCTTCTCTGCGACCCTCCCGGAACTAGAAGCAGTTCCCCTTGTCGAGGTACTTCTTCATAACCCCTCCTCTCTCGACCTCTAGCTCGATCTGAGCTCCCATCATCGTCTCTCGAGTCGAAGGCGATCAGCTGATTGCTCGTCCCTCCTCCGTCGTATTTCGAATCGTATGAGATTTCATTTCGCCTCCTGTCTCTCTTATCATCGTAGTCGGCCCTAGATTCCGATCTTCTCGATTCTGGGACACCGATATCTGGAACAAAGATCTGTGGTGGTGGTACTGTCCTAAGGAGGTCATCGTACTTCTGTCGCCTCTGTCTTGTGACTGGCTCCGTATGTTTACCACCAGCAATCGTAAGTGTGAATTCAGTAGTAACTCTACACCCAGGAGCTTCTTGCAGTCCACTCCAATCCGACTTGCCCTTCCTTACTCTGGTACTGGTTACGACATCGACGTCTTCACTCGGCAATCCAATCGGTTCCTTGATCGAGGTATTTCTTGTATATTTTGGCAACGTGATTGTTGTAAGCATCAGTAAAATCGAGCGAAAGATTAGCGATGGGTTCTTTATTCCTTGCAACAGCGGTTTCAAGTCTCCACCCGAAATCCTCCAAACATCGACGCAGGCCGGCGCTATTCTCAAAGTCGGTCCTCATTCTTTCCTGCAAGAATCCTCGCTCTGTCGGCATCTTGTCGGTCATCCTCGTTTTCCAGTCATTCAAACTCTTCTCTCTGGCTTTACGCGTAGCTTCATTACTCTGACGTTTAGCTTCATGTTCCTGGCGCAACAACTCAAGTTGCTCATCAACCTCATCGGCCCTTGTACTGGTAGGACTGCCAGGTCGGGGGGTACCTGCACTCGAGCCCTGTCGAGGAGATAGTAGTGAACTAGACGTCGCAGAAGCTTTCCTTGAGTCACCTTGTCGGATATCTGTGATCGAGTGGTCGCGCGATGCAGGAGAAGCTGGAGCCCGCGGTTGTCGTTTTCGCTCGACGATCAATTGTTCATCTGCTATCCCGTCAGGTGTTTCCGCGAATCGGTCTTTATACACAGCCTTGGGCCGGGGTCTGGGTGAAGTGAACCGTGATCCTTGTGACCCAGGGCTTGCCGAGGCAAAGTAGCCATCCTGGCCATAGGCACTATTCGGCGAAAGATTAGATTCTCTACGCTCTTCGAGACCATCTCCATAAGTCCTGACTGGCATCTGGCCGAGGGGTGATTTGACGGAACTGGGTGTATTGGGAGAATGACCATAAACTTGACTAGAGACTGAAAGTCGACTAGGTCTAGGTGGCATCGGGATGGAACGAGGGCTAGTTATTCCACTATCCCTCCTGAAGGCTTTCTCTTCGGTGGCATTGGCGACTTTTGCAAGGTATGGATCGGGTCGACTTGGGGTAGTAGGGCTTTGACTGTACGTCTGACGAGGGGCAGTGCGTTGGGATGTTGGAGACATTGTGCCCTCACGTGCACTTGTTGCTTGGTACTCTCGAGCATTCGACGGAGAGGCTGACGGTCAACTGTCTCGTCGATGATCATCACCCGTCCTCTCCGGATAAGATCCTCGAGAAGACCGACGCGGATCTGCTCGGTCTTGTGTTCTTGGTGATTCAACTCGGACATCCTCATAATCAGCAGCGGTATTGGGATGCAAGGGTTTAGCGTAGCCGGAAGGAAGAGCGGGTCTCTTATCACGGGGAGATATCTCTTCGTACTGCGGCGGGTTCTTTGCTGATGCTGAGGGAACGGTGTAATCCGCTAGAAATGGCATGTGTACCTTTGGAAGTCTTAGTCCGTATTGATCACTACCAGTCATATTGGCGGGTGAGTATTGTTCGGGACTGGTAGGTGATTGACCATAACCTCGAGATCGAGTGTCGCCGTGTGACCCCCTCGACCTTGTTGGACCGGATGGAGGTGGTCGCTCGGCACTCTCCCGATGAATAGTTCTACCACCTGGAGACCGACTATATTCCCGATCTAGATCTTTATCGGACCTCCCACTCGGACCGGACGCAGGAGGACGGAGTCTGTCCTCTTGATAGTGTGTCGTATCGACTCCAAGTGGCACAGGACGAGTAGTGGACCTAGGTGTGCGCGCCTGGGACGCAGGGGGTGATCGAATTGGTAGATCATCGTATGGGTTGCCCGCCTTTGGGGTGAATGAAGTGCCGCGAATGAGATTTCGGGTGTTTCTTGTTCGTTCAGATACGTCAGATTTGACCGATTTGGCCGATACGTGACTTCCATCGTCATCCTCAGGATCATGGGTGTTATCCTCCTGATGAGCTGCAGGTACCTTGGTCCTGTGATGGCGATGCTTCTTGGGAGAAGTCTGTGGAGGAGGTCGAGATGGGACATCCATATCGGCAGTCATACCTGCACCATCTTGACTATACCCCGTAGAGTATCGGTCATCGTCATCATCTTTCCTTGAGGACATCTTAATTAGTATATGGTGTCAATATTGATCGGACGATATTGAGTGGACCAATGCCACAAATCTACTCATGGGCTTTATACCATCCACCCGCTCCACTTCAAGCCTTCCCCGGCAGGAGCGGATAGATAAGCCTTCAAAAACGCTCCACCACCTGCAAGCCTATCCTTTCTTCTCTTCCGGTCATCAATCACGAGCCTATTCATTCCGGGCCTTCATCCGTTCAATTCGTCAGCGACGAATAAGTTCTGGATCTACGCCATTTTGGGGCGGTTGGTCAACTGGTGCGGGGGCAGGATATCCTTTCTTGTTATTATGGCCTTTGGGCCGGTTTGATGGGAATTTCCGATATGGTTGTATTGTGCCTGTGTGAAGCCTGTTGGATAGGCTGAAGGCAGCCAGTAATGACATGCTTTGCCAGCAATGGAACGTATGTATACTCTACACCTTCTGAGGTTGATCCGCCCGAGGTGAAGCCGGAGATATATCGGCTATTTCCGGGTGTGGCATTCTTGATAGGTTGGACTTGACTTTACTTGGTCTTGATATCCCTATTATAGCAGCTCAGTATAGCATATACAATGGACGCAGGATATGGTCAGTAGCTGTGTGAGACCCGTCATCTATAAGCTAATCAAGCAGATACTCTAGACGCCGCGCCGTCATCACATGGTGGTGATAGACCCGATGAAGGTATGTCAACAATCAAAGAGCTCGCGTTCAGATGCTAACATATAGACCGTCGAAGAGATAGAGACCGAGGAGGAGACCGTGATCGAGGAGATAGACGTCATGGACACGGACGAGATGAAAGGGAAAGAGGAGAGAGGGATTATCGTGAACGAGGTGACCGAGGTGGACATGAGCACAGGGATAGGGAGAGGTACGATAGTCGAGGAGGTGGAAGATCTTATGATCACGATGATAGAGGGGATCACTCGCGTCGTCGTCGAAGGGAAGATGAGGGTGTAGCAGAGCCTATGGGACATAGGGATAGAAGACCACGTAGGGAAGAGGATGCTTATGCTGCTCCTATGAGGGGATACTCGCCTCCTCCAAGGCGGGATGATAGGGATAGAGGACCACCTGGTGGGGAATGGAGACCGCCAAGGGATAATAGGGGTCCACCAGGTGGATTCAGGGGTGGACGAGGTGGAGGTGGTGGAGGAGGTTATAGAGATGGGGGTCGAGACGGTGGTCGAGATGGAGGTGGTGGAGGAGGGAGGGGAAGGACACCTCCTAGAAGTCCCACGCCCGAGGGAGTTGTCCCTTTGGAAGAAAGGAAGATTGAACATTCACTCTGGGATATTCGACCCATGCAATTCGAGGGAATCGGTGCCATGGCCGCAAAGATGACTGGTATGTCCCTTTCACCAACTCATACCAAAACGTTGCTAACAGATAGGAATGTTCACGTATGGTCCCGGGCGAATCCCACCCCCCGCCCATCTAATGGTCCCGGAACAATTAATCGTCGGTTCATTCCCCCCATCCGGCGCAAGCGTTGCACCATTATCTTCCATTCGACAAGCTAAACGACTATACATCGGCGGTTTCACCGAAGCAATGAAAGATGAGGATCTACTCAAATTCTTCAATGATTTGATGAAGGAGAAGGAATTGGCGAACAAGGATGAAGAGGGAGAACCAATTACTGAAGCTTCCGTTAATGCTGAAAAAGCATTTGCTTTCCTCGAAGTAAGTCCTTTACAGTGCAAAATATGATCAAAGCTGATATATAGTTCCGAAATGCAGAAGAAGCTACCGCTGCCATGGCCCTAGATGGTGTAGTCTGGGAAGGTACACCATTACGTGTTCGACGACCTAAAGACTTTGTCGGTATCGACCCCGAGCTTGGTCCATTACCTGGAATGGTCGGTACGAATGTCACCGACTCTCCCGACAAGCTCTTTATCGGTGCAATCCCAACATATCTCAACGACGAGCAGGTCATGGAGCTGCTCAAGAGTTTCGGAGAGTTGAAGAACTTCAACCTCGTCAAGGAGGCTGCTGCAAATGGTGGTGGATCGAAGGTGGGTCTGATTTTGGACAAGAAGGAGAGTGAGCTAATGATAGGGATTCGCATTTGCCGAGTACGAAGATACCGAGACTACCGATCTTGCTATTGCCGGTCTGAACAATTTCGAGCTTGGTGACAAGGTCCTGGTCGTTCAGCGAGCGAATGTAGGCAAAGCTACTGGTATCCCCGATGAAGTCCTTGGATCCATCGGATACCTTTCTGGCTGTAAGTCAACCTCGTACCATTAGGTACATACTGACAAGTAGCCAACAACTTTGACAACGGTTCAGCCGAGGTCGCACCTACATCCCGAGTCATGCTCTTACTCAACATGGTAACTCCAGAAGAATTATACGATGACCAAGACTACGCCGATATCCTCGAAGACATCCAAGAGGAATGTTCAAAATACGGTGAAATCGAAGGTGTCCGAGTCCCACGTCCCATCGCAATCCCTACAATCTGGATGCCACAGGATGAGATGTATAGAGTCAAGGAAGCGAATAGGAAGAAGGATGATGAAGCTGGTGTTGGACGGGTTTATGTGTTATACAAGGAGATTGAAAGTACTGCAAAGGCAATGAAGGCTATTGGAGGAAGGCAGTTTGCCGGTAGGACCATCCTGGTCGCTTGTGTTGCAGAGGTCAGTCATTTCATTACGTTTACTTGAAGACAGCTGACAATGGTAGGAGGAATTCAATGTTGGTCCTTCCAAACCACCACCTCCACCTCCTATCGAGGGTGGTGCAGCAGAAGGTGCTGAGGAAGATATGAAACTTGAACCCGAGACCGAGGAAGAGCCAGCTCCTCCACCACCTCCTCCGCAGAGTATCGACGATGCCGCCGCCGACGCCTTGAAGGATATCATGGGTTAGTTTAGCTGTATTAGAAAGTAGTTTACAAAACGAAGCATAGCAACTCTGAGAAGTTGAACAAAATGCATTCGATACCATGCAATTCTAAATATGCGTACGAAACATCATGACAATATGCTTTCCCTTCCTATACCTTATCGGCACCCATGTACTGGTTGGCAGGAACGTGAACTTCCTCAGCAGGGATGGACTCATCATCCGCTTCTTCCTCTGCGATCAACCTCTCTGCTTCTAGAGCGGCCATACATCCTGAACCGGCAGAGGTGATTGCCTGTCGGTACTTCTTATCCTGGACATCTCCAGCTGCGAATACACCCTTGACGGAAGTCTGGGCGGATCCGGGGATAGTTCGAACATATCCATCGGCATCTAGGACGACCTGGGATTTGATTAAAGCAGTAGCGGGCTCGTGTCCTGATTATCAGCTTCGATCTTATTGAGAGAGAGACGAGAGGGACATACCGATAGCGTAGAAAAGACCATTGACTTGTAATTCACTAGTCTCGCCAGTCTTTGTGTTTTGTAGAGCCAAAGATTGTAGTAGATCACCATCTCCTTTACATTCCGTAGCGACAGTGTTCCACATGACGGTAACTTTTGGGTGTTGGACCAATCTCTTGGCCATGATCTTACTAGCCCTCAACTCGCCTTTTCGGACAAGTACGTAAACGTGCGATGCGTACTTGGTCAAGTCTTTCATCAGCTTTGCGACGACTAAAGGGACGAAGCTTACAGGTAGCCTCCTCGGCTGCACTGTCACCACCTCCAATGACGGCCAATGGCTTGTTTCGGAAAATGGGGACGGCACCATCACAAACTGCACAAGCGGAAATACCAGACTGCCAGTAGGTCTCTTCTCCAGGTAGGAATAATCGTTTGGCAGAAGCACCAGTAGCGAGAATGATTCTTCTCATCAGCTTTTCCCTAGAGTAAAGATAGAGGACTCACGTGTCGGCAGTCATGAAATCACCTTCCTCCTCCTCTCCCTCTGCCCAGTATTTGAAAGGACGAGCTTTGAGGTCTACACGAGCAACCGTCTCGGTAATGATCTCGGTACCGAATCGTGCACTAACATATCAGCTTTCCGACTTCGGGCCCGAAATGATTGGTCATTTTTCGGGGTATCGGACATACCTCTGAGCTCGGAATTTGTCCATCATTTCGGGTCCGGTGACACCATCTGGGAATCCTGGGAAGTTCTCGACCTGGGATCAGCTCTGGTCTATGGTCCGGATTTCTGAACTTACATCGGTGGTGGTGGTGAGCTGACCTCCTGGGGCGAAGCTGGAAATTAGCACAAATCAGGTAGCTCTCAAGTCTGTCTCACCCATTAGCAAGCATTCCCTACATTGTCAGCTGGGCTCCAAGCGGGACAATTATTAGCTTACCTCGTACATGACAGGCTTCAAGTTTGCCCTGGCCAAGTAGATAGCGGCAGTATGCCCAGCAGGTCCCGATCCAATAATGACCACCTGGGAATGTTTCTTGCTGCTCTTCTCTCCTCCAGCCTTTGGTTCTGCGATAGTGATTTCACTCATTGTTGATTGATTGGTAGTAGTATTGTCTATGTTGACTGTTGATAATGGGATTGGAGTTTGACGTTGAGTCGCTTGAGGTGGTGTTGAAGAGTGGATTGAACGACGTAGAGGTGCTCTGTGTGAGATTGTTGTTGATTTGAATGTTATTGGTATTCTTGGTCTACGTATTGCTGTAGAGAATGCCCTTGTTGCTGATATCGAGATAGACAGCTTGGATGTGTATGGTATAGATGATAAACAGATCAGTCTTTGTAATTATTCTCTCTTGTTCCGTTTGTTCCCTTAATGACTGATAGCCGGGTGAATAGATGTACTATCTACGTAGACCAGACAACGGAATCAATTCTGCCACTATCACACAAACTCCGCCTATCACTGTCTACTGTCTACTGTCTACTACCTATACTATACTATACCCATACACCATACACCCTACACACTCCAACCCCAAGCAATGTATGGGCATCGTCCCCCAACAGCACCTGCAACTCCAGATAACGACCTATTAGCAGGCTGGTCAAACCAATACCCACAACATCCACAAGCACAACAAGCACAACAAGCACAAGCAATGGCAATGTACGAACGATCACGTTACGGTGGACAAGGAGGTGGAGGTCAAGGAGGAGGAGGGCAAGGACAAGGACAATATCAACCTCAACAGCAACAACAATATATCAACCAAAACGAACACCTGATGCCACCAAATCTAGCATCACAAGGTCAACCATTACGAGGTCATACACCACAATCTCAACAACCTTCAACAGCTGGAACAATGGGCGCACCATTGATATTAAACAATCTCACTCAGCATTTGAACAATCCCCCAGCACCTTCCGTTTCACATGGCGGATACCACGCCCCAAATCAACCACAGACATCATCGAAACAGCTCATTGCACCCAATGGACAACACCCACCGGCTGGAAGTGAGGAGGAAAAGATATTCATCATGGTCACTGAATTGCTCGACCCCGAGACTCGAGAGCATGCGTTACTCGAGTTGAGCAAGAAGAGGGAGACGTACGAGGATCTAGCATTGGTTCTCTGGGGAGGATTTGGTAAGTCTAGACCGAATGAAATACCTTTGTGCTGACAGACAGGCGTCATGGCATCCTTGATATTGGAAATCGTCAGCGTCTACCCATCATTATCGCCCGCATCATTGTCTGCGCATGCTTCAAATAGAGTTTGCAATGCACTTGCACTACTCCAATGTGTGGCGAGTCACAACGAGACGAGATCACTCTTCCTAAATGGTAAGCTCAGCTATCCCAGTTATCAATGAAACAAGCTGATAACAGCCCACATACCTCTCTTCCTGTATCCCTTTCTAAACACAACCTCCAAAACTCGACCATTCGAATACCTCCGCCTCACATCTCTCGGAGTCATCGGAGCATTGGTCAAACAAAACGAAAATTCAGACGTCATCAATTTCCTCTTGTCCACTGAAATCATTCCACTATGTCTCCGAATCATGGAAACAGGTTCCGAATTGTCGAAAACAGTAGCCATCTTTATCGTTCAGAAAATCTTGCTCGATGATCTAGGACTACAATACATTTGTCAAACGTACGAGAGGTTTTATGCTGTTGGTACCGTCTTGTCGAATATGGTCACGACGTTGGCAGAAACTCAGGCAACGAGGCTGTTGAAGCATGTTGTACGGTGTTATCTACGAATGAGTGATAATCCTAGGTAAGCTAACGTGTGCTCGTGTAGTGGGCTCAAGCTGATTGTATAGGGCACGGGAAGCGCTTCGGGCATGTCTACCAGACTCGTTACGAGACGGTACATTTGGCCAAATCTTGAAGGGTGATCAAGTCACGAAACGATGTTTGGCGACCTTGATTGCGAATCTCGAGAGGGACCAATCTGTGATTGGATAAACACATATCAAAAGCGAGACGAGATCACGGGCAAAAAAAAACAACGGACGACAAAACAACCACGAACAATCATACCATCATCCGATTCTATTCATCAGATCATCATCAATTCCGTTTCGACTCCATTTCATTTCAGGTGGAGCGGGCTCTCACTTTCGCATTGCTCGACATATATCCAACTTTCAAATTTCAACTTCATGGCTGTTTAATCAAATCAAAAACAAGGGGTTTCACGGAAACGGCTTGTTAATTCTCTTTTGCATAGCGTATTGTCGCTGCGGTTGTGTCACGGTAGAATTAATAATTGACTATTGTTACTCGTACAAGTGTAATGTAAATGAATGTATGCCATATGTGATCCAGTGTCTATATCCGGCTTACCGGCACGACCTCCACTTTTGATGACCGAAGCTAAGGTTAGATCTATTCGTATCACCGTAGAAGGGTGTGTCTCAAGTGCTTTACCTGGCACTTTTAGCTACTAGTTACAATGGGTACACCGATGCCTATTACTATCATGTGCGCTCCATTACGAGAGATCGAAATGGAGGATGTATCCAATCCGAGCTCTGTCGAAGAGAGTGTACTCAAGACCCCTCCCGCCCCTTTGGTCTTATCGCCCGCTTCTCCACAGGATGGATCCAAGTTCCTCCAATCCCCAGTAGAGGTCAGCCACACCTCTGATCACAGGGAAATGAGCTGATGAATAGATCCTACATCGGGTCCTAGCTTACTCGGACCACCTACCTGCCTTGTCTAGCTGCGCAAAGACATGTAAAGAACTTCGGACATTTATCTACGAGAACCCAGATTCGGCACTCTGGCGAGATCTATTTCTGGATCGATACGATGAACCTCGAACTGCTGGGGCGATGGTCGAACCTAGACAAGTGGATTGGAAGGGGGAAGTACAAGATCGTGAGCTCGTACTTCGGATATTCCGGGATTGGGATGAGAGCAAGTATGAGCACTTGGTCAGTCATCTCACTGCCTGATGGGATGATACTGATCCCAGCCTGACCTTGTGAATAAGATCATCTCGACGTTATTACAGATGTACCTCGATCTACCTACTGCCGATGAGCCCTTGAATGTCCCATTCCTCGAATCAGCTTTAAGGTCAGAGACCTTCCAACATATCTATCAGACCTACGCTATTCGATCCATCCCCAAAAACCCACAAGCGCCAGTCACTCGACAATCTAGCCGAATGAATACCCGAGAGAGGAGAGAGGTAGTACATCCCGATTTAATGAGATTACATGTCCTCCTAGCTCCTGATTGGGATCATGAAGATGCTGGACATCGAAAAATGAGGGGTTGGTTACGGGAGTTAGTCTATTCAGGGAGTAATTATGGAGAATGGAATGATTGGGGACCTTTTGATAAGGAAGGAAAGGGAACTGTTGATTGGGGGATGGTAGATGCTATTGGGTCTGTCATGAGTAGGTCCACCTTTTAAACCACGGGCATATGCTGATGGGATAGTGGCGAATGCGAAAGACGTGCTAGCAATGGGCGAGGATGCTTGGCGATTGGCCCTCGAACCCCTCTCATACGGCCTAGAGTCAGTCAGGGGTTGGGGTTTCCATGGTCTACAACCGCCCGAGCTGGCCAAGGATGAAATTTGGGATTGGGCTGGTGTAGAGGGTCAGTGGTGTGGATCATATGCTTTCCTCGAGTACGTCCATATTCCCTTCCACCCGATTTATGAAACGAGGTGAGCCGGCTGACAAAAAGCTATTCCGACTGGATCGCACTAAATGAACCCCGTCTAATCATCCTTCGGCGCACGTCCGACCCTCTCGATCTATCCCGCTACGCAGAGGCAATAGGTGATATCATGCTCCTAAAACTCACAATCGATAAACCATCCGACCCACGAGTCGAGGAATTACCAGAGATCAAATCAGATATCCCAACTTCCTCCCTCCTGCCTCCCATCAAATTCCACGGATCCTCAGAACAACACTCTGGTATGCACGCTCTACAGGGCAATGGAAGCCCATCAAGCTTTGTCAGGGGTGTAGTACAGCTCACTGCGGATAATCCACCTCAGGTGAGGTGGACACTGGTTATACGTTACGGAGGGGAAGATAGGTGGAGGTTGGAATGTGTCCAGGTAGGCGGGAGGGGAAGTAGGAGGGGGTTCTTTGGTGTAAGTCATCATTGAGCGCGATAGCGTGTCATTCAATAGCTGACGATGAGATCTGGACAGATGCGCAGAGAGAGGAACAATCCCCATGTGGTCCGGTCTGGTACTGGCCAAAGGGCTCTGACATGGCTGAGTAGCTCGGGGCTCTTGTCTAGCCTAGATACCCTCAATTGGATGTCGTGTAAAGTTCTATTGTATACAGTGTTCGTTGTAGATATGATCTTGTTGATGTATGCTTGCTTGCTTGCTTGCTTGATCGCTCGACTCACGCTGTAGCAACCTCGACATCGTTCCCCACTCTGCCACTTACTGGCAGAGTCTACCCAATCTTTATCTGCGCCACCGTTATCGACATTCCAGTAATTTTGGATATCTCGTTCTTTCTCTCTCTCTTGTCAGTATTCTTATATACTATGTAGTATAGCAAAATAGGTAAGTACCCCTCATCCTCATTCCCCTCCGACCACCCATTACCACCTTTCAAGATGAGCTTAGCTCGACTTTTGCACGTCAGGACTACGATTCTCTGGAAATCATTACTCGTAAGAGGAACCGAAATTCTAGGGAATCGAAGGCGTTCACCTCGCACTTTCTGACTCTTTCTTTCCTTTCCATATCTCCATATCGGATCGGAACTGACAAACAGGTCACGAATGCAATCATAGACCAACGGCAGCGATATAGACCTACTAATCAAAACCCCTACCCATCCCACCCCGCTTCCAGTCCCTCACCATGCGAGAAACGACTTTTTCGTTTCTAATGCTACGGATGAGGTTTTGATCTCTATAGATCAGAAGCGTAGATTAATTTTCATCGCGTCTGAACTGGGCATGTCCTCGTCCGTTTATTACTCTACTGGTCGGGGACTAATCAGTTTGGTCGACATTTCTGTACTTTTTCTGTTTATGAATTTTATATTTGTCTACTTCATGTATCGTATATGCATACCATCGTTCCAAGTCTTGCTACCTATCTTTTTGGATAACAGTGGTAGCTTATCGTTGAAAGTAACGATGCTGCACTCTGCCGAAATCTGCTCAGGCACGACGGAACAAGTGGAATTGTCAAGATTGATAATTCCACCTAAATCGTCAACCAATATGTTAGTGGGTAAAATCATAGAGAAGCCTTCTTCCTCTTCCGGGAACCCACCTCCACCGCCTAGAGCACCGACTTCGTCATCAGCCCACTCTTTTCCACCGGTCTTACATCGTTCACAAAGGGCTACTTCAAGATTCGGTTCAAATGCTCAGAAAGTCGGAGAATCATCAAAACCTAAGTCTACTGCTCCAACCCCGAAGTCCGTCAACCAGGATGACTTTGAGATATTACCGGAAGGAGAGAAAGTGAGGCGGATGGTTGATGATGAGAATACTCGGAGGGTTGCATCCATGACGGCAGAAGAAAGGGAGGAAGAGGTAGGAGAATTGAAAGCAAGGTTCGGATCCGGGCTGGAAGATTTAATGCGGCGGAGGCGGGAGAAGCGAGAGGGGAAACAGCCCGATCTATCCGCACAAGCTCCCATGGCTGTTACACCTGGCGGTGGAGATGATGAGAATACTAGGAGGGTAGCGGCAATGTCCGAGGAGGAAAGGAAGGAGGAGCTGAAAGAACTGGAAGAACGGTTTGGATCCGCTACGCTAGATGCTCTGCGGACGAGGGCATTGAAAAAGCAGGGCTCTGCTTCAATACGGAAGGAGGAGTCTGGTAAATCGACTTCCCAGTCATCCCGTAAGTCGCACACCTAGTGTCACGTTCAAATCTGACAACGTAGGCCAAATGAACCCACCTATACCCATACCCACACCTACTCCGGCCGCTGAGGATCTCTCTCAAATGGACCTGAAAGCTAGATACTTCCCCGACTTACCTAGCGAACCGGAGAAGATGGCATGGTTCCAATCCCCCACTCCCACCTCCACAAATGACAATACTCCGCGATTTGATCTATCAGGTCATGAACTTTCTAAAAGCGATTCGGCAGATTTACCGTCAAATATCGGATTACACCATCATGGTGCTTCGCCTGATCTTGCTGGGTATACCGTTGATGAGATTATCCACTTATGTCAATCTACCGTCCCTTCACAGCGAATTACAATGATGGGCGTCCTAGCCCGCATTGTGGCTACATACATCAATGGGCAATCTAGCGAGGCGGTCAAGGGAATCATGATGGAAAGGAGAGTATGTGAACAAGCTGTCAACTTGGCTGTAGGGGCTATTCTGCTCATGTCGAAAAACGCAGGAGTGTTCAGAGCGGGTATCGACCTATTCTACGAATCCCTCGGTGGAAGTCGATGGATATACATGGATAACTACTCTGTCACTAGCTTCAAAACGACAGAAACCCATATCGATCTATCGGCAGTATCTTGGGAAGATATCGTACCCACCTTCGGAGAGATGCTTGATACCGACTCGCTCTCGCCTCGGACGACTACACAGATGATTCGGATATTGAGACGATTAGCTGTATTTACCGAAGAACATTGTGAGCTCGTCACGCCTCTATTGCCGGTAATGGTCCGGACACACGTCTTACTGCGGCCTTGGCCATCAACGGAAACATCAATACCGCCATCGACCGAGGTCTTAGCATTACTGCGCGATCTTATCCAGTCTTCTCGACGATGCGCCGCCGCCCTGGTCGATCAGAACATAGTCGAACCCCTCCTCAAATTCCCCCTCACCTTGACATGGGACGATACATCCCTCGGCCAAGACCTCACCCAAGTCAGTCTTGAGATCATAGCGTCCCTAGCTCGATACGGTCTAGCAACATCCATAGCGAAATCCGGAGCAGAACCTCTTGATAGACTGCGACAGTACCTTACCACCTACGAATCAGGGATCAAGACCGCCTACTTTGATTTGATTAGAAATTGGATAGTCTGCTCTACCGACCCACATAAGACGACTCCGGAACATGATTTGACTTGGGCACAGGTAGCTGCCATGTCTTGGGTTGAGGATGTTATGGGTAT
>Ga0308160_10003940_pt1 | contig 16266 bp, 11 predicted proteins | sample PhyFR1_FD_201036 | JGI IMG/M metagenome (GOLD analysis project Ga0308160, IMG submission 201036) | Phyllosphere microbial communities from UC Gill Tract Community Farm, Albany, California, United States - DLSLF.R1 | ecosystem: Host-associated > Plants > Phyllosphere > Unclassified | place: USA...
GCCGCGGCAATTTCGACGCGCCGATGGCGCAGCTGCCCGGCAAGAAGGCCTTCATCAACGACACCATCGAGCAGGCGCGCGGCAACCTGCGCAGCGTCGCCGACGTGATCAAGGTGATGGGCGCGGTCGCCGACGGCGACCTCAGCTGCAAGGTGCAAGGCCGCTACGAGGGCGCGTTCGCCGATATGCAGCGCTACGTCAACGCCACCATCGACAAGCTCACCGGCATCGTCAACGAGGTCAACAGCAATGCGGTCACGCTGGCCAGCGCTTCGGAGGAACTCTCGGCCACGGCGCAGTCGCTGAGCCAGGCGGCCAGCGAGCAGGCCGCCGGGGTGGAGGAGACCAGCGCCTCACTGGAGCAGATGACCGCCTCGATCTCGCAGAATTCCGAGAACGCCAAGGTCACCGACGGCATGGCCGCCAAGGCCTCGCGCGAAGCCGCCGAGAGCGGCGAAGCGGTGCGCGCCACGGTCGCGGCGATGAAGGAGATCGCCAGGAAGATCAGCATCATCGACGACATCGCCTACCAGACCAACCTGCTGGCGCTGAACGCGGCGATCGAAGCGGCGCGTGCCGGCGAACACGGCAAGGGCTTCGCCGTCGTGGCCGCGGAAGTGCGCAAGCTGGCCGAACGCAGCCAGGTCGCGGCGCACGAGATCGGCGACGTGGCCGGGTCCAGCGTGGACCTGGCGGAAAGCGCCGGGCGCCTGCTCGACGGGATGGTGCCGTCGATCCGCCGCACCTCCGACCTGGTGCAGGAGATCAGCGCCGCCTCCGAGGAACAGACCTCCGGGGTGGGCCAGATCAACTGCGCGGTAGTCCAGCTCAACCAGACCACGCAGCAGTCGGCAGCCAACGCTGAAGAATTGGCGGCCACGGCCGAAGAAGTCAGCAGCCAGGCCGAACAACTGCAGGTGCTCATGAGCTTCTTCAGGACCGGCCCCGCCAACGCGGCGCCCGCCCCCACCGTGCTGCCGCGGCGCGTTCCGGCACAGCCGGCACGGGCGCCGCGCCTGCGCGCCTTCGCCGGCGCCGCCCCTGCGGCGGCACGGCTCGACGAAACCGCTTTCGAAACCTTCTGATCCCCGCACCAGCCCACCCGGAACCGGTCGCCACATGCCCGGTACCCGCCATCCCAGCACCGATAGGTACATAGCCATGTCCAACGCCATCTCACTCTCTTCCAAGCTATGGACTGGCTGCTGCATCGCCGTGCTGCTGCCCTTGGCAGCCAGCGCGGCCGGCTTCGCGCTGGCGCTGCCGCCAGGCCAGGTATTGGCGCTGGCCATCGCCGCGGCGGTGCTAGGCGGTGCTGTGCTCGCCTACGTGGCGCACGCGATCTCGCGCTCGCTGGGCATCGCCACTGCCGCCCTGACCCGCTTCGCCCGCGGCAATTTCGAGGTGGTGATGCCGACGGTGCGCAACGACCAGGCCTGCGAGATCCTGCTGGCGCTGCGCGAGGTGCAGTCCGGCGTGCGCCAGATCAGCGACGAGATCGGGCGCATGTCGCGCGAGCACGATGCCGGCGACATCGACGTAACCATCGACAGCCAGCGCTTCGAAGGCGATTTCCGCAGCATCGCCGAGGGCATCAACCGCATGGTCGCCAGCCATATCGCGGGCAAGAGGAAGGCCATGGCCTGCGTCGCCGAGTTCGGCCGCGGCAACTTCCAGGCGCCGCTGGAGACCTTCCCGGGCAAGAAGGCGTTCATCAACGACACCATCGAACAGGTGCGCAGCAACATGCTGGGGCTGATCGCGCAGATGAACCACATGTCCGCCGAACACGACGCCGGCGACATCGACGTGACCATCGACAGCCAGCGCTTCGAAGGCGATTTCCGCAGCGTGGCCGACGGCATCAACCGCATGGTCGCGGGCCACATCGCGGTCAAGAAACTCGCGCTGGGCGTGGTCGCCGAGTTCGGCCGCGGCAACTTCGACGCGCCACTGGCGCCGCTGCCGGGCAAGAAGGCGTTCATCAACGACATCATCGAGCAGGTGCGCAGCAACCTGCGCGCGCTGATCCGCGACACCAACCTGCTGGTCGAGGCCGCCGGCGCCGGGCGCCTGGACGTGCGTGCCGACGCCGGCCTGCACCACGGCGATTTCCGCCGCATCGTCGACGGCGTCAACCAGACCCTGGACGCGGTGATCGGCCCGCTGAACGAGGTGCGTCAGGTGCTCAAGGCGATCGAGGACGGCGACCTGACCCGCACCGCCAACGTCGCCTGCCACGGCCAGTTGAAGGAACTGTGCGACAGCGTCAACGGCACCGTCGCGCGCCTGGCGCAGGTGGTCGGCGAGGTCAACATCAACGCCGAGGCGCTGGCCAGCGCCTCGGAAGAAGTCAGCGCCACCGCGCAGTCGCTGAGCCAGGCGGCCAGCGAGCAGGCCGCGGGCGTGGAGGAAACCAGCGCCTCGCTGGAGCAGATGACCGCCTCGATCGCGCAGAACACCGAGAACGCCAAGGTCACCGACGGCATGGCGGCCAAGGCCGCGCGCGAAGCCATCGAAGGCGGCGACGCGGTGCGCTCCACGGTGGCGGCGATGAAGCAGATCGCGCACAAGATCGGCATCATCGATGACATCGCCTACCAGACCAACCTGCTGGCGCTGAACGCGGCGATCGAAGCGGCGCGCGCCGGCGAGCACGGCAAGGGCTTCGCCGTGGTCGCCGCGGAAGTGCGCAAGCTGGCCGAGCGCAGCCAGATCGCCGCGCAGGAAATCGGCGACGTCGCCACCTCCAGCGTCGAACTGGCCGAGAACGCCGGCAAGCTGCTCGAGCAGATGGTGCCGTCGATCAAGCGCACCTCCGACCTGGTGCAGGAGATCACCGCCGCCTCCGAGGAACAGACCTCCGGCGTCGGCCAGATCAATGCCGCGGTCGGCCAGCTCAACCAGACCACCCAGCAGGCCGCGTCCAATTCCGAGGAGCTGGCCGCCACCGCCGAGGAGATGAGCGGCCAGGCCGAGCAACTGCAGCAGCTGATGAGCTTCTTCCGCACCAACCAGGCGGCGGCGACGCCGCGGCGGCCGGTCGCGGTGCCGCGCGCCAGCAGGAAGCCGGCAGCGCCCGCACGCGCGCGCAGCTACGGCGAGGCCGGGCTGGCGCTGGTGACGGCGCCGGACGAACTGCATTTCGACAGCTTCTGAACCAACCCGCCTTCCGTCCGCACCGCTGGCGTGCGGTGCGGGCCGCTCGCACATTCCATCTTCAAGAGATCACGCGCGTGTTCGCCAACATGAAAATCGGTACAAGAATCGGCCTGGGCTTCGCCTCGGTGCTGCTGTTGATGCTCGGCATGGGCCTGTTCGCCACCGACAAGCTGGCCCAGGTCAACCAGTCCTCGACCGACATGGCCGAGAACTGGATGCCCAGCATCCGCTACATCCAGCAGATGAACACCAACACCTCCGACCTGCGCGTGGCCGAGCTGCAGCACGTGGTCAGCGAGCGCCCGGAGGAAATGGCCAAGCTCGATCAGGTGATGGACAAGATCCTGGCCGACTACGCGAGCAACCGCGACCATTACGTCAAGCTGATCTCCTCGCCCGAGGAAAAGGCCGACTACGACGACTTCGTGCACAAGTTCGACGAGTACCTGGCGCTGCACAAGCAGGTGCTGCAGCTGTCGCGCGATCTCAAGACCAGCGAGGCGATGGCCCTGCTCAACGGCCGCCAGCAGACCCTGTTCGACGATTCCTCGGCGACCCTGGACAAGCTGGTCGACATCAACGTCAAGGGCGGCGAAGCCGCCAGCGCGCAGGGCGATGCGCTGTACGCCAGCGCGCGCAGCTGGATCGTCGCGGTGATCGCGGTGTGCGTGCTGCTCGGCGCCGGCATCTCGGTATTCATCGTGCGCGGACTGATGCGCCTGCTCGGCGGCGAGCCGGCCTACGTGGCCGAGATCGCCAACAAGGTGGCGCAGGGCGACCTGGCCCTGGACGTGAAGATCCGCGCCAACGACAACGGCAGCGCGCTGTATGCGATGCGCAGCATGGTCGAGCGGCTGAAGCTGGTCATCGACGGCCAGCGCCGCGTAGTCCAGGCCGCCAACCGCGGCGACTTCTCCGAACAGGTCGCCCTGGACGGCCTGGCCGGTTTCCAGCGCGAGATGGGCCAGGGCCTGAACGACCTGGTCGGCACCACCGGCAACAGCATCCGCGACGTGGTGCGGGTGATGGGCGCGATGGCCGACGGCGACCTGACCCAGAGCATCGACAAGACCTACGATGGCGCCTACGCGGAGATGAAGAACTACGTCAACGACACCATCGCGCGGCTGTCGCAGGTAGTCAGCGAGGTCAACGGCAGCGCCGAGGCGCTGGCCAGCGCCTCCGAGGAAGTCAGCGCCACCGCGCAGTCGCTGAGCCAGGCGGCCAGCGAGCAGGCGGCCGGGGTCGAGGAGACCAGCGCCTCGATCGAGGAAATGACCGCCTCGATCGCGCAGAACACCGAGAACGCCAAGATCACCGACGGCATGGCCAGCAAGGCCTCCAGCCAGGCCATGGACGGCGGCGAATCGGTCCGCGCCACGGTGCAGGCGATGAAGCAGATCGCGCAGAAGATCGGCATCATCGACGACATCGCCTACCAGACCAACCTGCTGGCGCTGAACGCGGCGATCGAAGCGGCGCGCGCCGGCGAGCACGGCAAGGGCTTCGCCGTGGTCGCCGCGGAAGTGCGCAAGCTGGCCGAGCGCAGCCAGGTCGCCGCGCAGGAGATCGGCGACGTCGCCGGCTCCAGCGTCGAGCTGGCCGAGAACGCCGGCCGGCTGCTCGAGCAGATGGTGCCGTCGATCAAGCGCACCTCCGACCTGGTGCAGGAGATCACCGCCGCCTCCGAGGAACAGACCTCGGGCGTGAGCCAGATCAACACCGCCATCGGGCAGCTCAACCAGACCACCCAGCAGGCCGCGTCCAACTCCGAGGAGCTGGCCGCCACCGCCGAGGAGATGAGCGGCCAGGCCGAGCAACTGCAGCAGCTGATGAGCTTCTTCAAGCTCGCCGGCGTGGCGCCGGCGCGCCGCGCAGCGACCGCGACTGCGGCCGGGCGCAAGTCGCCGCAGCCCGCCCGCGCCCCAGCGCGCAAGCCGTTCGTGCGTTTCGCCGACAGCCAGCTCGCGCTGGCCGGCGATGCGCCGGACGAAACCCACTTCGACACGTTCTGAGGACAGGCCATGACCGCACACGAATCGTCCGTGCCGTTCGGCGACGCCGATCTCGCTCCCAACCAGTTCCTGACCTTCCTGCTCGGCAAGGAGATGTTCGGCGTCGGCATCCTCGGCATCAAGGAAATCATCGAATACCGCACGCCGACCGACGTGCCGATGATGCCGCCGGCCTTGCGCGGGGTGATCAACCTGCGCGGCGCGGTGGTGCCGGTGGTGGACCTGCAGCAACGCTTCGGCCGCGCCGCCAGCGAGGTCACCAAGCGCACCTGCATCGTCATCGTCGAAGTCGCCAACGGCAACGAGCGCCAGGTGCTGGGGCTGCTGGTGGACGCGGTCAGCGAAGTGCTGGAGATCGCCGCCGCCGACATCGCCCCGGCCCCCGCGTTCGGCGCCGGCATCCGCCGCGATTTCATCCACGGCATGGGCAAGGTCGGCGAACGTTTCGTGATCCTGCTCGATGCCGATGCGGCGCTGTCCACCCAGGAGTTCGTCGCCATGGCCGGCGTCGAGCCGGCTGCCGAGGAAGGCCTGGCCGCCTGAGTTTCCCGCGCGGCGTGGCGCCTCGCGCCGCGTCCATCTTGCCCACCGACGGAATCCGCATGTCGCTCGCCCCCGAAATCGCCACGCTCAGCCAATTCGGTACGGTCCTGGTCGTCGACGACAGCCATGTCCAGCGCGAGCATGCGCTGGCGCTGTGCCTGCGGCTGGGCGCGGTGGCGGTGGAGGGCGTGCCGGACGGCCATGCGGCGCTGGCGCGGGTGAGCCAGGGGCCGGCGCCGGGGCTGCTGATCGTGGACCTGGAAATGCCCGGCATGGACGGCGTGCAGCTGCTCGATGCGCTGGCCCGCTGCAACGTGCGCGTGCCGATCGTGGTCGCCTCGCAACGCGGCTCGGCGCTGATCGACTCGGTGCTGCAGGTCGGCCGCGCCAGCGGCCTGCAGGTGCTGGCCGGCCTGGAAAAACCGCTGCGTGCGGCCGAGCTCGATGCGGCGTTGCAGGCGCATCCGCAGCCGCTGCCGGCCTCGCGCAACGATGCCGGCGCCGGCGATCCCACCGACGCGGCGATGCTGCACGAGGCGCTGCGCCGCGGCGACATCGAAGTGGCGTACCAGCCCAAGGTGGACATGCGCAGCGGCCAGGTCAGCGGCGTGGAAGCGCTGGCGCGCTGGCGGCATCCGCAGAACGGGCAGATCGCGCCGGACCGCTTCATCGCCCTGGCCGAACGCGAAGGCCTGATCCATGCGCTGACCGCCAGCGTCGCCGACCAGGCGATGGCGCGGCTGGCGACCTGGAAGCAGTCCGGCTTCCGCCTGACCCTGGCGATCAACGTGTCGCCGTGCCTGCTGCAGGATCCCGGGCTGCTCGACGAACTGCAAACGCAACTGCGCCGCCACGGACTGGTGCCGGCCGACGTGATCCTGGAGATCACCGAAAGCTCGCTGGTCGAGGCCAGCGCGCTGGGCATGCTGGCGCGGCTGCGGCTGCAGGGCTTCGGCCTGTCGCTGGACGACTACGGCACCGGCTTTTCCTCGCTGCAACAGCTGACCCGCATCCCCTTCACCGAACTGAAGATCGACCGCATCTTCGTGCACGACGCGCACCGCAGCCGCAATCTGCGCACCGTGCTCGAATCGGCGCTGGGCATGGCCCAACGGCTGGGCCTGAGCACCGTCGCCGAAGGCATCGAAACGGTCGAGGACTGGCAACTGCTGCAGGAACTGGGCTGCGACCTGGGCCAGGGCTATCTGCTGGCGCGGCCGATGGGCGGCGGCGCGCTGACCACCTGGCTGCTCGAGCACCAGACCCGGCTGCAGGAACACGGCCCCATCTCGGCGCAAGCGCCGCATCACTGACTTCCGGACCACCATGACCAGCACCGACACCATCACCGAGCAGGAATTCGGCAAGTTCCAGCGCTTCATCTTCGACGCCGCCGGCATCACCATTTCCCCGGCCAAGAAGGCGATGCTGTGCGGGCGCCTGGGCAAGCGCCTGAAGGCGCACTCGCTGCAGACCTACACCCAGTACCTGAAGCTGCTGGAGAGCCGCGAAGGCAGCGGCGAGGTGCAGACCGCGATCGACCTGCTGACCACCAACGAGACCTACTTCTTCCGCGAGCCCAAGCACTTCGACCTGCTGCGCAAGCTGGCGAGCGAGCACAAGGGCACCGCGCCGTTCCGCATCTGGAGCGCGGCCAGTTCCACCGGCGAGGAGGCCTACAGCATGGCGATGGTGCTGGACGACGCGCTGCAGGGTCGCCCCTACGAAGTGGTCGGCACCGACATCAGCACCCGCGTGCTGACCAAGGCGCGCACCGGCCACTATCCGCTGCAGCGCATCGAGCACATGCCGCCGGCGCTGCTCAAGCGCTACTGTCTGAAAGGCCGCGGCGAATACGAAGGCAGCCTGCTGATCGACCGCAAGCTGCGCGACAACGTGCGCTTCCTGCACGCCAACCTCAATGCATCGCTACCCAATCTCGGCCAGTTCGACGTGATCTTCCTGCGCAACGTGATGATCTACTTCAACGGCCAGACCAAGCGCGAAGTGGTCGCGCGGGTGCTCTCCGTGCTCAAGCGCGGCGGCATCTTCTGCATCGGCCACTCGGAAAGCCTCAACGACGTCAACAACGAGGTCGTGCAGGTGGCGCCGTCGGTGTACCGCAAGCCATGAACACCGCTGCCGCTACTCAAAGGAACGACCGATGACGACGACGATCAAGGCCATGGTGGTCGACGATTCGGCGGTAGTGCGCCAGGTGCTGGTGGCGGTGCTCAACGACGCGCCCGGGATCGAGGTGATCGCCGCGGCCGCCGATCCGCTGCTGGCGATCGAGAAGATGCGCCAACAATGGCCGGACGTGATCGTGCTGGACGTGGAAATGCCGAAGATGGACGGCATCACCTTCCTGCGCAAGATCATGAGCGAGCGCCCCACCCCGGTGGTGATCTGTTCCACCCTCACCGAAAAAGGCGCGCGGGTGACCATGGACGCGCTGGCCGCCGGCGCGGTGGCGGTGGTGACCAAGCCCAAGCTCGGGCTGAAGCAATTCCTTACCGACTCGGCCGAGGAACTCGTCGCCACGGTGCGCACCGCCGCGCGCGCCAACGTCAAGCGCCTGGCCGCGCGCAGCGCCGCGCCGCCGGTGGAAGCGGAGGTCAAGCACACCGCCGACGTGATCCTGCCGGCGCAGGGCGGGCGCCCGTTGGCGCAGACCACCGAACGGGTGATCGCGATCGGCACCTCCACCGGCGGCACCCAGGCGCTGGAGGAAGTGCTGACCGCGCTGCCGCGGGTCAGCCCCGGCATCGTCATCGTCCAGCACATGCCGGAGAAGTTCACCGCCGCGTTCGCCGCGCGGCTGGACAGCCTGTGCCAGATCGCGGTGAAGGAAGCGGCCAACAACGACCGCGTGGTCCCGGGCCGCGCGCTGATCGCGCCCGGCGGCAAGCACATGCTGCTGCGCCGCAGCGGCGCGCAGTATTTCGTCGAAGTGGTGGACGGGCCGCCGGTGAACCGGCACCGGCCGTCGGTGGACGTGCTGTTCCGTTCCGCCGCGCGCGCCGCCGGCGCCAATGCGCTGGGCATCATCATGACCGGCATGGGCGACGACGGCGCGGTCGGCCTGCTGGAGATGCGCCAGGCCGGCGCGCGCACCGTGGCCCAGGACGAACAGAGCAGCGTGGTGTTCGGCATGCCCAAGGAAGCGATCAAGCGCGGCGGCGCGGAGAAGATCCTGCCGCTGGGATCGATGGCGCGCGAGATCGTACAGCAGCTGACCTAGCGCGGCACGCCGGCGCCGACATGTTGTCCATGCAGGAGCGGCTCAGCCGCGACAGACGCTATCGGTAACGCCTGTCGCGGCTGAAGCCGCTCCTACAGGATTTCTAGGCAATCGCGCCTACAGTTGCGACTCCAACGGCAACCAGCCGATCAACCGCGCCGCGGCACGCCGCCAGACGCCCGCTTCCGGCTCGCGTTCCCAGGTCTTTGGCGGCCGCGCTGCGGCGTCGTGCCAACGCAACGCCCCATCCTGCAGCGCCAACCGGTAGCTGACCGGCGCCGACACCTTCGTCCGGTACAGCCGCTCGAGTTCGGCCGCTGCCGCACGATCGCGGAACAGCAAGCCCATCTCGGTATTGAGATTCATCGAGCGCGGGTCGAGATTGAACGAGCCGATGAAGCCTTCGCGCCCATCGACCACGAACGCCTTGGTGTGCAGGCTGGCGCCGCTGGAACCGAACAGGCTGCCGCTTGGGCTGCCTTGCGACTTGAGCTCGAACAGGGATACGCCCTGGCGCAGCAGCGGCACCCGGTAGCCGGCATAGCCGCCGTGCACCGCAACCACGTCGTTGGCCGCCAGCGAATTGGTCAGCACGCCGACCGCGACGCCGCGCTGGCGCAGCTGGCCGATCCAGCGCATGCCCTCCTCGCCCGGCACGAAGTACGGCGAGATCAGCGCCAGTTCGCGCTGCGCGCGCGCCATCTCGCCGACCAGCCGCGGCGTCATCCAGTCCGCGCGCGGCGGCGCGCCCTCGGCCTTCTCCGGCGGGTCGGACACGATCGACGCCTCCGCGCTCCAGTGGATCGGGCGCTCGCCCTCGACCAGGTTGCGCACGCTGGGCGCCTGCCGCAGGCGCTGCACGTAGGGATGCGCCCGCGCCGAGCCCAGGCCGGCATCGATGCTGGCGCGCAGCCTGGGCAGCGCCTCCGGCTCGGCCTGCACCAGCGCGCCCAGCGGCACCGCGGTGCGGCTGTTCCAGTAGGCGTCGAAGATCTGCGCGGCCTGCGCCACCGCCGGCCCCACCACCGCGACATCGGTGTCCATGAAATTGGTGTCGCGCGCCGCATCGAAGTATTCGTCGCCGACGTTGCGCCCGCCCACCACTGCCATGCGCCCATCGGCGATCCAGGCCTTGTTGTGCATGCGCCGGTTGACGCTGAAAAAGCGCAGCACCAGCTCCACCCCGCGCATCAGCGTGCCTTCGCGGGCGCGGGTCGGGTTGAACAGCCGCACCTCGATCAGCGGATGGCTGTCCAGCGCGGCCAGCACCGAATTGCTGCCGTGCACGTTCATGTCGTCCAGCAGCAGGCGCACGCGCACGCCGCGGTCGGCGGCGCGCAGCAGTTCGTTGTAGAGCAGGTTGCCGGTGAAATCCGCATGCCAGATGTAGTACTGCAGGTCCAGGCTGCGCCCGGCCGCGCGCGCGGCCGCCGCGCGCACCGCGAACGCCTCCACGTTGTCGGGCAGGATCACCATGCCGCTGTGCCCGGGATGCGCGGCGGTCAACGGCGCCACCACCCGGTCGATCGGGGTCTGCAGCGCGGTCGCCGGCAAGGCATGGCTGGCCGGCCCCTGCGCGCGGTCGGCGAAGCGGCCGTAGCCGTATAGCGCCACCAGCGAGGCCAGCACGAACGCGGCCAGGGCGATGCCGCTCCATTTCAGCGCCTTCTTCATCTTGCGGACTCCCCGTGACATCGGCGCAGTGTAGGCAATGGCCTGTGTAGGCCACTGCGCGAACGCGCTCACCCCGAGTTGATGTGCTCCTTGCAGTACAACCGCCGATACGCGGTCGGGGTCATGCCCAGGCGTTGGCGGAAGATGCGGCGGAAGTAGCCGCCATCGCTGAAGCCGGCGCGCTGCGCCACTTCGTCGACGGTGCAGGTGTTCACCAGCAGCAGTTTCTCGGCAAAGGCGATGCGCTGGCGATGGATCGCCTCGGTCAGCGTAGTGCCGAACGCGCGGCGGTAGATGCGGCCCAGGTAGTCCGGATTGCAATGCAGCTGCGCGGCCAGCGTGGACGCGGTGAGCGCGGTATGGAACTGGGTGCCGATCAGCTGCTTGGCGCGGTACGCCAGCGCCACGCCGGCGCGATCGGAGTCGTGCGGATCGCGCCAGGCGCCGGCCACGCATTGCAGCATCGACAGCACGATCGGCTCCAGCATCGGCAGCGTGCGCCGTTCTTCCTGCTCGGCGAGGAACCAGCGGAACAGGCCGACGAAGCGCTCCGGATCGCGAATCGCGGTGCGTTGCGGCATCGACAGCAGCGTCGCCTCGTCCGCGGCGACGGCGGTCGGCGCCAGTTCGAAATGCACCCAGTAGAACCGCAGCTCGTCGGAGAAGCGGCCCAGGCCGGCGTGTTCGCGGCCCGGCCACAGGATCAGGGTCTCGCCGGGGCCGATGTGGAAGTCGTCGTCCTGTTCGCGGATCGACAAGGTGCCGCGCTCGACGAAGATCAGCTCGTAGGACTGGATCACCCGCGTCGGATGCGCGCCGACCCCGCGGGAAATGAACAGGCCGCCGTTCTGGACCCGGATCGGATAGGCGACTGCGAGTTCGAGCATGTCGGAAGCGTCTCCCCGCGAGAATGGCACGCTGCACTGCAGCAAATAACGCACGGCATCGCCGCGCGTACCGCCGCGACCGCGCAGGTCGGAATCGTACCGTTTTTATACCGCACCGGCTCTTGTTCCGATGCCGCCGGCATGCGACTTTGCGGTGGCGCCGCATCCCGCGCCCGCCAGGAACCGTCCCGTTGAATGCGACCGCCGTTGGCCCCGTTGCCGCAGGCGCCGAACAGGCCGCCACGCACCGCCTCTCGCGCCTGGAAAAGTTCGGCTACGGCCTAGGCGATGCCGGCGGCACCATCGTCACCTGCCTGATCGCCAACTTCCTCACGTTCTTCTACACCGACGTGTTCGGCCTGACCCCGGCGCTGGTCGGCACGCTGTTCACCGTGCTGCGCATCGCCGATGCGGTCTCCGATCCGCTGATGGGCCTGCTCGCCGACCGCACCCGCAGCCGCTGGGGCCGCTTCCGCGGCTGGCAGTTGTGGATCGCCTTGCCGATCGGCATCGCCTGCGTGCTGACCTTCAGCACCCCGCAGCTGAGCTACGCGGCCAAGGTCGCCTACGCCTTCGCCAGCTATTTCCTGCTGTCGCTGTGCTACACCGCGATCAACGTGCCGTATTGCGCGCTGATCAACAGCATGACCGGCGACCACCGCGAAGTGGTGTCGGCGCAGTCGTGGCGCTTCGTGCTGTGCGGCATCGCCGGCTTCCTGGTCTCGGTCGGGCTGCCGTGGCTGGTCCGGGTGCTCGGCAATGGCGATACCGCGCACGGCTACCAGCTCGGCGTGGGCGTGCTCAGCGGGCTGGCAGTGGCGATGTTCCTGTGCTGCTTCTTCGCCGTGCGCGAGCGCGTGCCGGTCAGCCTGCTGGGCGAGGCCGGCATCGGCGAGCACCTGCGCGGGCTGTTGCGCAACGACCAGATGCGGCTGGTGCTGCTGATGTCGTTCCTGCTGATCAACGTATTCAACATCCGCGGCGGCGGCTATCTGTACTTCATCAGCTACGTGCTCGGCGGCGGCGCCGGCTACACCTCGCTGTTCTTCGCGATGGTGGCGCTGGCCACGGTGCTCGGCGCGATCGTGGTCAACGCGCTGTGCCGCCGTTTCGATCCGCTGGCGCTGTACCTGCACACCAACCTGGCGCTGGCCGCGCTGGGCGTGCTGCAGTGGTGCATGCCCACCGGGCCGGCGCAGCAGACGCTGTGGCTGGGGCTGATCTTCGTCAACTGCCTGGTGCTGGGCTTCGCGCTGCCGCTGCACTTCTCGATCATGGCCTTCGCCGACGACTACGGCGCGTGGAAGAACCGCATCCGTTCCTCCGGCATCAACTTCGCCTTCAACCTGTTCTGCATCAAGCTGGCCTGGGCCTCGAGCGCGGTGGTGATCAGCTATCTGTTCGTGCGCGTGGGCTACCGCGCCGGCGCCGAGCACCAGACCGCCGCCTCGCTGCAGGCGATCACCCTGCTGGAAACGCTGATTCCGGCGGGCATCCACCTGCTGCTGGCCGCGGTGATCTACCGCTGCCGCCTGCGCCGGCCGCTGCTGGCCGAGATCGGCGCCGATCTGGCCGCGCGCCCGGTGCACTGACGCCCTTCCCTCTCTCCCTCCCCAGGATCGACTCCTCCATGCCGCTTTCGCTCGCCCCGCCGCCCGAACTCCCGCTCGACCGCCTGCGCATCGCCGACCCGTTCTGGCAGCGCTACCAGCGCCTGGTGCAGGAGGTGGTGCTGCCGTACCAGTGGGACGCGCTCAACGACAACGTCGCCGATGCCGAACCCAGCCACGCGATCGAGAACTTCCGCATCGCCGCCGGGCGCAGCGACGGCGCGTTCTACGGCATGGTGTTCCAGGACAGCGACGTGGCCAAGTGGCTGGAAGCGGTGGCCTACCTGCTCGCGCAGCATCCCGATCCGGCGCTGGAACGCGATGCCGACGCCACCATCGAACTGATCGGCGCCGCGCAGCAGGCCGACGGCTACCTCAACACCTATTTCACGGTGAAGGCGCCGGAGCAGCGCTGGACCAACCTGGCCGAATGCCACGAGCTGTACTGCGCCGGACACATGATCGAGGCCGGCGTCGCCTACCACCAGGCCACCGGCAAGCGCGCGCTGCTGGACATCGTGTGCCGGCTCGCCGACCACATCGACGCCACCTTCGGCCCAGGCCCAGACCAGTTGCACGGCTACCCCGGGCATCCGGAGATCGAACTGGCGCTGATGCGCCTGTACGAGGCCACCGGCGAGCCGCGCTATCTGGCGCTGACCCGCTATTTCGTCGAGCAACGCGGCACCGCGCCGCACTACTACGACGAGGAATACGAAAAGCGCGGGCGCAGCTTCTTCTGGGGCGGCCACGGGCCGGCGTGGATGATCGAGGACAAGGCCTACAGCCAGGCGCACGTGCCGGTGGCGCTGCAGACCACCGCGGTCGGCCACGCGGTGCGCTTCGTCTACCTGTACGCCGGCGTGGCGCACCTGGCGCGGCACAGCGGCGACGCCGACCTGCGCGCGACCTGCGAGCGGCTGTGGGAGAACACCACCCAGCGGCAGCTGTACCTCACCGGCGCGATCGGCGCGCAGAGCTACGGCGAAGCCTTCAGCGTCGACTACGACCTGCCCAACGACACCGCCTACAACGAGAGCTGCGCCTCGATCGGGCTGATGATGTTCGCCAACCGCATGCTGCAGCTGGCGCCGGACAGCCGCTACGCCGACGTGATGGAGCGTGCGCTGTACAACACCGTGCTGGCCGGCATGGCCCTGGACGGGCGCCACTTCTTCTACGTCAATCCATTGGAAGTGCATCCGCCCACGGTGCACGGCAACCACGGCTTCGACCACGTCAAGCCGGTGCGCCAGCGCTGGTTCGGCTGCGCCTGCTGCCCGCCGAACATCGCCCGCGTGCTGACCTCGCTCGGCCACTACATCTACACCCGCCGCGACGACACGCTCTACGTGAACCTGTACGTCGGCAGCGATGCGGCGTTCGACGTGGACGGGCAGACCCTGACCCTGCGCCAGCGCGGCGAATACCCGTGGCAGGAGCAAGTCGAACTGAGCGTGGATTGCGAGGCGCCGATCGAGGCCGCCCTGGCGCTGCGCCTGCCGGACTGGTGCCGCGCGCCGCAACTGCGGCTCAACGGCGAAGCGGTGGCGATCGAGGCGCATCTGCAGCACGGCTACTGTGTGCTGCGCCGGCGCTGGCAACGCGGCGACACCCTGCACCTGGACTTGCCGATGCCGGTGATGCGGGTCAGCGGGCATCCGCGCGTGCGCCATCTGGCCGGCAAGGTCGCGCTGCAGCGCGGGCCATTGGTGTATTGCCTGGAGCAGGCCGACAACGGCACGCAACTGCACCAGCTGCGCCTGCCCGCCGACGCGGCGATCCGCAGCGAACCCGGCAGCGGCACGCTGGCCGGCCAGGTACTGCTGCAGGTCGAAGGCGAACGCCTGCACGGCCGCGACGACGCACAGGCCGACGCCTCACCGCTGTACCGCTATGACGCGCCGCCGCCGTCGCGACAGGCGCAGACCCTGACCTTCGTGCCCTACTTCGCCTGGGCCAACCGCGGCGAAGGCGAGATGCGGGTGTGGGTGGACGCGAGCGGCGGCGACTGAGGCCACTCGCCGCCGCGCCGCGCGCTCACAGATCGGCGAGGATCTGCTGGCGCCGGCGTTCGTATTCCGCCTGGTCGACCAGGCCTTGCGCGCGCAACGCCTCGAGCGCGCGCAGCCGCGTCTCCACCGATGCCGCGGGCGGCAGCGGTGGCGGCGCAGCGGCGCGACGCGACGCTTGCGCACGCCGGTCGGCGCGCATCGCCAGCCACACCGCCGCGAACACCACGACCGGCAGCGCCAGCAGAACCGACATGATCACGAAGTGCCAGATGCTGAAACCGAACATCCCATCCTCCTTGATGCGGCAGGTAGCGCCAGCGTATTACTTGGCCTTGCCCTGGTTGGCCACGGCCTCGGCCGCCTTCTTCGCCGCTTCCGGATCGCCGAGATAGCGGTAGGACTGCACCTTCAATTCGTCGTCCAGCTCGAACAGCAACGGGATGCCGGTGGGGATGTTGAGCTCCAGGATTTCCTCGCGCGAGACGCCGTTCAAATACTTGTACAGCGCGCGCAGCGAGTTGCCGTGCGCGGTGACCAGCACGGTCTGCCCGGCCTTCAGCTGCGGCGCGATCGCATCGTGCCAGTACGGCAGCACGCGCTCGAGCGTGGTCGCCAGCGACTCGGTGGCCGGCAACGCGTTGCGGTCGAGCGTGGCGTAGCGGCGGTCGTGCAGCGGATGGCCCGGATCGTCGGCGTCCATCGGCGGCGGCGGCATGTCGTAGGAACGGCGCCAGATCTTGACCTGCTCCTCGCCGTGCTTGGCCGCAGTCTCTGCCTTGTCCAGGCCCTGCAGGCCGCCGTAGTGGCGTTCGTTGAGGCGCCAGCTCTTGTGCACCGGCAGCCAGTCCTGATCCAGTTCCTTCAGCGCGCCCTGCAGGGTGTGGATGGCGCGCTTGAGCACCGAGGTGTGCGCCACGTCGAACTGCAGCCCCTCCTCGCGCAGCAGGCGCCCGGCGGCGGCGGCTTCCTGGCGGCCTTGTTCGGTGAGTTCCACGTCCACCCAGCCGGTGAAGCGGTTATCCAGGTTCCACTGGCTCTGGCCATGGCGCAACAGTACGAGTTTGCGGGTCACTGCGACGGTCTCCGTTGGGGGATGCGTGGGTCGTGCGGCCCTGG
>Ga0308160_10003941_pt1 | contig 16264 bp, 23 predicted proteins | sample PhyFR1_FD_201036 | JGI IMG/M metagenome (GOLD analysis project Ga0308160, IMG submission 201036) | Phyllosphere microbial communities from UC Gill Tract Community Farm, Albany, California, United States - DLSLF.R1 | ecosystem: Host-associated > Plants > Phyllosphere > Unclassified | place: USA...
AATACCACCGCTACAAGGCGGAAGAGGTTGTAGAAATACCAACCGATACTAGGTCGCATCGTGGACGAATAGAGTCTAGATTAAGTAAATGAGCGTGAGATCGAGATCGAGCAGCTCCAAGGCCGCTTTTGAGTATGGCGAGAAGTAGTAGAATGAGATAACAGATGGATGGGTGGATACAGGGCTGGAGTTCAGCGTCGAGGTAACGATGAAACGAAAGAGAGAGAGGGAAATAGGGATCAAAGAACAGAGGATCTGGAAGGTCAAAGGTCAAAGGCCGATGAAACAGGTCAGTAAAGACCTATTCCTTTCATCGCGATCAGCTCGGGTGAATGGTCAAAATTGAAGGACCCCTTGGCTGTCGCCCGTGATCGCCGTGGAATATGCGATGCAGTGTTTGACCTATGTCAGTGGATCGTCATCGCATTGATCCACCTCTGTTACAGGCCGATCGGTAATGACATGATGCATGCTGTATTGCATCATGTCGAATGCAGTAAGGTGATGAACAGTGGGTTTTGGGTTTTCTACTTGTCGTCCGAGACGATGTCCTCTCGCTTGGGCCTATAGGGTCAGTTGACGTTTGGCAATGACGGCGGATAGGGACATACCTCAGCTCCTTCAACTCTTTGCTGGTCCTGATATCCTTTCCTTGACCCAGGATGACCTTGGCCTCATCCTCCAGTCCAATACCGAAATCTCGCTCCTGAGCAAGATCAACCACATGGTCCAATTCCTACTCATCAGCTACTGCATCACGTAAGTGGATGGGAGGAAGCTCACAACGAAACCATCCTTGTCAACATCCAATTTCTCGCCTAGCTTCTCAACCATCTCCTCATCCGGTGCGTGTTTGATAGCCCTGAAAGCGGTCTCGAGGTCCTTGAGCGAGATCTGACCCTTGGCATTGGTATGGATGATGTTCAAGCTCGATCCAACCTTTTCGTCGTATTTCTCGAGCTGAGAATCGATCTTCTTGATCATCGACCTGACTCGCTTGGAGACGGCAACAGTCTTTTGATCAGTCTCGTCGGGTCGTTCCTTGGATTCCTGTCTGATTAGCTCAAATCCACTTGCGGCATGAAAATGACTCACAGCCTCAGACAACATGTTGTCCTCGAGCAGGGTCTGCAGCTCTCGCCTCTCCTTGACGATAGAGGACTTGGCAGTCAAGATGTTGAGTGCTTCGGCCAATTCGCTCAATTGCTCCTTTGTCATTCGGGCGTCATCCTCCTCTTCGACAGGCTTCTCGGCAGCCTCGCCAGTAGCGGTACCAGGCTCAGCAGAAGCAGCAGCCTCGGCTTTGGCGGCCTCTTCAGCCTCTCTGGCCTCTCGCTTGGCCTCTTCTTCAGCTTCTCGGGCTTCCTTCTCTTCCTGAGTGGATCAGCTTGTGCCCAAAGACCGGAAGCTGAAAGCTTACCTGCTCCTGCTCAGCTTCGTCCTCAATGAGCTCCTGCTGTTGTTGCAAGACTTCGAGTCGTTGCTTGTAAGTAGCAGCCTCGGACGCGTCCAGCTCAGCCTCATTGATCTGATACGTCAGCTAACGTCCAATGCCAAGGCGTTAATAGCTTACCAAGTTCTCGGGCAGACTACTGAGTGTAGTGATCAAAGAGTCCATGACGTTATCTCCCTTTTGCTCAAAGTTGAACGCTCGACTGAGTACCAAGAGGACACCAGAAACACCATTGGTGTAATGTAGCTCGATCCATGTGTTGAGCTCCTCCCGTAGTCGGGCTGGGGAGACACCAGAGAATCGGATACCTCGAGATTGACATGCGGACTGGAGTTCCTTGGTGGTCAAGGAGTCGGCACCTTCAGCGTGGATCATCTGATAGTCAGCTGTTACCTCAGAAGGGCGGAGAGCGAAAGCTCACCATATCATCAACCCTGACTCGTTCGAGCTTGCTTCGGATTTGATGCTTGAGGATGTTGTCGGTACCGAAAGCATTTACACCAATGTATTTACACATGGACACCAGCTGAGGTCGACTCAGATTGTCAAGTGTGATATCGTCGTGGAACAGCTTTGCGACTCGGATGACATCAGTATCAGAGGGCGTGACACCCGTGGACCGGACCTGTAGTTTTCAGCTTCATTCGATCCCGGGAGGGTACTGGAGCTGACCTTTCGGAAAAATTGCTTAAACTCGTCACTCTTGATGACATTGTCCATCTTCAGTCCTGAACCTCGTACAGTCTCTTGAAGGAATTTGGCCATTTCAATCCTGACTCGCAGCAGTTTACGCTGCTTCTCCGCCTATGCACATCAGTACTTTTCCAGTGAAGCATGGGAACGTCACTGACAGTAGCAAACTCTCCCTCGAAGGTAGAGGGAAGCATATTGGGGAAGAGCTTCAGCGCCACTGGAAGCAAGAACTCCATGAAAGGAATCAAGACGAATGGTAGGAAAGGGATAAGACGCAGTAAATCCGTTGTCGTTCGCCTCAACTAGACAGCGTAAGCTTGGACCACGTCTTCTAATGCGCACAGACCCACCTGTCGCCTTTCACGCCTTGTCAATGTAGAACCCTGCAGAACCTTGTACTGCAACTTTGCACTAATCTTGATTTCCTGCCCCAACAATTTCGTTCCATGCCAATAATGCGATGCTTCCTCCTTGACTTTAGCCCATGCTCGAGCTGGGAATCCCTTCTTTGGCTTGTCTTCTCGCTTTGCCAGTTTCTCCTGAGCCTTTTCTGCTGCTACTTCCTGTATCTTAGGAGGTATCGAGCTGATGGGTAAAGGAGGTGTGGGCGGTGCGGCCTGAAGGGGTGGAGCTGTGGCGACTTTCGTACCAGTGGCTTTGCTGTCGAGAGGGAGAGGTGGTGCGGAAGATTGAGTCGGTCGTTGATTCTCGGTGGTGATATTGCGGAGTTGTAAACGGCTTTGTAATGGGGAAAGAGCGATGGAAGGTGGTAGACCGACGAGGCTGCGTGAGCGTAAAGTGGAGCTGATGGATGCTGTGGCCATGTATTGAGCGCTGAAAGAGCCGACTGCATTATCAGCGCTGTCGCCAGACCTTCTCGAAACTAGGTACGCACCTCTCAAAGCCGACGAGCGATTTATCGAGTAAGTCGCAGTTCGCCCCAAAGTTCCGGCTCCTAGCCTGGATGGGCCTGCGTTCGACAACATGGTGTATGCGTTGGTGTGTATATGTATACTATTGGGTCCTATCTACTGTCTCATCCTACAAGGGTCCAGCTGTAGAGAGAAGGGGTGTGTGATGTAGAGTATAGGATAGAAGGTGTGTCGGCAGTTGAATATTCCAAAAACGGGTCGGCACTAAACGCTAGCCGAAGCCGAGGAATACACGCGTCTCCCTAGCCCCGTTCTTCTCTATCATCCACTGCCCATTCTCCACTTCATCACCTCGTTTCTATACCTCATACCAATGCATGCATGCATCCATCTTGACCTGTATGCAGCACAAAAAGGAGAAGTCATTGTTGTTCGTGAGAACTGTTCCAGAAATTGCGTAGCCACCTTGCGGCGGTCTACAACGTTAGGATGTTTTTTTGCAACCAGCAATTGTTTCGACTCGGATAAATCCTCACTGTCAGAAACGCTAACCCTAGCAGAAGGACTGTGTGTAAAGCATTAGTGCTATACTAGAGGTGCGAATGGGAAATGCGCATTCGAATTGAATTTATGGGTCCGTGCGCGACTACATGTGGCACTCTGTTGCACCTCCTTCCACTAAATATATGAGGTTGTTTACCCACAACAACCATGTCCCTAAGCAACCCACTCAATGTATGCCTAATACCACCGATACTATACGTCTTATACCTCATCCTATTCCCAACACCATCAAGACCGACGACAACACCCCACCTATACTCGGAAGAACACTACAACTGGATACCAGACCGTCATCCAGATGTCAATTGCTATAGGAAGTACATCGCAAAGCAGCTTCAGCCATATAATGGATTGAACGAAAAAGAGAAGGATGGGGGAAAGATCTTGTTGGCGATCATGAGAACAGGGAGGAAGGGGGAAATGATGGAGAGGACGGTATTTGATGTCTCCAATGGACGGACGTTTTATGGTCCTGGTCAGTCATGACCTGCTCTTGAAAATGGGCATAGCTGATAAATAAGATGGGATGTATGGCAATTTTGCCGGAAGAGATGCATCCCGAGGGATGGCCAAGCAGTCTTTCGACGAAGGTGAGCCTGATTGATCTGGGTGGGTATTACCTAAGCTGAGCAGCAGATATGCTTAGCGATATCAATAAACCGCTTGACGACTTGTCTGATCTGACCGACTCTGAAATGTAAGCTGCTCAACATCGTCTATCGGAGTATCAGCTGACAGATAGCTCAAACATGGCAGGCTGGCATGGTCATTTCGCAGCGAAATATACTGTTGTAGGTGAGCTCGTGGAAGCATGACCCGAGATGTAGCAGACTGGATACGATGTATTGATAATGTACCATGTCTCCCGTAACAAAAGTGATATACTAATATACATTGGATCCTATGATAGAGATATAAACATGCAACACGAGCGTGAACTAAACTGTACTATATGTGCAAGAAATGAAGATACTATTACCCCAATGCCTTACCCGTGTCACTCCTACTCAGCCCGAGAGACCAGACGGTCGAAGATAAAGTCCTGGACTTGAGGCCTGAACAAACCCGTCTCGTGCCAGCCCCCTTCCAACCCCGCCCACTCATGTTCTACCCCATATTTCTTAAGATTATCGTGAAGCTCCCCAACCCCTTGCCCGTATTACTCCTACTCAGCTCGAGAGACCAGATGGTGGAAGATAAAGTCCTGGACTTGAGGCCTAAACAGATCCGTCTCGTGCCACCCCCCTTCCAGAACCGCCCACGCATGTTCCACCCCATGTTTCGTAAAATTGTCGTGAAGCTCTACAGCTATTTCGTATCTGCTCAATTCAAATTCCGTCCCATCGTCCTTGACTGGATGATAGTGGTCTTCGGAACCTACTATGATCTGAACCGCGGTATCGTTGATTCGTGTCGGGTCGACTGTGATGCCGAACAGCGTCTTTGTGTTGGCGGTCCCTCGAGGCCAGGGGAGTGGGGATATGAGGGTGGATCCGCCTGGTGCGCCGATTGAGACTGCCAAGATACGTTCCGGCCAGAGGTACAGGAGTCTGTGGACGAACTGGGTGGTCAGTGTTTAACTCTTATTGCGCTGGGAGGGGGCATACCTGACCACCACCACTGAATCCAGCCAGACCAAATCGCTCGATATCCATAAACCCCCAATCCTCCTTGAGCTGCTCGAGGATATCAAACAGGATGAGATCATATCTCTTTCTCTCTCCTCCATTTTCGGAGGGATGTATGATATACTTGTAGGCATTATTCCCATCTGGAAACTACTTGATTAGCTAGTCACCAACACCAAAAAGCTCAACTTGCATCAAGCGTCCCAGGCCAGAGGGGAGCAACAATCACCACACCTTCCTTCTCTGCCCTTTCCGCCCAGCTATTCCTCAACCTCTCTGCATCCCTTACACTCCCATGTACGAGTACGACAACCTTGAATTCTCCATACCCATCCCACTCTCCCTTCCCGCCTTCCTCCTCCGGTGGAGGTACATCACCCCTCCATCGCCTCGAGACCGGATGCGAGCTCGGCAAGTAGAGATAGAACGATGTCGATGGGTCTTTACGAGAGACATAAGCGGTAGAGAGGGAAGAAGCCAATCGGAGGGATAGGTGTTTAATGGGGCATGAGTACAGCGGTGATTTCGGAGTAATGGTCCCTATCATGTGGAGCGGGATAGGTGCACAGCGTTTCAACGAAGGAGGAGCGAAAGATGGTTGAGGGAGTTCTGGCTTCAGTCTCTGTTTACTTTGTGAAACTGGGGCTGTGGCTGATGACGAGGCTTGTCCACCATCACTGTACGAGTCGACCAAAGGAGGCATGGTTGATGATTCTTGGTTTGGTTCTAGGTAAACGAAGCATTGCTTCCTGACAGGGGCTTTAGTGTACTCGAGTACAGTGCTTATTCGTCCGTAAACCCCTGCGGGATTTAGCAAGTGAGCGTTGTGTATAGCGAGTATTCCGGTCGAAGTATAGCAACATCGAGGTCAAGCCCGAGAAGAAGCCAATCTTATCACCGGTCTGGACTTACGTACAATCCACCGGCCTTGACCTGCGGAGTACATGCAGGCTTCATATGCATACACGTATATGACAAAGACAATAGTAGGACAATCACTACTTCTACAAACCTATGCATGGTCGGTCCAGTTCGGTGCGATAGAGAGCGCGCTCGGAGGTCTACTGCGAGCTCTCGTCCCAACCTAGCTTTTTGAGTCTATCACGACTAATCTCAATAACGGCCCGTACCCCACGGTCGCACTCTGATTGCCACTCTTGACTTGAAGGCTGCTTGATCCCTGGAGTACCTGACCTGTCAGCTACGTCGCCAGCTCGATATGAGAGCGATAGACGAGAAGAAACTGGACTCACTCTTGTCCAAGAATGCTTCTAGCTCATCCGCTATAGCCTCCCGACTACGTCCATTGACAAAAGTGAGGTATATCAATCCAGGATATCTCTTTCGGTATTCCCCATTCAGCTGTCGTAGACTAGTTCATCAGCTGACACGCTTCCGACCGATAGATTCAGACACTTACCGCTCCAAGGTATTTGGATTGACTTGAGCTGTACCCTGCTCCTTCGCACTCAAGCCAGTGACTTTCGGCGCTCCAATCTCCGGATGTCCAGCAAGGAATCGTGCCTTCTTCTCATAATTCCATGAACCGACCAGGGTTTCACATAAATCGATGAAGCTTTGGTAGCTGTCTAGTGGCCTTTTGCTCAGGCTAGCTGATATGGCTGGTAAGAGGTGTTGGTCCAGAACTTCTGAAAGGCCAAAGAGGGTATCGATGATTTCATTTATGCGACTCTTGGGTAATGCCCCATCGAGTCGAACTGGTGTGGAGCCGGAATGAGACCGTAGACGCCTGTAATTGTCAGCTCAGACCCATAGTCATAACTGAGATGACATACCGCAGCTGGCTCACCACAAACGCCTGGACCTGTCCCAGCACATCCACCTCCTCATGCCCCACTCCTTCAACCTCATCATACTCAACCTCTAACCCATTCGAACGCCAATCATCTCTCAACATCCTCATCGTCTCTATCCGGTTCATCTTAGGTGTGCTCCCATCATTGGCTACCGGTCTCCATTTATCTTCCAGCCCGACGATCAGGTGTGTAGGTGTTCTCCTCATGGCCGATATATCAATTTCGACGCCGTCAAAAACGGTCGAAATGTCTGATATACCACCTGGCCAGGGAGTAGAGGATGATAAGGGGGTAGCTGTTCCTGGTGCTCCTGCCGATATGAATGATACCCTCGATGGGTGTAGATAGAAGAAACGGTGGGCGAACTGATCATCAGCCCATTGTTCGGGACTACAAGGGGGGACATACTTGAGCACCTCCAGAATAACCAGTCAAGCCAAATTTCTCAGTTTCGATAAACCCCCATCGATCTCGAACCAGGTCGACCATTTCTAGAAGTAGCTTGTCGTACCGTGTATATCTGCTCGTACTCGTACTCGTGCTCGAAAAAGTGGACGGCTCGCCAGGTTTGAGTGGATACCGCAAGAGTTTGTAATTATGCATTCCATCCACCGCCTATTGTCCATCAGTATACCTTCTTCCTACCTGTATCCATGACTATAGATTGCCAAATTCTTCCGACTCACTTGCATATCAACCGGAAAGAGCGGACAGAGAACCACAAAGCCCTCTTTCTCAGCCATATCCGCCCATCTATCCCTTACGCCCTGCGCGTCCCTCGCACTCCCATGTTCACAAACCACCAGCGGGTATGTCGTCCCACTCGACTCTGATATTATATCTTCGCCCCTAGTTCGGCGGCTTACTGGATGTGAACTTGGGATGTAGAGGTAGAACGAAGCTGCTGGGTTTGAGGGGAGTGAGAATGCAGCTGTCTTGCCGGAAGATAGGTGGAGGAGGAGGTGGCCTGGTGGGACTGTATACAGGGGTGAGGCGCGGAGAGGTGTATCTTCCGACATTGTGGGATCAGCTGACTGAGCTGATAGGCCTCCTGAAGAGTCTTGCAATAACGGTACTTGGGAGGGTTCGGTATGATTAATGATACAAATATGAGGCTCAACAGTCAATTGATCAACTAATCAACGGCTGATCGGAATTCGAAGTTGCTATTTATCCGGCCCGGAAGGTCACTGACCCTAGTCATCTGCTTATCTCTAACTATACTGCGTGCTTGCATTGCATTATTTTCTATAGGATCCCGAAATGGTCAACTGATTATATCAACCATATCACTGATGGCCCCCTTGCCCAAAACTTCCCTGATCCCCATTGTTGTCCGCCAGAATACTCGCTAACCACATATCAAACCCTTCAGAACTCGGCGCATATGGATCCGGAGCGAGTGTTGTTCCAGCTGGCATCCCAAATTCCAGCTGACCTAGATTCTGCATCGACATTGGCCAATTATCCATTTGGTTCGGCATCATTGGTAAATGACCGAATGTCGGCGTTTGCGTCGGTAATGACATTCCCTGGGTCGGACTGGAGAGGGGTAGAGTAAGGTCCATTGGTGAGACTTGGCCGACGGGTAACGTTTGCATGTGTGGTTGATTTGTCGCTACCGCTTGGGCGTTCTGGGTGTTTGGGAACATGGGGAAAGATGACCAGTCGAACCCATTCCCGCTGTTGAGTAGCGAGGAAGTGGAAGGCGAGGTATCGACTCGAGGATGCTGATTCGAGAACACGGTCTGCGATTGATGTTGGGTATGGGCAAAATCACTGTTCCATGACCCATTTCTCTGCGGTCCAGCGGGATTTGGTACAGACGAATTCGAGGATTGCCGATATGGACCAGGGTGGATATGATGTATAGGTTCAATCTTGACGGTCCCGAAACTTAGATAATGGGTTCGGGCAGTAGCAACCAATCGACGAGTTCCAGCTGCCAAAGCTCGGTTCTTGGAAGATGGTCTGACAATCGCGATCCATTCGATAACGGATGCTCCTTCTTCCAGGAGTTTCATCTGTTCAGCGGCAAGAGGCTGGTCCTGCGTCCGAACTACCAGGGCGGTGGGGCAGTGAAGAGTTGTGAACAAATCTGCTGCAAAGCCCTATACGTCAGCTTTCGCTCAATCAAGAGGCGATGAGCTTACAAACCACCTAGACACCGTATCGTGATCGTGGCCCATGGCAGTTTTGAGTAGATTGACCATATGTCGACAAGTCTCCAACATAGTCTGAAGACTGAGCGAATTCATATCCCCTCCTTTCGCCAAAGTCTGCATGAAACTTGGCCTATGAAGGTAGACTAATGATCAGCATCTCGACCTCTTTCCAACGAGGGACGTACAGAAGACCATCACGAAATGCTGGGCGAGACGAATTTGTTGAATCTCCACTTGACCAGCTGGAGAACCGTCGGATACGTCACCTGGTGGTGGAGCCATGTTGGGTCGACAATCACTATCGACACTATGTCGTGGATTGCTTGTTTCAGAGTCTCGATGTGGCCCGGTGGTGGCATATGCGTCGGGAGGCATGATCGTGCACGCCAAGTGCGGGGGGATCGAGTGATATAGTCTTCGCAATCCCGCGTCGATCGATTGTATGGCTGTATGTCAGCTGTCGTCCGCCTGAACACCAATTTCACGAACTGGAGGAGGAAGGCGCTGTCCTAGCGGTCCAGCAATCGATGACTCTCGACATGTAGCGCCCCAATCGCCATTTACAGACAAAGTACCCATCCGGATGAGCATCTGTCGGGAATGAAACGTCGTAATGACTCGCACTGATCGATCCGGGCAGTAAAGACGGTAAACACTGATATCATCAGTCCCACCCAAATACCTCATGGCTGGACTTACGTGAACACGCTCAACCGCCAGGAGCTCGAACCAGATCCGCCGCCTCTGATCTAGATCCTCCCTTGATAAATGCCCATACGGTGTATCTCGATGATATCCAGCAATGACCGCCAATCTCATGGCCATACCGATAATAGCGAAAATGGCATCTACCATTTTCCGATCATCCGAATTGATAAAGAAGTTGGCCAGCAGATGAAGCGAAATCAAGGAAGCGGTAGTGGTTTCCGTGTAGAATTTGCCAGCTACCAGGCAAGCATACGAAAGCTCGTGGTAATCCTGCGGAGCGTATGGCGATCCTGGAGTAGGTTTGAATAGCTCCGACATGGCTTTTACGGCAAATAAAACAGCTAGGTCGTGGGCGTGGGCACCATCTGCTGAATCGTAGATATTTGGGATGACCCGCTGTAGGAAGAATGTCCTTGTCATTGGCTGAATTCTGGATATATCAGCTGGATAACACAGACCAGGAAATCAACTCACCTCCAGGCGGTCGCTTGCCAGAAATGCTCAAACATCTCCACAGCCTGTTCTCTCGAAGGCAACATTGCCCGACACCTCGACATTAACGATCCACTCATTCCACCTCTCCAGTCATCTCCTGCTCGTTTCATCCATGGCGTAGGAAATTCTGCCAATCCTCCACCATCATCCTGCTCCTCGGTATCCGACTCATTGCCATCAGCACTACTGAGGTAGAAAGCGCTCCCTTCTGTTCCTGCGTATCCTTTACTTTTACTCTGGGTCGAGGAAGTCAATTCACCCAGCATGGCAGTCATATCCCATGCTCGTGATCGGGGCGGTTCTGCCAGTGTTGCAAGTGGGGATGATTGTCGTTGAGGAGGTTGAGGTTCAGGCGACGAAGGAGCGGGGATCTCGGCATCAAGGCCATGTTGTCGAAGGACATCTTCGAGTAGTTTGACCCGGTCATTCAATTCGGATATAGTCTGAGATTTCGGCTGAGAAACCTTCGATACCTGGTTAGGACATATATGAGCGAGTCCTGTTCGTCAGCCATCTCCATTCCTCAGCACAGGAGGACCTACCCTTCTTGACACATTCCGAACATGGCCATGATCTATTACCTGTACCATGAGCTCCACTCGGACATACTCTGACCCCGGCAGTGATGCTCACATCGACTCTTGGTCCTCCTACATTCCTCACAGTTCAGATGTATTCTTCTCCTCTTCTTTGGTCCTGAGCCCGGTCCTGATCCTGATGTATTGCTAGGTCCCGAAGTCGACAGTGGTAAAGGCGTAGGTCCGCCCGGTGGGCCGGAAGGTATTTTGACCGTAGGTATATCCATCCTTATCGCTCATCCAGTCCCATCTATTTCCAGGACAAAGGGTGCAAGTGGTAATTGCAGTCACAGTAGTCAAGATGTGCGATGGGTAGGGCGGTATGAAAAGAGAACAAGGTATGGTCTATGACCAAACTAAAGGATGTCGACAAGATCTGAAGAAGTCGGCAATGAGCGGCATTTTACCGTGGACACGAGGTAATCTACATCAAGGTAACGTTCTTATCCATGACGCAGGGCAGTGCGTAGGCGGCCGAGGCAGAGAGGCCGGAACAGAGGGAATCCTGCATGCTACACGTCCTTTGAATGTATCGGAGCCGAAGGACCACGCCCGACGGCAGATCCCCACTGATCCTCCAGCCCGACTCCCCGAGCATCGAGCCGCCGTCAGCAGCCATAGCTTGGTGTAAGACGATGCAATTTATGGCCTAGATGGATTATATACAGATGACTAACAACTCTGGATCCTTGTATGTCCAGTCATTCCCTTTCCCCCTCCTTCTCTCTCTCTCTCTCTCTCTCTCTCTCTCTCTCTCTCTCTCTCTCTCTCTCTCTCTCTCTCTTGCCTTTCTAAATCAGGCATTCATGATCCCATAATCCGAAGATCCATATCCTGAGATCCATAGAAGGTTACTCGACAGAGGACATTCGTTCGATAACGCATGTAAGCCCATCCGAACTCGCTGTAAAGATTGCTTCGACCGAAATGAATTCTTGTCCGGGCATGATTCGTTCTGACTCGTCGGTCCCTTCTGGCCATATTGACGACATTGGCGGTAAGTCGGGAATCTGAACATCAGCATCGCCTATAAAACAAGTTACGTGGAATCACCTTCAAGACGCTAAACCTGGTATATCCATGTCCTCCACTTCCTCTATAATCACTTCCTAATGGACTGGAACGTTTGGCTGCTTCAATATGATTTCGTACAAGAGGTCGATCGGACGGTTTGATTATCGAGTAAAAGGGGTTATTTTTGAGCTGGGACCGTCAGCGCTGTCTACGGAGATCTCTTGGACCACTTGCCGTATTGCCATTCACGATAACATCGTTACTAACATACATGACCCTCGCTGTATTCGTAAATCGATCAATCAAGAAGAATGTCCGCGGCGTGCGTGACGAAGGTGGGAGTTGGTGGAAAGGAGGTGGGGTTGGTGAAGCAGTCATGGGTGGGGAAGGGGATGAGGCGGTTGATCCTTGTCTTGTTATACTGAATCGACCTTGAGATGCTGGTGAGATTTCGAATATCTCCCTTGCAGTGATTGCGTGTTCTGGTAATCAGTACGACGGGTGCGTAAAGCAAAAGAGGGAGACATACCGAAACCTCTTGAACCGGGGTGTATACGAGAGACCAGTGTCAGACTCTTGTCGTATACTGTTGAACTGATCTGTAAGCGCCTGCTGCGCACAGTGAGGGGTACCACTTACTACGAGACGCTGCATTCCACCCAATATCCGTCTTTATGCAAGAGACGCATATATGCCACGCATGCCGACTGCTCATCTGCCAACGCCCGACTGAGATGTTAGCTCACAAGCCCGAAAAGACAGTGCTGGACTCACTAGTGGACCTCTTCCAGCTTTGCAAGCTCCTCTGGGTGAAAGACTTTATAGCAGCTCCGTCCAAGCAGTTCTGTCGGTTCAAATCCAAGCACATCCATCACCGAGTCCGAGACGTATTGATATATCCCCTGCGATCTATCAGCAACGTTCTGCTCCAGAGCCAGCAGGAATATCGTACCTGCTTGTCTCCCGAGACGACAGCGATATAGCTCAAACTCGGTTCATTCCCTCTCATCCTCATCATATCCTCATGTTCCCTCAACTGCTCCACCTCTTTATTCGACAGTTCTTCGTAGGTCTTGCTAATCCTGGATGACCCACTGTCTCTACGTGATATCGAAGTTGAAGCTGTCGATTCAGGTGGACTTGAAGGACCTGAAGGTATGGGTGAACGATACGACATGTTTCGCTGCATTATACGATTTCGTGCTGACAGGTAATATTATTCGAACAACCGCGTGGGCCCTAGCCGATACGGATATAGGCAGTGTGCTTGGTCCTTGGCCAAGATCTTCCCAAGCATACACACAGATTGAAAAAGGGATGCCTTTGGAAACAGGTCGAGGTTGAGTCTCAATTGCCCGTCGGCGACCCAAGCGTTCGTTGACAGATAGTTACCAAGCGAGGGGGTTCCTTTCGTTCCTTTCGTTCCTAGAAATGCGGCGAAACACGCTTAAGCAAAAAGGAGGGTGGTCTGGTGGTCTGGACTGGCGCCGAGACAAGTGACTGGTGTAGACGAGCGATGTGTAGATGGCGATCGATAGCGAGCAAGACTCGACGGATATAATGTGGTGCACAAGGTTTTGGTTCGTTGGCTACGAGATCTTCTGCCTTCTGCCGAGATCTGTTTTCGAGGTACCGACCGGGGCAGACGCACGTCTTTGCCTTGACCTGACGATCCGCGGATGATAGTGTGTAGGTGGACAAGGTGTGACGGATATATGGATATGGTACTTGGGAATGAATCTGTTGAGCAAAATCAACAAACGGTATACAGTACAGAGTATCGGAGAGACCCTCCGTGAACGATTAGCAATCTGATACGGTAGCACGGTACGGTATGGTAGATCTGATGACTCGTCTTTCAGACTGCCCCCGACGGCCGTTCTGCCCGTGCTACAACAAAGGTACTGACTGAGCTCAGGAACGAGAAACGAAGATGTATGCCCGGATGCTGGACACCCCTGGATCGAACGTCAGTCATACACGACACCCCAAAGGCACAAGGCCGAAGGTCATGGGTATGCATCTATGGAATTATAAAGTTTGGGTCCTTTGCTCGCACCGTCCGGGCCGACATGGGTCCATCCCAATTCCTATAATCCAGCGGCTATTTTGCGGTAGATTTGCTGGTAAGATCCGAGGACGCCTCCATTCAGGATTACCCAAGCGCAATCCTGAGATTCCAAGGGATTTGTTGACTCCAAGAGATTCTTCTCCTGGCTGACTAGCCGAGACCACGGACATTCAGGCCGTCTCGTAAGGCGATCTTTTGGAGCGACGTTGAGCACCAAATTACCAGATTTCGGATTTGTGACATGGGAGAGGGGTGGAAATTTTCCGACAAGTTAGGGAGGCAGATGCAGCATATCTCGCGATAGCTGCTGTCAAGCACGTTTCGGAATCATCATGCCAGACTGTCACTCCCAAGACCCGTACTAACCGCTACTTCACTACCCATCTCATCTCGTCTCTCGTGCGTCGGCTCCGTACCGTCCTCGTTAAAGATCGTCAAAGATGACCGCAGCGCCAAGCGAAGATGTGAGATTTTACAAATGTAAGCTGAAATGATCGATGGCTGGCAAAGAATGGCGTAATGGGGCCAGAATCACGGGCTGTTGATGACGTTCGATCGCATGTACGTCAGCTCATAGGAGGGAATCTTAGCGATCCGGACGGATCTTGTGATGGCTGGAATACAAATACAGTTGTCGATAAATACAAATCACTTTCGTCCAAATACAAATCTTGTAAATACAAATTCAGCACTGCGATACCTCTGAGAGCTCGCTTGCTCCAGCGCCTATTCGTTTCATCCAGACGAAGACTACGAGGACAAGCGAGCTCGTCAAAAGCTCGGGTGTCTTCGGAATACAAAGCCCAAGCGGTCTTAGAGCATCCAGATACCGTCTGTAACTCGACTACAACTATAGAAATGGATGCATAATCGTCGCTTGTCTCCCGTATCTCTCGTGAAGTTTTGGATCATCGCCTAGCAGGCGGAACATATGCTCCGTTTCCCCCACCCCCTTGTCCATTGCCACTAGCCTGACCAGGTCCACCCCCACCCCATCCACCATCATTCACTGGTGTCTGTGCACGAGTTTGAGGTCTGCTAACAGCCACACTCCCTCCCTCACGTTCACTCGCATAAGCCTCCAATACCTTGACTACATCCGTAGTCAACAGTTCCAGCTCCCTGACCTCGTCCGCCGACAATGGTCCGGATGCCCTAGCAGTCTTCTGTTGAGCCACCCCATCCTCATCATCGGCTTCCGACTCGCCATCTCGTTCGTCCGCATCCCCATCTCCATCTTGGTCGTCGACAATCCTCGATGAACCTTTTTGGACTCGAACATGAGATCGGGTCGTACGTCGTCGTTCATCCCGGCCAGCAGTCAGACTCTTGCCAACTCCCTCAAACACCCTCAGCATACATTTCTCGAACAACGTCTTGAGTCGTTGGACATCGTCCAGAGCGTACAAGTTGCCGGTAACAGGTAACCACCCATCGCATTCGAGTCCACGTCGAGTGACCAGCAGGTTGTAAGCTCCAAAGAGCATATATGTCATTGGATCGAGTCGGGTGACTTGGCGGAGATTGGTCGTACCGCCAGTACCGGTCGAACCAAGGGGTACACTTCTGGTCTTTTCGCCAAAGGCATATAATCGTTTCTCGGCTGGGTTGAACGATGTAGATGCAAGTTCGGGTCCACCCGTTTCTCGCTTTCGCGAATTGACGGAAGAGGCGTGGATGAATGTTGTCTGATGATTAGCTTGGTCGGGCGTCGAAGGCTGGGAAACTGAATTACCTTGTCCTGAGCAGTTCGACAAGTCTTCTCACTCGTCCTCAAGGCAAAGTTTGGCGCGGAAGCCATAGCCAACAACGCAGCCAACAATGGCAGACTACCCCCATTGGTATTAAGCTCTTTTGGCACGACCGTCCTCCGTCCGATACGCCTTACATTCCCACCAGCACTGACAGCAATCACTCCCGCCTGATCGAGATTCTGTAGTAAACTACCCTTGACCTGCTTGATATTGAGTAAAGTCGGCTTCGACAAGAAATTCAATGAACAGAATTGGTTCCCCTTGTAATACAGTCCTGCATCGTCGAACTGGACCCATTCATTGTATGCTGCCCAAATAGCCAACGGGTCCGAACGGAAAGCGACAGGTGACCAAGAATCCTTGATTTCGTCTGCTTCTCGTTTCTTCTCCATGGGCGCCAAGAATGGATCCCTGTTTGACAAGATGGCAGCGAGGGTGAGTGCCGAATCGAG
>Ga0308160_10003942_pt1 | contig 16261 bp, 9 predicted proteins | sample PhyFR1_FD_201036 | JGI IMG/M metagenome (GOLD analysis project Ga0308160, IMG submission 201036) | Phyllosphere microbial communities from UC Gill Tract Community Farm, Albany, California, United States - DLSLF.R1 | ecosystem: Host-associated > Plants > Phyllosphere > Unclassified | place: USA...
TCACCGACACGCGGCCGGCAACGATCAGGTCTTCCATGTCGCGGCGCGAGCCGAGACCGGCTTCGGCCAGCACCTTGTGCAGCTTCGGCGCGTCGTCGTCGGCGGTCAGGTCGCGGCGTACCGGCTTGGCTTTCTGCTGGCCCTGGCCGCCGTCGTTGGCGTCGAAGGCGTCCGAGGTGACGAAGGAGAACACGACGTCGGCGTCGTTGCCGCCCTTGCCCGGCTTCTGCTTGCCGCCCTTGGCGCCGTGGGCGCCGCGCACTTGCTGGCCCTGCTGCGCGCCGTGGGCGCCCGGAACACCCTGCTGGGCGCCTGGCTGGCCCGGCTTCTGGGCATTCTTCTGGTTCTTCTGCTTGCCTTTGCCCTTGCCCTGGCGCTGCTCGCGCACTGGCTCGGCGGCACGCGGCTCTGCCACGCCGTCGGCGCCGGCTTCGGGCGCGGCTTCGGTCTCAGCCTGCGACGCAACAGCGGCAGCCTGGAGCAGCTCGCGCTGGCCGCGCTGCTCGCGCATCTGGCGCGGACCGCGCGGCTTGCGCTGGCCCTGCTCCTGGCGCGGCGCATCGGCCGTTGCCGCAGGAGCGGACTCGGCGGCTGCCACTGGCGCGGCAGGGGCAGCGGCAGGCGCCGGTGCGCTGGCGGCCGGCTGGGCTGGCGCCTCGGCCTGGACCTCGGCCTTCGCTTCGGCCGGCTTGGCCTTCGTCGCGCGCGGCTTGCGGGCGGCCGGGGACTTCGGTGCAGGCTCGGCGGCGGCAGCGGCAGGAGCAGGAGCAGGAGCAGCGGCGGCAGCATCGCCCTCGGCGGCAACCACAGCCTTGGTACGGCGCTTCGGCTTCGCGGCCGGCGCGGCAGCGGCGGCGTCGGCCGGGACCGCGGCGGCAGGCGCCTCGCTCACGGCGGGCGCGGCAGTAGCAGCAGCGGCAGCCTTGGTGCGGCGCTTCGGCTTGGCCGCGTCCTTGCCCGGCTCGGCGGGAGTGGTCTCGGTAGTGTCAGTTGGATTCATCATTCGTGTCATTGTTTTGCTGACCTGGTACCGAGCCGGCGGCCGGTTGCGGGTCATGAATCGGCACTTCCACTTGGGAAGCCCCTTGTTCGTCTTCGGCCGCCGCTCCCGCGGCTGCCCTGTCAAAATTGTCGTTCAGCGCCGCTTCGAGCGCTTCCAGCGAACGCCCGTCGGCGGCGTCGGCAATCGCTTCGAGCGGCGGCAACTGGCCCAGCGACGCCAGGCCCAGGTCGTCAAGAAATTGCCTCGTCGTGCCCAGCAGGGCGGGCCGCCCCACCACTTCGCGGTGGCCGACCACGTCGATCCAGCCACGGTCTTCGAGCATCTTGATCGTCTGCGAGTTCACCGCGACGCCGCGGATTTCCTCGATGTCGCCGCGCGTAACAGGCTGGCGGTAGGCGATGATCGCCAGCGTTTCCAGCGTCGCGCGCGAATACTTCGGCGGCTTTTCCGGCGACATGCGATCCAGGTAAGGCTTCATTTCCGGGCGGCTCTGGAAACGCCAGCCCGACGCCAGGCCGACGATCTCGATGCCGCGGTCGCGCCAGTCGTGGCGCAGTTCCTCGAGCAGCAGCTTGATCGTGTCGGAACCGACGCCGATGCCGAGCTGCCTGCCGTTCGCATCGACGTCGGCGAACAGCTTTTTCATGCCATGGATCGACATCGGCTCGCGTGCGCACAGCAAGGCGGTTTCGAGGATCCGCTTGGCCTCGTCAGTCTTCATTCTCGATGTCGTCAGGCTCGAAAGCTCAATATAAATACTTGGTTGCCAGCACACCGAGGCGCGGCAAAGATCATCGTGCAGCTGCCGCCGTGACGTGACCGGCTGACAAATGCCGGTGGCTGTCGCGAACGGAACGCGGTTCACAGTACTGCTCGTCGAAACTGGATGCGTGGCCCGCGCCTGGATGGGACGGGCACAATACGGTAGCGGGACAGGACCCGGCTACAGGCTGCTCGCTTGCCAGGCGGGCAACGGGTTGGTGATCTAGCGAAACGGGCTTGCCGGTCTGCCGGCGCTCGCACGGGGCGTGAAGCCATCGTTTCTTCCAACTGCGGGCCATTGTAACCGATAAAACACGAGAACGGCCACTTGCGCAAGGGTGCGCAGTGCGGTTTACGATCAAGCCGACAGTTTTTCCGCCAGAATCGCCGACACGCCAAGGAAAGCCGGATACTGCGCCGTGATCACGTAGGTGGGCACCTGGGACAGGTAGGAAGAGAACCTGCCCTTGCGCTCGAAGCGGCTGCGGAAGCAGGATAGTGCGAAGCGCTCGCCCAGGCGCGGCACGATGCCGCCGCCGATGTACACGCCGCCCTGCGCGCCCAGCGTCACCGCCAGGTTGCCGGCCGCGCAGCCGAGCATGCCGCAGAAGACCTCGAGCACTTCGCTCGCGAGCGCGCATTCGCCGGCCATGGCGCGGCGTGAAATCTCCGGCGCGCCGATCGCTTCCGGCTGCTGGCCATGGTACTCGGCCAGTGCGCGGTAGATCAGCTCGACGCCGGCGCCGGACAGGAAGCGCTCGGCCGAGACGTGCTCGAACTCGCGCCAGGCGAACTGGAGGATCGCCACTTCGAGCTCGTTCGCCGGCGAAAAGCCGACGTGGCCGCCTTCGCCGGACAGTGCGGTCCAGCTATTGCCCACCGGGATCAGGCCGGACACGCCGAGGCCGGTGCCGGCGCCGATCAGCGCCAGCGGTGCATTCGGACGCGCGGCGCCGCCGCCGACCTGTACCTTGTCGCTATCCGGCAAGTGCGGCAAGGAGCGCGCCAGCGCGTAGAAATCGTTCACCACCATCAAGGTTGCGAAGCCCAGTTCCTGGCGCATGCCCTCGATCGAGAATTGCCAGTGATGGTTGGTCATGCGGACCTGGTCGCCATCGACCGGATTGGCGATGGCGATCGCGGCGTGGCTGACCGTGCCGAAGCCTGCCGTTTCCGGCGCCGCCAGGTAGCTGCGGATGGCGTCGGCCAGCGTGTCGTGGTCGCCACAGCCCAGTACCTGCACCACCTCGAATTGCCCAGGCGCCGTTTCCAGCGCAAAGCGGGCATTCGTGCCGCCAACGTCGGCCAGCAGGCGCGGTTGATCGAAACGGGCAACGGAGGAAACGATGGTGTCAGGCAAAGAAGCAGTCATTGCAGCACAGGAGGCAGGTGATCCTCCAAGCTTACTGGATTTCTTTACGGGAGTACAAGTTTATTTTGTAGTTTAGGTACAAGGCCAGCGAGCATCTAGGAAGAATGCATATCTTTATGCGTAGTACAGTTACGTCCGGAACGGTGTGAGTTCAGGTGCCGCCTCCATCGCCGCCGCATGGTGGGCGTTCCAGGCATCGAGCCCGCCCTGTAGTGGCCGGGCGCGGTGGAAGCCGTTGGCCAGGAATGCCTTGGCGACCTGGGCGGCGGTGACGTCGTTCGGGCAGCTGCAATACACAATGATGTGCCGGTTGCGGTCGAGCCCGGCCATCAGCTGGCCCGGCTCGCATTCCGCATACAAGAGCGCGCCGGGAATCGCGTGCTCCAGCGCCTGCGCCGTGACGCTGCGCGCATCGACGATCAGGGGATCGTGGCCGCCGTCGATCAGTGATTTGAGTTCGGCCACGCCGATGCGCGGCACGGCCATGCTGGCGCGGTGGCGGCGCCGCTCCACATATTTATAGGCGACGAACAGCGCCAGCAGCGTGCCGACCACCATCAACGCGGTGCTGCCCATGGTTTCCAGGCCGTCGAGCACGCGGTCGACGCTGTCGTGGAAGACCATGCCGACTGCCAGCCCGCTGCCGCCCCAGAGCAGCGCGCCAGTGGAGGCAAAGCCGAGGAAATGGCGCGTGCGGGTGCCGAGCGCGCCCGACATCGGCGCGGCAATCGCATTGAAGCCGGGGATGAATTTGGATACCAGCAGCGACTTCGGCCCGTAACGGCGAAAGCGGTCCTCGGTCTGGTTGACGCAGGAGTCCGGCGACAGGGAAATCCGGCACAGCAGGCGCAGCACGCGCTTGCCGTAGTAGCGCCCGGCGCGGAACCAGAAATAATCGCAGATCAGGCAAGCCAGCAGCACGGCAGCCAGGCACAGCTGCCAACTGGCGCCGCCATCCATGGCCATGGCCCCGGCCACGACCAGCACGGGAAACGCGGGAATCGGCAGGCCGAACTGCTCCAGCAGCACCGTGCCGAAGACGAGCAGGACGCCGTAGTTCTGGATCAGGAGGATAAGTTCGGACATGCTGTGATGGTAGCGGAATTCTTCCTGCCCGGCTGGCAGCGGCCGGTTTTCCCTGATGGGATTACAACACCGGCGCAACAATCATGCGCCACGTGGGATCGCCGCCAGCAAGGCCTTGGTGTAGTCGTGCTGCGGGTTGCGGTACAGCACGTCGGAATCGGCCATTTCCACCACGCTGCCTTGGTGCATCACCATCACGCGGTCGGCGATGTAGCGCACCACCGACAAATCGTGGGAGATGAAGATATAGCTCATCCTGTATTCGTCCTGCAGGTCTTGCAGCAGGTTCAGCACCTGGGCCTGGACCGACACGTCCAGCGCCGACACCGATTCGTCGCAGACCAGGATCTCCGGCTTCATGGTGAGACAGCGGGCAATCGCGATGCGCTGGCGCTGGCCGCCGGAAAATTCGTGCGGATAACGGTGATACGCCGCAGCCGGCAGCCCTACCCGCTCCAGCAGCGCCATCACGGTAGCCGTGCGCTCCCTGTCGTCGGCGCCAATGCCGTGGATGCGCATCGGTTCCAATAGTATCTGGCCAACAGTAAAGCGTGGATTCAGCGAGGCATAGGGATTCTGGAAAATGATCTGGATGCGGCGCTTATACGCCTGGTACTCGCGGTCCGACATGGCGAGCAAATCCTTGCCGTCGAACAGCGCGCTGCCGCCGGTGGCGCGGTGCAGTCTCAGCAGCGTCAGGCCGACCGTGGTCTTGCCGGAACCGGATTCGCCGACCACGCCCAGGGTCTTGCCGCGCGGGAGGGTGAACGACACATCCTGGACCGCGCGGAACTCGCGCTTGCCGAACAGGCCTTCGCGCAGCCAGAAGCTTTTTTGCAGGTTCTTGACGACCAGCACGTTCTCGTCGTCCGGGGCATAGCCGCGCGTGCGCTGCGGCAGCACGATGGATGAGGCGCCCTGCCCCTGCATGAAGTCGTCGATCACGGGCAGGCGCAGCGGACGTTCGTCGAGCTTCGGGCGGCAATGCAGCAGGGCTTGCGTGTACAGGTCGCGCGGGGCGCCGAAGACTTGCGCCGCCGTACCCTCCTCGCGCACCACGCCGTGGCGCATCACGATCACGCGGTCGGCAATCTCTGCCACCAGGCCGAGGTCGTGGGTGATGAACAGCACCGCCATCCGGTGTTTCTTTTGCAGCCTGGCGATCAGCTCCATGATCTGCTTCTGGATGGTCACGTCGAGTGCAGTGGTCGGCTCGTCCGCGATCAGCAGCTTGGGTTCGCAGGCAATGGCCATGGCGATCATCACGCGCTGTTGCTGGCCGCCGGACATCTGACTCGGATAGGCGTCGATCTTGCGCGCCGGGTCGGGAATGCCGACTTCTTCCAGTAGCGCAAGGGTGCGGGCGCGCGCCGCTTTCGCGTTCATGCCCAGGTGCAGGCGCAGCACTTCGCCGATCTGGAAGCCGACCGTGAACACCGGGTTCAGCGAGGACATCGGCTCCTGGAAGATCATGGCAATGTCCTTCCCGCACAGGCGGCGCCGCTCGGCCGCCGGCAGCTGCAAGATCTCGCGGCCATCGAACTGTACGCTCGACCTCGGGTCCACGACGGTCGTGTCCGGCGGCAGCAGTCCCATCACGGCCAGCGAGCTGACCGACTTGCCGCTGCCCGATTCGCCCACCAGCGCCACCGTGGCGTTTGCCGGCACATCGAAGGAAATGCCCTTGATCGCCTCGACCCTGTTCTTCTTGTCGGTACGGAAGGCAATGCGCAGATCGCGTACCCGCAGCAGCATGTTGTCCTGGTGGCTCATGATCACTTCAGTTTCGGGTCGAGCGCATCGCGCAGCGCGTCGGTGAACAGGGAAAACGCCGTGACCAGCAGCGCCATGGCGCCGGCCGCGGCCGCCAGTTGCCACCACTTGCCGAGGATCAGTTCGTTTTGCGCTTCATTGAGCATGCTGCCCCAGGACACGGTGCCGACCGGCACGCCGAAGCCCAGGAAAGACAGGATGACTTCGGCCTTGATGAAGCCGACCACCAGGATCGACACCTGCACCAGGGCCACGTGCGACACGTTCGGGAAAATGTGCGAGAACATCTTGCGCCAGCTCGACGCGCCGATGGCATCGGCCGCCATCACGTATTCGCGCGCCTTGTGCTTGATGTATTCGGCGCGGATCAGGCGGTAGGGTCCGGTCCAGCCCGTCAAACCCAGGATCAGCACGATGGTGGCCACGCCCTTTTGCTGCAGCACGGCGGCCACGGTCAGGATCATCAGGATCGAGGGAATCGAGGTGAAGATGCTGTAGAACCAGTTGAAGAAGTCGTCGACGTAGCCGCCATAGAAACCCGAGACGGCGCCGAACAGGGTGCCCAGCGCCACCGCAACGAAGGCGGCCACCAGGCCAACCACAATCGAGGTTTCGCCGCCCTTGACGGTTTTCTTGAGGATGTCGTGGCCCCATTTATCCGCGCCAAACGGCAGCGTCAAGGCCTTGGCCACGGGCGGATGGCTGCGCCCGACTTCCCGCTTGAGGGTATCCAGTTCGTCGGCCAGGGGATCAAAGGCATTCGGCGGTGTCGGCCCTTGTGGCTGGGCCAGCGCGGCCAGGGCCGGGTTGGCGCCGATGAATGTAGGCGGCGCGTAATTGACTGCGACCTCTTCTTCCCAGTCGGCTGCGACCAGGCCGCCCGCGGACAGGACCAGCATCAGCAGGAACAGGCCGACCACGGCCAGGGCCGCCATCGCGATGCGGTCGGCACGCAGGCGGCGCCAGGCAAGCGCCCACAGGCCGGGCGACACGTCGTGGTGCATGTGGTTCATTTGAGTTGCACGCGCGGATCGACAGCCTGGTACAGCAGGTCGGCCAGCAGGTTGAACACCATGGTTGCGGCCGCCACGTAGACGGTGATCGCCTTGATCACGGGAAAATCGCTGCGCTCCACGGCCAGGATGACTTCGCGCCCGATGCCGGGAATGCCGAAGAAACGTTCCAGCAGAAAGGCGCCGATCAGCAAGGCAGGCAGGTTCGCCATCACGTGGGTGATGATCGGGATCGCCGCATTCCTCAGCACGTGGACCCAGACGATGCGCCGTTCCTTCAAGCCCTTGGCGCGCGCGGTGCGCACGTAGTCCTGGCCCACTTCGTCGAGCACGAAGCTGCGGTAGAGGCGCAGGGTCGGGGCAATCGATACCGCCAGGCCGATGATGATCGGCAGCAGCGCGTAGTGCAGCAGGTTCTCGCCCAGGCTGTTACCCCAGCCCTGGACCGGGAACAGGCCCAGCTTGTAGGCGAAGAAGTACTGGAACACGATGATGTAGACCAGGATCGAGATCGACATGCCGACCGTGCAGGCGACCATCACGGCGCGGTCCGTCAGCGAGCCGCGCACGAAGGCAATGGCCAGCGCCAGCGCGATGCCAAGGAAGGTTTCCAGCAGCGTGAGCGGCACCAGCACGGTAAGCGAAGGGCCGAGGCGGCTGGCGATGATGTGCGAGACCGGCTCGCCCGTGCTCCATGCGTTGCCGAAATCGAAGGTGAGGATTTGCTTCAGGAAGATGCCGAGCTGCACCCAGACCGGCTGGTCGATGCCGAGCTGGGCGCGGATGTTGGCGATCGCCGCCTCATCGGCCATCTTGCCCGCGAGCAGATAGGCCGGATCGCCACCGACCCAGTTGAACAGCACAAACACGAGGACGATCACGCCGGCCATCGTGGGCAACATTTGCCACAGGCGCCGCAGGAGGTATGCTGCCATTCTTGTTCTCGTGTGCCCAGCTTTGGGAAAAACGCTAACGATAGCGCAAATCAATACCACCGGGCCATGAACTTATTTCGTAGGCCAATAACGTAGGGTGGGCCGGGCCGCGCAAGGCACTTGTGCCCACGCGGTCGAACGGCTGCATGTCGAAACAAATCCCGGCAGGTCCGTGTTCGTGGAACATGGTTGACGGTGCCGATGATCCGCCGATGAAACCGCGTGGGCACAAGTGCCCACCCTACCAATTCAACACCGCGCCGGAATCAAGCTGTCACAAGTCCTCGCGCAGCCGCCGCTGGCGCACCGCCGCCGCCAGCCCTTCGAGCACGCCAATACTGGTCTCCCAGTCGATGCACCCATCCGTCACCGACTGCCCGTAGGTCAGCTCCTTGCCCGGCACCAAATCCTGGCGCCCCGCCACCAAATGCGATTCCACCATCACGCCCACGATCCGCTCGTCGCCGCGCGCAATCTGCGCGGCAATATCGGCACACACCGGCACCTGGTTCTCCGGCTTCTTCGAGCTGTTCGCATGCGAGGCGTCGATCATCAGGCGCGAGGCCAGGCCCAGGCCGGCGATCTGGCGGCATGCCTCGTCGACGCTGGCGGCGTCGTAGTTCGGCGTCTTGCCGCCGCGCAGGATGATGTGGCAATCCTCGTTGCCGGCCGTGGAGACGATGGCGGAATGCCCGCCCTTGGTCACCGACAGGAAATGGTGCGGCTGCGAGGCCGCCTTGATCGCCTCGGTCGCAATCTTGATGTTGCCGTCGGTCCCGTTCTTGAAACCCACCGGGCAGGACAGGCCGGAAGCCAGCTCGCGGTGCACCTGCGATTCCGTGGTCCGAGCGCCAATGGCGCCCCAGCTGATCAGGTCGGCGATGTACTGCGGGCTGATCACATCGAGGAACTCGGTGCCGGCCGGCAAGCCCATCTCGTTGACGTTGCGCAGCAACTCGCGCGCCATGCGCAGGCCGTCGTTGATGCGGAAGCTGTTGTCCATGTAGGGGTCGTTGATCATGCCCTTCCAGCCGACCGTCGTGCGCGGCTTTTCGAAATACACGCGCATCACGATTTCCAGGTCGCCCATGAAGCGCTGGCGCTGCTCGACCAGGCGGCGCGCGTATTCGATGGCCGCCTTCGGGTCGTGGATCGAACAGGGGCCGATGACCACCATCAGGCGGTCGTCCTGGCCGTGCAGGATGCGGTGCAGCGCCACGCGCGCATTCGCCGCGGTCTGCTCGGCAGCCGGCGTCACCGGAAACTCGCGGATCAGGTGCGAGGGTGGCGTCAGTTCCTTCATTTCGCGGATGCGTAAATCGTCGGTGCGGGGCATGCTGTACTCCGTTATCTGGTCTGCAAATAAAAAAACCGCCATCGCTGGCGGTTTCTGGTGTTCGGTCCTGGTCTTTGCTGTTCGCGTGTACCCGCCGCTACTCCACCGCCTGAAGGCCGGAAAAGCCAAAATAAAACCAGCGGGTAAAGGAAACAGCGAAAGCAGCGTTGCGCATGAGGGAATCCGAAAATGGTCGAATCGACTATAACGCCAATGCGTGAAGATTGGCAAGCCTTTTGTCCGTAGCGTAAACATGGGTAGATCGGCAAATAAGTGGCAAGCAGTTGCGACAAACGCACAGCCGCGCGCACGCCAGCGTAACGTTTGAGAGATATCAGACAGCCTGTTGTCGGGAATGCAAAAGTCAGGACACGCCCCGGTTCAGCGGTGTTTGTCCTTATCGAGAATCAATTGCTGTGCGTTGATTGTCTAAGCGAACGCAAACAGACGCGACATGGACCGGAATTTCCACACGTTCTGGAGTCCGGACATGACTGAAACCCTGATATCGCGCGCCGTGCGCCGCATGTTTGCCGGCGGCGGCGCGGTCGGCCTGGCCCTGCTGGCGCTGCCGTCGGCGCAGGCACAGCAGCAAGAGCAAGCGCAGCGACCCATCGCGCGCGTCGAAATCACCGGCAGTAACATCCGCCGCGCCGAAGCCGAAACCGCCTCGTCGGTGATCACCGTGAACCGCGCCGACATCGAGCGTTCCGGCAAGAGCACGGTGTCGGAACTGCTGCAGACCCTGGCGGTGGACAACCAGGGTTCGGTGCCGACCAGCTTCGGCAACGGCTTCGCGGCCGGCGCCTCTGGCATCTCGCTGCGCGGCCTGGGCACGGCCTCGACCCTGGTGCTGCTGAATGGCCGGCGCATGGCGCCCTATGGCCTGGCCGACGATGGCCAGAAAGTCTTCAGCGACCTGAACGTGATTCCCACCGACGCCGTCGACCGCATCGAGATCCTGAAGGACGGCGCCTCGGCCATCTACGGGTCCGACGCGATTGCCGGCGTGGTCAACATCATCCTGCGCCGCAATTTCACCGGCACCACGGTGCGCGGCCTGCTCGGCATCAGCGAGGAATGGGATGGCGAGGAACAGAACTTCGCCATCACCCACGGCTTCGGCGACCCCGACAAGGACCGCTACAACGTGCTGCTGAACTTCGAGTTCAAGCGCAGCAACGACATCTGGCTGCGCGACCGCGCCAGCCGCGACCACATCGGCCGCATCGATTTGCGCCGCTGGGGCTATTCGGCGCTCCAGAACCTCGGCGGCACCGGGGCCATCACCACCAACAACGCGGCCGGCAATGCCATCAACGGCAACGTGCGCAACCCGACCACGCTCGACTACTACAACCGCGGCAACCTCGCCCCGGCCACCGGCTTCACCCGCTTCTTCCCGGGCGCGGCCTGCAGCAACTTCACCAACCACCCGCAGGGCGACCCCGGCGGCGGCTGCCTGATCGACTCGACCCTGGTCTACAACCAGATCCAGCCGGAGCAGGAAAACTACAGCCTGTTCGGACGCGGCACCTACCGCCTCACGCCCGGCATCGAGGGCTATGGCGAGGTCAATCTGTACAGCAGCAAGTCCTCGTCCTCGACCACGCCGTCCACCGTCAGCGCCTCGGTCGGCTACCCCGGCGGCCCGGTCAGCAACGCCGCCTCGCTGCTGGGCGCGGCCCACCCCGACAACCCCTACTTCGGCACGGCCGCGCGCCTGCGCTACCTGGCCGGCGACGTCGGGCCGCGGGTGTCGAACATCGATTCCTTCTTCTCGCGCCTCCTGGCCGGGGTAAAGGGCGAAGTCGCCGGCTGGGACTACGACACCTCGCTGCTGTTCTCGCGCAGCACCGTCACCAACGAGCGCCGTGGCCAGCTGCAGCGCGACGTCACTTTTGCCCTGCTCAACCCGGACGACCCCATCAACGTGGCCTCGGCCCTGGCCACCAGCCCGGCCTATGCGGCGCTGCCGCCGGGCACCTTCTGGCGCATCGGCGAAAATGCCGGCCTGAACGACCCGGGCGTGTACGCGGCCTTGTCGCCGATGATCCGCAACAGCGCCGAGACCAAGATCATCCAGGGCGACTTCAAGGCCACGCGCGAATTCGGGCAGCTGGCCGGCGGGCCGATCGGGGTCGCGGTCGGCACCGAGTGGCGGCGCGAGGAAACCGAACTCGGCCCGAGCACCGGCACCGAGCGCGGCAACGTGATCGGTCTCGGCTACTCGGCCTACCGCGGCGCGCGCAACGTGTTCGCGCTGTATGGCGAAGCGCTGGCGCCGGTGCTGCCGGGGGTGGAAGTTACCGGCGCGCTGCGCTTCGACGACTTCACCGACGTCGGCCGTTCCTGGACGCCGAAGGTCGGCGTGAAATGGACGCCCTCGCGCCAGTTCGCCCTGCGCGGCACCTTTGCCAAGGGCTTCCGCGCCCCGAGCGCGGCCGAGAACGGCGTCGGCGGCCTGGCCGCGTTCGCCACCGCCGAGGACCCGCTGCGCTGCGCCCTGGGCGTGACGGCGGCCTGCGACCCGGCGAATATCGCGGTGATCACCTCGCCCAACCCGGACCTGTCGCCGGAGCGCTCGCGCAGCTACAACATCGGCTTCATCTGGGACCCGCTGCCGCGCACCAGCATCTCGGTCGACTTCTGGAAGATCAAGCGCAAGAACGAGATCAACCAGGAGCTGACCGACGCCGCGATTGCCGCCGGCAACGTGGCGCGCGACCCGACCACGGCCACCGGCATTCCGGGCGACCCGGGCGCCATCACGGCGGTGCTGGCCAACTACGTGAATTCGGCGCAAACAAAAGTGCGCGGCATCGACCTCGACGCCCGCCACACGCTGCGCCTGCCGGACGGCTGGGGCAACCTGCTGCTCGACGGCAAGCTGACCTACCTCGACGAATGGGTGCGCACCGAACAGGACGGCAGCTCGCGCGACTTCGCCGGCACCCACGGCAACTGCGACGTTACCAACTGCGTCGGCACCCCGGACTACCGCGCCAACCTGCGCGCGACCTGGGACCGTGCAGACTGGCGCGTGTCGCTGAACGCCAACTACCGCGGGCCGATCGACAACGTGCTGTTCAAGGGTGACCCCGACGGCTGCGCCAGCCACTACGCCAACGGCGACGACGCGCCGCGCAATTGCGAACTGGCTTCCTTCACCACCTTCGACCTGGTGGTGCGCTGGAAACCGCAGCCGCAGTGGGAAGTGTTCGGCACTGTGGAAAACCTGTTCGACAAGGTGGCGCCGCTCGACCCGCTCACTTATGGCGCCCAGGCCTACAACCCGCTCGACTACCTGGGTGCGGTGGGACGCACCTTCTCGCTGGGCGCGCGCTACACGTTCTGAGCGTTCCCTGTGGTGCACATGCCACGACTTCCCGTGGCCGGCCCAGGTCCGGCAGGCGAATCGCCTGCCGGTACCTGCCCGATTTGACCGAAATCACCCGCCACGCATAAGGCGGTGCAAGACTCGGTGACAAGCACCTCGGCGCGACATTTGTTTATTCCACTGAACAATTGTTTTTTGATTTACAGGACGGGCGCACCGAGGCCAATACGACACTACTGGGGGCCGATCATGCACGAAACCATTTTGTCCCGTTCGCTGCGCCGCGTCTTCGGCGCAGCCAGCCTGGGTCTCCTGGCCAGCCTGCCCGCTGCCCTGCCCGCTGCCGCGCAGGAAGCGCAGCGCCCGCCCGAGTCGCCGGCCCTGCAGACGCAGGCGCCGGAACAATCCGCCGCCCAGCCAATCCAGCGCGTGGAAGTCACCGGCTCCTCGATCCGCCGCATCGCCGCCGAAAGCTCGCTGCCGATCACCACCATCCGCGCCGCCGACTTCGCCAAGCAGGGCCTGACCACGGTGCAGGAAGTGCTGAACACGATCCCGATGAACCAGACCTCGACCGTCAGCTCGTCCGCGGTCGGCTCCGGCACCGGCGGCCGCGCGGTGGCCGACCTGCGCGGCCTGGGCGGCGACAAGACCCTGGTGCTGCTCAACGGCCGGCGCCTGGCCAACCACCCCTATTTCGCCGACACGGTCGACCTGAACATCATCCCGGTGGCGGCGCTGGAACGGGTCGAGGTGCTGCGCGACGGCGCCTCGGCCATCTACGGCACCGACGCCATCGGCGGCGTCATCAACTTCATCACGAAGCGTTCGGTCGAGGGCGGCGCCCTTACCTACGAGGGCTACGAGCCGTGGCGCCAGGGCGGCGGCAACGAGCAGCGCATCAACCTGTCCGGCGGCTGGGGCAACCTGGGCCGCGACGGCATCAGCATGTTCGGCGTGCTCGACTACCACCAGCAAAGCGCCCTGCGCGCCACCGAACGCGCCTTCTCGCGCACCGGCGTGCGGCTGGATCGCGGCATGAACGAAGTCAGCGGCACACCCTTCCCCGCCAACTTCTTTTCCGACCTCGGCGTGACCGGCAACCCCGGCTACGCCGCCGGCTGCCGCCCGCCGGATTCGCTGCCGGCGGCGGACGCCCCGGTCTGCGCATTCGATTACACCCAGTACAACGACAACATCCCGAAGACGCGCCAGCTCAGCGCCATGGGCAAGGTCAACCGCCAGTTCACGCCCGACCACCTGGGCAGCCTCGAATTCGTCTGGGGCCGCAGCACCAACGAATCGCGCGTGGCGCCGCCGCCGATGTCGAACATCGGCATCGTCATGACCGCCGCCAGCCCGTATTACCCCGGCAACGGCGCGGTACCGGCCTTTCCCGGCCTGAGCGGCGAAAACCTCGACATCAGCTGGCGTCCGGTGGAAAGCGGCCCGCGCGAGAACTACGACAGCAGCAGCACGGCGCGCCTGCAGGCCAGCCTCGAGGGCACGATCGCCGGCTGGGACTACAACACCGCCATCTCGCACTCGGTCGGTCGGGCAAAAAGCACCTTCCGCGGCGGCTACCTGGTGGACCAGCGCATCATCGACGGCGTGGGGGCCGGCATCCTGAATCCCTTCGGCCCGCAAGGCGCGGCCGGGGCCGACTACCTGAACAATTCCCTGCTGCTGGGCGAGTATGTACACGCGCGCATCAACAGCAGCGCCATCGATGGGCGCGTCAGCCGCGAGCTGATGACCCTGCCCGGCGGCGCGCTCGGCTTCGCCCTCGGCGCCGAGTTCCGGCGCGACCGCGCCAAGTACTTCGTCAACCGCGACCTGGCCGGGCAGGCGTCCAGCTCCGGCTATGCCGATGCCCAGAACCAGTCGGGCCAGCGCAGCATCTACGCCGTGTTCACCGAATTCAACGTGCCTGTCATCAAGGACCTGGAGCTGAACTTCGCCGGCCGCTACGACCACTACAACGACGTCGGCGGCAGCTTCAACCCCAAGGTGTCGCTGCGCTGGCAGCCGACGCGCCAGTTGCTGGTGCGCGGCTCCTTCAACAAGGGCTTCCGCGCCCCGACCCTGTTCGACCTCTATGGGCCGCAATCGACCACCAACAGTTCCGACACCTACAACGACCCGGTGCTGTGCCCGAACGGCGTACCGGTGCCGGGCGCCAACCCGAACGTCGTCTGCGGCCAGCAGCAGGACATCCGCCAGGGCGGCAATCCCGGCCTCAGTCCGGAACGCTCGCGCACCTACAGCGCCGGCGTGGTGTTCGAACCGGTGCGTGCGCTGACCGTGTCGCTCGACTACTGGAACATCAAGCTGAAGGACCAGATCAGCGCCCTGGCCGAGCAGACCATCTTCTCCAACTACCCGCGCTACCAGAATTTGTTCGTCTACAACGCGGCCGGCACCAGCCTCGACTACGTGCTCGACATCACCGACAACCTGGGCGAAGTGCAGACGCGCGGCCTGGATGTGTCGCTGCTGTACCGCATGCCGCGCAGCCCGGTCGGCAACTTCAGCGTCAGCCTCGACGGCACCTACGTCAACAAGTACGAATACCAGAACGAGCGCGGCGGCGCCTTTACCCAGAATGCCGGCCGCTACGCCGACGCCTCCCCGGTCTTCCGCTGGCGCCACAACCTGCTGTTCACGCTGATCCGCGGCGACTACACCTTCAACCTGTCGAACCGCTACATGTCGCACTACGAGGACCAGAACACGGCGGTGGCGCCGGAGTTCTTCAACAACGTCGGGCATTACTCGACCTGGTCGGTGTCGGCCACCTTCACCGGGAACCCGAAGTTCGAGTTCACGGCCGGAGTGAAGAATCTGTTCGACGAAACGCCGCCGTTCACTAACCAGGTGACCAACTTCCAGCTGGGCTACGACCCGCGGTACACAGACCCGTTGGGGATTACGCCGTATATGCGGCTGACGTACAAATTTTAATGGCGTCAACGCATGAGGTCGTAGGGTGGGCCGGGCCGCGCTAGGCGCCCCGTGCCCAGGCGTGACGCGTGCGCCGTGTTGACGTTGATTGGCGCCGCGTGTACTCACCTTTTACGCGTGGGCACGGGGCGCCCACCCTACGTATTCCACTTTTTCGCCCATAAAAAAATGCCCGGTTTACCGGGCATTTTTGCAGACAAAAACGAAATAAATCAAGCCGTCCCGCCCACCGTCACGCCATCGATGCGCAAGGTCGGCTGGCCCACGCCCACCGGCACGCTCTGGCCTTCCTTGCCGCACACGCCCACGCCCGAATCCAGGCGCATGTCGTTGCCGATCATGGAGATGCGGTTCATCACGTCCGGGCCGTTGCCGATCAGGGTCGCGCCCTTCACCGGGTAGGTGACCTTGCCGTCCTCGATCATGTAGGCTTCGCTGGCCGAGAACACGAACTTGCCGTTGGTGATGTCGACCTGGCCGCCGCCGAAGTTTACCGCGTAAAGGCCGTTCTTCACCGACGCCAGGATCTCGCCCGGGTCCTTGTCGCCGCCCAGCATGTAGGTGTTGGTCATGCGCGGCATCGGCAGGTGGGCAAAGGATTCGCGGCGGGCGTTGCCGGTGATCGGCATCTTCATCAGGCGCGCGTTCATGGTGTCCTGGATATAGCCCTTCAGGAT
>Ga0308160_10003943_pt1 | contig 16261 bp, 15 predicted proteins | sample PhyFR1_FD_201036 | JGI IMG/M metagenome (GOLD analysis project Ga0308160, IMG submission 201036) | Phyllosphere microbial communities from UC Gill Tract Community Farm, Albany, California, United States - DLSLF.R1 | ecosystem: Host-associated > Plants > Phyllosphere > Unclassified | place: USA...
GACGTCTCGATGAACATGCGTAACCTGCTGCGCAAGATGGACAAGCGCAGCTTCAAGCCGGCCAATCGCGCCGCCATGTTCTTCCTGAACGCGACCGATCCGACCACCATCAACGCTACCCGCAAGGCGATGGTCGGCCTGGGCTTCAAGGCCCAGCGCCTGGGCAACCGCCTGCTCAAGGGCCTGGCCAAGCCGCAGACCGCGGCGCCGCCGCCGACCACCGGCAAGGCGCCGGTGCGCGAGCAGGTGATCCACTTCATCAACAAGAAAATGCCGGGCAACCTGCCGAAGAAGACCGCGCGCGCGCTGCTCGACATCGAGGACGACAAGGTCATCCCGATCATCCGCAACCCCAAGAAGACCACGGCCGATACCGAAGCCGTGTTCTACTTCCCCGGCTGCGGTTCGGAGCGACTGTTCTCGCAGGTGGGGCTGGCCACCCAGGCGATGCTGTGGGAAGTGGGCGTGCAGACCGTGCTGCCGCCGGGTTACCTGTGCTGCGGCTATCCGCAGCGCGGCGCCGGCCAGTTCGACAAGGCCGACAAGATGATGACGGATAACCGCGTGCTGTTCCACCGCATGGCCAACACGCTCAACTACCTCGACATCAAGACGGTGCTGGTTTCGTGCGGCACCTGCTACGACCAGCTGGCAACCTACGAATTCGACAAGATCTTCCCGGGCTGCCGCATCATGGACATCCATGAGTATCTGCTCGAAAAAGGCGTCAAGCTCGAAGGCGTGAACGGCACCCGCTACATGTACCACGACCCTTGCCACACGCCGATGAAGATGCAGGATTCGCTCAAGACGGTCAATGCGCTGGTCTCGACGGTCGACAACGTGAAGATTGAGAAGAACGACCGCTGCTGCGGCGAGTCGGGCACCTTCGCCGTGACCCGTCCCGACATCGCGACCCAGGTGCGCTCGCGCAAGGAAGTCGAGATGGAGAAGGGCGCCGACAAACTGCGCGCCGATGGCTTCACCGGCGACGTCAAGATCCTGACCAGCTGCCCATCGTGCCTGCAAGGTCTGTCGCGCTACAACGACGACGCGAATACCTCGGCCGATTACATCGTGGTCGAAATCGCCAAGCACCTGCTGGGCGAGAACTGGCTGCCCGATTACGTCGCCCGCGCCAACAACGGCGGCATCGAGAGGGTGCTGGTATGACCAGCGCGTCTTTTGAGCCGGGCTGCGAATTGTGCACGCTCACCGCGCCCACAGCCTGGGCCGGCGAGCGCTTCAGCGTCATCGTCGTCGACGACGCCAACTACCCGGGCTTTTGCCGCGTGATCTGGCGCGACCATGTGCGCGAGATGAGCGATTTGTCGCAGGCCGAGCGCCTGCTGCTCAACGAGGCCGTGTTCAAGGTAGAAGAAGCGGTGCGCGAGGTAATGCAGCCGCTGAAGATCAATGTGGCCAGCCTGGGCAACGTGGTGCCGCACCTGCACTGGCATATCATTCCGCGCTACGCCGACGATGCTCACTTTCCGGCGCCGGTGTGGGCGCAGGCAGCACGCGTCACCGATCCTGCTATCCTGGCGGCGCGACGCGCGCTGTCGAACCAACTTGGCGCCGCAATCGCGCGCCGTTTTAACTGAATAAAGAAGTCATCATGCAAAATCCAACCGAACTGACCCTCCACCAGAAGTCGCGCGTGCTCGACATCGCCTTTGAAGACGGCAGCGCATTCTCGATCCCGTTCGAACTGATGCGCGTGTATTCGCCATCGGCCGAAGTCAAGGGCCACGGCCCTGGGCAAGAAGTACTGCAAGTGGGCAAACGCGAAGTCGGCATCGCCGATGTCGAGCAGGTCGGCAACTACGCCATCAAGCCGGTCTTCAGCGACGGCCACGATACCGGCATCTTCAGCTGGGATTACCTGTATGAACTGGGCCGCAGCCAGGATTCGCTGTGGCAGCAGTATCTGGGCCGTCTGCAGGCGGCCGGCTACGACGAAGCCACCGGCCGCGCGCCGGGTACGCTGCTGCCAGGCGTGGCGGCGGCCAGCACGGCCAAGTCGGGCGGCGGCTGCGGCTCGGGCAGCTGCGGCTGCAAGTAAGTGTTGAGTGATGGGCCGCTTGGCGCAAGCGGCCCATCGCGTATGACCCCGTAAACGACAAAGAGCACGTCCTCGGACGTGCTCTTTGTCGTTTGCCTGCCCGTCAAGCGGGCAGCAAGCTTATGCCTGCGGCTGGATGTTCGCAGCCTGCTTGCCTTTTGGGCCGGTGGTGACGTCGAACGTCACGCGCTGGTTTTCTTGCAGCGACTTGAAGCCGGTGCTGTTGATAGCCGAGAAGTGCGCAAACAGATCTTCACCGCCGCCATCAGGGGTGATGAAACCAAAACCTTTTGCATCGTTGAACCATTTGACAATGCCAGTCGCCATTTTTTATTTCCCTCAAGAGTTATTTACGTTATTGCTTCGCAGGCGAATCGGAGGACTGGAACCAGCGAAACACTTGACGTTGCAAATTCGATTATAGAGAAGTTTTTTAAAATTTCAGCAAGATTTTAAAGATTTGTGAACATTTTTATACAAGCTATTCCAGCAGCAACTTAACCGGCGAAAAAGCCTCGTATACACAGCGTTCAGAACGTCATCGGCACCCGCATCGTGAGCGTCACATCCGGCGTGTCGCGGGTTACGCCGGCGCCAACGGCGATGTTCAGCGAGCGCTGGGGGCTGAGGCGGTACGAGAAGCCGAGCAGCAAGGTGCCGAGCTGGGTGCGCACCGAGCCGGGGACCGTGACGCCGTTCTGCTTCATGCGCGCGATGGTGCTGTGGTCGTAGCCCAGGCTGAGCGATGCCTTGTCGTTCAGGGCCAGTCCCATGCCGAAATTAAAGCCGATCACGCTGCCAGGCTCGAGCGAGCCAAGCGGCTCGCGGTCGCCGTTGCGCACCAGGCGCGTGACGTCGTCGCGCTTGAAGTTGTGCAGGTAGCTCAGGTTGCCGAAGAAGACTGCGGGGTCGGACGGATAGAGCCAGGTCAGGCTGCCTTGCAGCGAGTGGAAGCCGGAGCCGGTTGGCAGCGACAACGGCAGGCCGGTGCCGGTCACGTTCTCGCCGACGCAGCGGCGCTCGCAGTCGGTGACGACCTCGAACGGATCGCGCCCGGTGCGGCTTTTATAGCGCAGGCCGCCGATGTAGTAGCCCTTGTCGGGGCCGCCCTTGTTGAGCTGGTAGCGGCCGGCGATTTCGATGTCACCCATCGCCTTGCCGGTGGTGTCGAACACGCGTTCGACGGCGGTGCCGGTGAACAGCTCGCGACTGACAGTGGCGTCCGAACGGTACACGTAGGGCACCTTGAGCTCGACTTCCATCCGGTTGTTGATGCCGGTGCGGCCAGTGATCGAGGTGGTGAAGGTGTTGCGCTTGATTTCACGCACGTCCACCAGGCCGATCAGCAGCGCCGGAATCACCGTATAGCCGACCAGCGCCACCCGGTTGCTCGACGAATAGCCGAACTGCAGCGCCGGCTCGAGCACATAGGTGCCGCGCGGCGTCAGCACGCCGGGCTGATCGAAGATCGGGGCGACTTCGGGCGGTTTGTTGGTGGTGTCGTTGCGCTTGTTCTGGGCTTGCTGCGGCTGCTGTTGCACTGCCGCTGGCTGGCCCGGTGCAGGCATGGCTGGCTGGTCGGGACGCGGCTGCGGCGGCGCCGGCGCCGGCACCCCGGTCAAGGCCGGTGGCAATACTGGCGGCTGGGCCACCGGCGCCTGGCCGGTCATGTTGCCACCCGTGCCGCGCTGCTGCGACAGCGTGACGCCATCGGCGCTTGCAGTCGGCAAGGCGAAAGGCGCGCCGTTCAATGGCGTCGGATCGGTGAGCGGGGAGTCTTGCGCCGCCAGCGCCGTTGCCGGTTGCATGCGCTGCAGCTGCGCGCGCTGGGCGCGCAATTCTTCGACCAGCTGGTTGACGAGCGCGCGCTGCTGCGCCAGTTCGTTCTTCAGTTGCAACAATTCATTCTTCTGTTCCTGGGCTGAGATTCCAGCGCCCGTTTCAGATGGTTGGGCGAGCACGGGCGGCGCCAGGAAGGCGGCCGCCAGGCCGGCGGCGCCGAGCCGCGCGACATGTGGGTGCATCCGGATTCTCCAGAGTTATGATTAAAAATATTACAAGCTTCCGACTGCCCGTACTACCCCTTCACGGATGGTTGACTGAAAATTCATGTCCTTCAACAACGACATGCTGTTGACCGTCGAACTGATGGTGGTGGAGGCGCGGATGTCCTGGCCATTGAGCGTGTTCTGCAGCAGCGTGGCGCCGTTGTTGAGCGCGATGTCGCTGGCCACGAAGTTGTTGTTGCCGAGCTGGATCACCTTGGCGGCGCCGAGCGCATCGTGCGCCAGGCGTGCCTGCTCGGCGGTCATTGCCGACAGATCGGGAATCGCGATATTCGTGCGCGACAGCACTTCACCATTGACCGAGACCACGCGCTCGATGCCCAGTGCAAGGTTCAGGCCGCCAGCGACTTCAAAGCCGCCGCGTGCCTTGTCGAGCGTCTCGTGCGCCACCGGGGTGCCGAGCACCGGCAGCGGCCTGGCGCCGGCGTCGCCCGCCTTGGCCGGCAGTGCGCCAAATGTGGCGGCGACAAGGCCCAGCAGGGCGGCCCGGGTTAAACGCGTCCAGCACATGATCATTCCTTTAAAAGTCGCCCGGGCCGAACTTTGGCAGCGAGGCGCTGAGCTGGTCCTGGTGCATGCCGGTGCCGAGCGGTGCGCGCGGGGCGCCGCGCCAGTCTTCGGGCATGTTGAAGGCCACGCCATCCTTGTGGCTGTGGATCACGAACAGCAATTTGTTGCGCCATATTTCCTGGAAGCGCGCCATGCTCACCACGCGGTTGCCGGTGGACGGGTCGCCCAGCAGGATGCGGCCGTCTTCGGAGCCCTTGATCACGACAAAGTGGTTGAAGCCGCGGTCGGTGATCAGCACGATTGCCGGCAGTTTTTCGGCGATCAGCTGTTCGATCGGCAGCTTGAAGCCATCGGCGCGAAAGCCGCGCGTGGCCAGAAAGCGCTGCATGTCGAGCATCGAAAAGCCTTCCTTGTGAATCTTCGGCTGGTCGCCATTCGCGTACATCTGCTGGAACACGGTCTGTTCCGGCGTCGGGGTGTTGTAGTGATGCGAGAGCAGCGTCGCCAGCGCGGCCGCGCCGCAGCTGTAGTCGTATTCCTGGCGCGTGGTGCGCTTGAATTTCATGTCCTTGAGGCTGGTCACCGGCACATTCACGCGCGGAAGAATCGCCATGTCGAGCGCCGACGCCGTCACCGGCGCCAGCAGAACGCCGCTCAGCGCAGCGTTCAGTGCAACAATCTTGAGACCTTGTTTCATGCTTCGTTTCGCTTATTGCAGCTGCAGGTTGATGACGGTGGCGTTCTGGATCAGCACATTGGCGCCGCTGTTCTGGATCACGACCGGCAGGCCCGACGCGCCCGAGAACGAGCCGTTGTCGATGATGTTGAAACCGGTGGTGACGTTGGTCGCGCTGTTGTTGCCGACCGTCCCGCCCAGCGTTGCGGTGGCTTCGGTAAAGACGACATCGGCGCCGCCGCGCAGTTCGCCCAGCACGGCGCTATCGGCAGTCTGGCCCCAGCCATTGGCCGGAGCCGCATCCCGGCCCGGCGCCACGTGCACCGTCGCCAGGAAGCTCACGTTCACCGGTAATTTGGCCGGCTCGTCGGCCCGGGCCGCGAACGGCAGCGCAAGCAGCGCCGCCAGCAGAAGAGGGGTAATCCGTTTCATGGTGCCTCGCTTGAAAACCGCCACGCGCAACTGCCGCGTGGCGGATCGCTACTGTTAAGTCGCGCCGGGCATTCGAAGAACGCCCGGCGCAGACTCGTTGGCCATTACTGGCCGCCGCCAACGGTCATGTTCGACTGCACGTTGACGCTTTGCTGGATCAGCGACGAGAAGCCGTTGTTCTGGCTGATGACCGAGATGCCGGCTGCCGATTGGGCGATGCCGCTCATCGTGTTCGACATGTTGAACTCGCCTGCACTGACGTTGGCGGTGCCGCCGTTGCCGCCGGTGCCTGCGCCGCCGATGCCGCCGGTGCCGGCGCCTGCGGTCAGGGTGCCGCCGCTGCCGCCTGCACCGCCGGTGGTGGCACCGCCTGCGCCGCCTTCGCCGCCGGCGCCCGAGGTCGCATCACCCGAGGTGGCCGCGCCACCAGTGGCCGTCCCGCCGGTCGCTGCGCCGCCGGCGCCGCCGGTGCCGGTCGATGCGGTCGCTGCTGCGCCCGCGCCACCCATGCCGCCGGTGCCGGCCGTGCCGCCCTGGCCGGCCCCGCCCGCACCACCAGTGCCGGTCGCGCCGGCGCCGCCCGCGCCGCCGGTGCCTGCTGCACCCGAACCGCCCGCGCCTGCGGTGCCGGTGGCGCCCGCGCCGCCGGTGCCGGCCAGTGCCGCGCCGTTACCGGCGGTGCCGCCGGTCGACGAGCCGCCTGCTGCGCCGGCGCCCGAGGTGTTCGAGCCAGCTGCGCCCGAGCCGCCGGCCGCGCCTGCCGCGCCGGCGCCGCCGGTGCCGGCCATCGAGTCGCCTGCGGTGTTGCTGCTGGCGCCGCTGGTTGGGCTGCCGGCAGTGCTGGTGCCGCCGGTGTTGCTGGCGCTGCCGCTGGCGCCGCCGGTGCCAGGGGTGTCAGTGCCGCTGCCTGGCATGCCGCCCGAACCCGAGGTCGAGGTCGCGTCGCCGATGGCGGCGCCGCCACCCTGCGCGCCGTTCGATGCCGTCAGGGTCGAGCCGGTCGAGGTGCCGCCGGAGGCGCCCGCGCCGCCCATGCCGCCTGCGCCGCCAGCGCCGCCGGTTGCAGCGCCGGTTCCGCCGCCTGCGCCGCCGGCGCCGGAGCCGATTGCGCCATTCGCGCCGCCGTTGCCGCCGGCCAGCGAGCCGGTCGAGCCGCCTGCGCCGCCGGTTGCCATGCCGCCAGAGGCACCCGCACCGCCGTTGGCTGCGCCGCCCGCTGCGCCCGAGCCGCCCGAACCCATGCCGCCGGCCGCGCCGTTGCCGCCGGCCGCGTAGCCGCCGGCCGCGCCCGATGCGCCGGAGCCGCCGGTTGCGCCCGACGCGCCGCTGGCGCCGCCAGCACCGGCCGTTGCGTTGCCGACTGTCGTGGTGCCGGTGGTGGCAGTGCCTGCCGTTGCATAGCCGCCTGCGCCGCCGGCCGCGCCAGCAGCGCCGGTGGAGGCGCCGCCTGCTGCGCCGTTACCGGTGGCCGTGCCGCCGGTGCCGGCTGCGCCTGCGCCGCCCGTGCCCGATGCGCCGGCAACCGAACCGCTGTTCTGGGCAGTGTTGCCGATGTTGTTGATGGTGTTGCCGTTGACGCTGCCGCTCAGCGAGCTGGTCGCGGTGGCGGACGACGTGTTGAACGAGTTGGCCAGCGACGAGGTGGCGGCGCCGCCGTTCGAAGCTGCCGAGCCGGCCGCAGCAGCGCTGGCGTCGCCGGTGCTGTTGTTCTGGCCGGAACGGTCGTCAGTGTTGGTGCTGTTGTTGCTGTTATCGTCGGTGTTGTTGCTGTTACGGGTATCAGTGACCGTGCTGTTGTCAGTGTTGGTAACCGTCGAAGTGGTGCCTTCGGTTGGCGTGGTTTGTTGTGCGTAGGCCATGCTGAATGTCAGGGCGATCGCGGTTGCCAGGATAGTGCGCTTCATTTGTTGCTCCCCTAAATGTCACTGATTAATTTTCCCGAGGTCGCCATGACACCCGGTCCAATTTGCTAGTAGCATTTAGCGTGCCAAGCTGATAGCTTTTGATAAGTGTTTGATTTTGTAGGACTATTTTGATGAGCTAAGGCAGGCTGGGGGCAGTCGATGTGGATCGACAAGTTACCGGGGTGAGATTGTCACAAGGGTGTGACACAGCTGTCGCCAAGCGCAAAAAACTGTATCAAATTGTGACCGGAATGCAGGCTGCATAGAGCGAAGTCCTTCCACCAGGATGCTGCCATGAGGCAAGCATGCTGGAGTGAAGGTCTTGATTCGACTCGTGAAATTTCGTAGGAAAAGGACGACGGCGGGAGTGGAAAATGGCTTACGTATTGATCGAATGCTTGGCCATCAGGCGATACAGTGTCATGCGCGATACGCCAAGCTCGCGCGCGGCCTGGCTGATGTTGTTGCCGCTGCGCGTCAGGCTGTCCCAGATCGCGCGGCGCTCGGCGCTCAGGCGTGAACTGCCCAGGCCTTCGGCAACGGCGACGATCGGCCCGGCGCCGGGCAGATCCAGGTCTTCCGGCATGATCAACCGATGCTCGGCCAGTACCATGGCGCGCCGCACCCGGTTGACCAGTTCGCGCACATTGCCCGGCCAGTCGTAGAGCGCCATCGCCTGCAGCGCCTCGCGGCTCACGCCCTTGAGTTGCGGACTGCGTTCTTCGGCGAACTTGTTGAAGATGAGATCGGTCAGTACCGGCAAGTCTTCCTTGCGTTCACGCAGCGGCGGCACCCGGATCGGGAACACGCTCAGCCGGTAATACAGATCTTCGCGGAAGCGTCCTTCGCGCACCGCTTGCGGCAGGTCGACGTGCGTGGCGGCGATCACGCGCGCATCGACCGCGATCATGCGCGTGCCGCCGACCCGGTAAATGGTGCGCTCTTGCAAGAAGCGCAGCAGGCTGGCCTGCAGGTCGAGCGGCAGGTCGCCGATCTCGTCGAGGAAGATGCTGCCGCCGGATGCCGCTTCGAGCAAACCCTGCTTGTCGCGGCTGGCGCCGGTGAAGGCGCCGCGCTCATGGCCGAACAGCTCGGAGTGGATCAGCGCCGGCGCCACCGCGGCGCAATTGATGGCGATGAAGGGGCCGTTCGCGCGCTGCGAACGCAGGTGGATTTCCTGGGCCGCCAGTTCCTTGCCGCTGCCGCTCTCGCCCGAAATCAGGGCCGGGGCGTCGACCGCGGCAATCTTGTCGATGTGGGCGCGCAGGCGCACGATGGCGGCCGAGTTGCCGTCGATGTGGCCGGCCCGTGCCATGCGCTTGTAGGGCGCAATCGGCCGTCCCAGCGTGGCCATGCCGTGGGCGTGGCCGAGCGAATGCTGCAGGCGCAGCGTATCGACGGGCCGGGTATGGAAATCGAACAGGTGGGCGGCGACCAGTTCGCGCAGCGCAGGCTGGTCGATGCGGGCCGCGTCGAACACGCCGACCCAGCGCATGCTGTGATGCTGGTGCAGGAAGCGCTCGATGTCGGCGTCTGCCTCGCCGTCGCTGCGGTCGAGCAGCAGCCCGACCCCGTAGTGCTGCTGCGCCAGCACCTTGCGCGCCGCCGCCAGGCTGTCCACCACGCACACATCCCAGCCGGGCAGCTCGCCGTAGCAGGCGCGTGCCTGGGCACAGCCATCGCTGCTGATACAGAGTAGCCGTTTGATCGTCACCGTTGCCCCTCGTTAGCGCCGGATCTGGCCGGCTTTGTTATCTCGGCATGCAGATGGCGCACAAAAAGTTAACATCGCTTAATAATGTTTTGCGATTTGCATGAACCATTTGCGGTGTCATACCAAATGATACAGACAATCATTATTTAATTGATACGATCTTACCGGGCGCGGCTTGGGGCGGGAAGCGCAATATGCGTCGCGTGCTTAGCCGTTGTGGGTATCCAACACGCTTGCGCTGCGGCAGCATCGCCAGAGGCGACGTCGTCGCGGCCGGCCGCGCGTCCCGGTGCTGATGGCTGCTTGTATAATGTGGCAACCCCAAACCCGCATGCACATATGACCAATACCACCCACTTCGGCTACAAGACGGTTGCCGAGGACCAGAAGGTCCAGGAAGTCGCCAAGGTTTTCCATTCGGTCGCCGCCAAGTACGACGTCATGAACGATCTGATGTCGGCCGGGCTGCACCGCGCCTGGAAAATGTTCACGATCGCCCAAGCCGGCGTGCGTCCGGGCTTCAAGGTGCTCGACATCGCCGGCGGCACCGGCGACCTGGCCAAGGCGTTTGCCAAGCAGGCCGGCAAGAGCGGTGAGGTGTGGCTCACCGACATCAACGAGTCGATGCTGCGCGTGGGGCGCGACCGGCTATTGAATAAGGGACTTGTCACCCCAACCATGTTATGTGACGCCGAAAAGCTGCCGTTCCCGGACAATTACTTTGATCGCGTGAGCGTGGCCTTTGGCCTGCGCAACATGACGCACAAGGACCAGGCGCTGGCCGAGATGCGGCGCGTGCTGAAACCGGGCGGCAAGCTGCTGGTGCTTGAATTCTCGAAGGTGATTGCACCGCTGCAGAAACCGTACGATCTGTATTCGTTCTCGGTGCTGCCTTGGCTGGGCCAGAAGATCGCGGGCGACGCCGAAAGCTACCGCTACCTGGCCGAATCGATCCGCATGCATCCCGATCAGGACACGCTCAAGGGGATGATGGTCGATGCCGGGCTGGAACGGGTGCAGTACTACAACCTGACCGGCGGTGTGGCCGCGCTGCATACCGGCATCAAGCTGTAAGGCCACAAGCTGTATGGCTGCAAGTTGAAAATTACTCTAAGGACGAGACGATGAAAAAATTCCTGGTGACGACGATTCTGGCGGTAAGCGCCTTCTCGATGGTTGCTGACGCCTTCGCCCGCCCAATGGGCGGCAAACGCTCGATCGGCCGGCAATCGCAGGCAGTGCGCCAGATGCCAGCACCTGCGCCGACCCCGAACCTGCAGCGCCAGACGCCGAACCAGGCTGCGCCGGCAGCCGCTGCCGGCGCCACCGGCGCCGCTGCCGCGGCCGCCACCAAGCGTCCGAGCATGTGGAAGGGCGTGCTGGGCGGGGCGCTGCTCGGCCTCGGCCTGGGCGCGCTGCTGTCGCACCTCGGCATCGGTGGTGCACTGGCGAGCGTGATCTCGACCATCCTCATGATCGCGCTGCTCGGCCTGGCCATCATGTTCATCGTGCGCATGTTCCGCCGCAAGGACACGCCGGCCAACGCCAGCCCGGCCTTCAGCGGTGGTTTCAAGCCTGCCGCAGCCGGTGGCGTCGCAACCCCCGAGATCGGATCGGGCCTGCGTCAGCAGCCGAGCGCCTACCAGGGTAACAATGGCGGCGTGGCGCTCGACAAGGGTACCGCTTTTGGCAGCAGCGCCGCAGGCGCAGCGGCGCACCAGCAATGGGGCGTGCCGTCCGACTTCGACAGCGACAGCTTCCTGCGTCACGCCAAGTCGTCGTTCATCCGCATGCAGGCGGCCTGGGATCGCGGCGACACCAACGACCTGCGCGAATTCACCTCGCCTGAAGTCTTCGCCGAACTGAAGATGCAGATCCAGGAACGCGGCGGCGTGGCCGACTTCACCGACGTGGTCAGCATCGAGGCCCAGTTGCTGGGGATCGAGCAGACCGCCACCGACTACCTGGCCAGCGTGCAGTTCGACGGCATGATCCGCAACGCCCAGAACGCGCCGGCCGAGCCGTACACCGAAGTCTGGAACATGTCCAAGCCGCTGGCCGGCTCGGGCGGTTGGGTGCTGGCCGGCATCCAGCAAGTGTCGTAATTATTTTCCGACAATCATTCGTGTCGCCGGGTTTGCGCCCGGCGAACTGGTAAGATCAACCGCCCGCCTTACACCGGGCGGTTTTGTTTTTTTTGCCTAGGCGCCCATGCTCCCCAGTCTGTCCACCTTGTCGCCGCAACATGCCATGACGCTGTCGGCGGTTGCCGTCATCAACCATCTGCTGGCCCAGGAAGACTGGGCGCGAAAAGCGCTGGCGCGCCACGCCGGCAAGGCGGTGTGCATCGATACCGGCCCCTTGCGCCTGTGCCTGAACGTCGAACCCGACGGCATGTTCGACGCTGGCGACAATGCCGACAGCGCTGCCGTCACCATCCGCGTCAAGCTGGCCGACCTGCCGCTGATTGCCCAGGATCGGACGCGCGCCCTGTCATACGTAAAGATCGATGGCGATGCCGAATTCGCGAATACGATCTCGCAGCTGGCCAATGGCCTGCGCTGGGATGCCGAGCATGACCTCGAGCGCGTGATCGGGCCGATCGGCGCGCGGCGCCTGGCCGCGGCCACCCGTGGCGCTGTGCTCGGCGCGAGCGGGGCAGGGCGGCGCCTGGCCGAAAACCTGGCTGAATTCCTGGCCGAAGAGCGGCCGGTGCTGGTGCGTCCGCGCCAGCGCGACGCCTTTGCCGCCGATGTCGTGCGCCTGCGCGACGACGTCGAGCGCAGCGCCAAGCGCATCGCCCGGCTCGAACAGAAGCTGGCCCAGCTCGATGCCGCCAGTTCTACCACCACCATTGTTGTTAGCGCAGACCTGAATCCGGATCGTCGATGATATTGAAATTCCTGCGCCTGCTGCGCATTCTCACCGTCTTCACCAAATACGGCCTGGACGAAATCGCCGTCACCAGCATCAATGCGCCGCGCACCGCGCGCATGATGAATACCTTCTTCTTCTGGCGCAACATCAGCTCGCCGCGCGCGATCCGGCTGCGCATGGCGCTCGAAGAACTGGGCCCGATCTTCGTGAAATTCGGCCAGGTGCTGTCGACCCGGCGCGACCTGGTGCCACCCGACATCGCCGATGAACTGGCGCTGCTGCAAGACCGCGTGCCGCCGTTCAGTTCCGACCTGGCGGTGGCCCAGATCACGCGCTCGCTGGGCGCCCATCCCGACCAATTGTTCGACCACTTCGAGCGCGAGCCGGTGGCCTCGGCCTCGATCGCCCAGGTGCACTTTGCGCGCCTCAAGGATGGCAAGGAGGTGGCGGTCAAGGTGCTGCGTCCGGGCATGAAAAAGCTGATCGACGAAGACATGGCGCTGATGCGCCTGGCCGCCAACCTGATCGAAAAAGTATGGGGCGAGGCGCGCCGCCTGAAGCCGCGCGAAGTCGTGGCCGAGTTCGACAAGTACCTGCACGACGAGCTCGACCTGATGCGCGAAGCGGCCAACGCCAGCCAGCTGCGCCGCAACTTCCTCAATTCCGAGCTGCTGATGGTGCCCGAAATGTACTGGGACTATTGCTCGAGCAGTGTGATCGTGATGGAGCGCATGCACGGCATCCCGGTGTCGCAGATCGATCGCCTGGCGGCCGAAGGGATTGACCTCAAGAAGCTCTCGAGCGACGGCGTCGAGATCTTCTTCACGCAAGTGTTTCGCGACGGCTTCTTCCACGCTGACATGCACCCCGGGAATATCCTGGTATCGGTCGCACCGGAAACCTTTGGCCGCTACATCGCCCTCGACTTCGGCATCGTCGGCACCCTGAACGACTTCGACAAGGACTACCTGTCGCAGAACTTCCTGGCGTTCTTCCGGCGCGACTACAAGCGCGTCGCCGAAGCCCACATCGAATCGGGCTGGGCGCCGCCGAGCACGCGCGTCGACGAACTCGAGTCGGCCGTGCGCGCCTGCTGCGAACCGATCTTCGACCGCCCCCTGAAAGACATCTCGTTCGGCCAGATTCTGCTGCGCCTGTTCCAGACCTCGCGCCGTTTCAATGTCGAGGTGCAGCCGCAACTGGTGCTGCTGCAAAAGACGCTGCTCAATATCGAAGGCCTGGGACGGCAGCTCGATCCCGACCTGGATTTGTGGAAGACCGCCAAGCCCTACCTCGAGAGCTGGATGGCCGATCAGATTGGCTGGCAGGGCCTGCTGGAGCGCCTGCGCGCCGAAGCGCCGCGCTACGCCCAGATCTTCCCGCAACTGCCGCGCCTGGTGCACAAGGCGCTCGAGCGCCAGGGCCATCCGCACATCGTCAATGCGCACGTCAACAACGCCGACCTGATGGCGATGCTGCTGCTCGAGCAGCGCCGCACCAATCGCATGCTGGTGTTCATCAGCTGCGTGGTGGCGGGGTTTGCCGTGCTGGCCGGGCTGGGGCTGGTGGGGATGTTTGGCTGACCGCGCCAATCAGATAAGCAATCGCCCAAAAGAAAAAGCCCGCTCGCGCGGGCTTTGAAGCAAGTATTCTTGTATGGACTGCGCTGATACGAGACCGCGCCATCTTCTGTTTCTTTGTTACGGGGGCGGTGCAGGAATTTCCCTGTTACCAACATTCGGTGAAGAGCTCGTATTAAATCACCGAAGTGAATACTTGAGCAAACGAAACGCCTGTGGCGATGGTGAAAAACAACAATGACCATGTCCCGCTTGCCAGCCTCGTGCATTCATGTCAGCCCCACCGGGCCCAAACCGTAAATCGCTTTGTAAAAGCTTTATAATTCAGGGTTTTGACGATTTTTGCGGAGCACGAGAATGCCGATATACGCCTACCGCTGCGAGGAATGCGGTTTTACCAAAGATGTACTGCAAAAGATATCCGACCCGGTGTTGACGGTCTGCCCATCGTGCGCCAGGCCGGCGTTTAAAAAGCAGGTGACCGCGGCCGGCTTCCAGCTCAAGGGCACCGGTTGGTATGTCACCGATTTCCGTGGCGGCACGCCGCCGGCCAGCGCCGGCGCGGGCAATGAGGCGCCGGCTGCTGTCCCGGCCGCGTCCGGCGCAAGCGCGCCTGCCGCGCCGGCAGCAGCAGCACCGGCCGCGCCCGCATCCGCGCCTGCGCCGAGCTCGAGCTCCGGCTCCACCTCGGGCGGCGACAAGAGCGGCGCCTGATCCGGCGCCGGCCTGCGGGCCGCGCCGCAACAAGAATAACGGGAATCCGATGCGCAAATACTTCCTCACCGGTCTGCTGGTGCTGGTGCCTCTGGCAATCACTGCCTGGGTACTGAACCTGATCATCAGCACGCTCGACCAGTCGCTGCTGTTCGTGCCTGCCGCCTGGCAGCCGCGCGTGCTGCTGGGCGCCGACATTCCCGGCGTGGGCGCGGTGCTGACGCTGGCGATCGTGTTCCTGACCGGTGTGCTGGCCAACAACCTGGTTGGCAACTACGTAATGCGCCTGGGCGAACGCCTGATCAAGCGGGTGCCGGTGGTCAGTTCGCTGTATGGCAGCGTCAAGCAGGTCTCGGACACGCTGTTCTCGTCCTCGGGCAACGCTTTTCGCCAGGCCGTGCTGATCCCGTATCCACACGCCGACTCGTACACCGTTGCCTTCCTCACCGGCGTGCCGGGCGGCGACGTGATCAATCACCTGGTGGGCGACTATGTCAGCGTGTATGTGCCGACCACGCCGAATCCGACCTCGGGCTTCTTCCTGATGATGGAACGCAGCCGCGTGCGCGAACTCGACATGTCGGTCGACGCCGCGCTGAAATACATCGTGTCGATGGGCGTGGTAGCGCCCACCCATACGCCGGCCATCGTGGCGAGCACGCCAACCCTGCCGGCCGACGCAGCGATCAAGTAAGACAACGAACAGAATAGGGGCCTCGTGGCCCGCCAACTTAACCAACCTGGATCGAAAACCATGACCTCCATGCGTACCAACTACTGCGGCCTCGTCACCGAGGAACTGCTGGGCCAAACCGTCAGCCTGTGCGGCTGGGTGCACCGTCGCCGCGACCACGGCGGCGTGATCTTCATCGACCTGCGCGACCGTGAAGGCCTGGTGCAGGTGGTCTGCCATCCGGACAACGCCGCGGTGTTCAAGGCCGCCGAGCATGTGCGCAACGAATACTGCCTGCGCATCGTCGGCACCGTCACCAACCGCCTGGAAGGCACGGTCAACAACAACCTGAAGTCGGGCAAGATCGAAGTCACCGCTTCGAGCGTGGAAGTGCTGAACGCGTCGGTGCCGGTGCCGTTCCAGCTCGACGACGACAACCTGTCGGAAACCACCCGCCTGACGCACCGCGTGCTCGACCTGCGCCGCGGCCAGATGCAGCACAACCTGAAGCTGCGCTACAAGGTCTCGATGGAAGTGCGCAAGTACCTGGACAACCTGGGCTTCATCGACATCGAGACCCCGATGCTGACCAAGTCGACCCCGGAAGGCGCGCGCGACTACCTGGTGCCGTCGCGCGTCAATGCCGGCAACTTCTTCGCGCTGCCGCAGTCGCCACAGCTGTTCAAGCAGCTGCTGATGGTAGCCAACTTCGACCGCTACTACCAGATCACCAAGTGCTTCCGCGACGAAGACCTGCGCGCTGACCGCCAGCCGGAATTTACCCAGATCGACTGCGAAACCTCGTTCCTGACCGAGCAGGAGATTCGCGACATGTTCGAAGACATGATGCGCGTGGTGTTCAGGAACGCCGCCGGCATTGACCTGCCGAACCCGTTCCCGGTGATGGATTTCGCCACCGCGATGGGCATGTACGGCTCGGATAAACCCGATATGCGCGTCAAGCTCGAGTTCACCGAACTGACCGAACTGATGAAGTCGGTCGAGTTCAAGGTGTTCAACAGCGCCGCCAACCTGCCGAACGGCCGCGTG
>Ga0308160_10003944_pt1 | contig 16258 bp, 17 predicted proteins | sample PhyFR1_FD_201036 | JGI IMG/M metagenome (GOLD analysis project Ga0308160, IMG submission 201036) | Phyllosphere microbial communities from UC Gill Tract Community Farm, Albany, California, United States - DLSLF.R1 | ecosystem: Host-associated > Plants > Phyllosphere > Unclassified | place: USA...
AGAGAGAGTTCAGTCAGAACACGACCTTTTCAGTCTTGGGCCGAGCGGTACGGATACACCTATCACTGGCGGTGCTGGAGATGAAACTCCAGGGCACACATTAGCTGCAACGGAAGCTTTGTTGGCGGAAGTCGATGAAAAGACGCAGAATCTGTCCAAGGATGCTCCTCCTGCTGCAAGTCTCGCGGCAGAGCAGGAGGAAGGGACAGAATCTCAGACGCCTGTCGACGACGTCTCAGTGCGTGAAGCTGTCCAGCAAGTACAGCCAGTCCCGGTGGAGGATGTTTCCGAGCTCTCCCGGGAGGAGATAGAGAACAAGTATAAAACTCTGCGCGAGAAAGCAAATAGAGCCGACCAGGTCCTCAAGGCGACTTCGCCGTTGTTATTCGATGGCATCAGTGATGCTGACGCTTTAGACGGTTGGATGAAAATGACGAGCGGTAAAGCCGAGATGGGGACTACCGAGATCAAGCGACTACATGATCAGCTACAGCGTGAGTCCAAGATGGGCTTTAATTGGTCAGAGGCGATCGGGCAAGGTTTGACCACTTTCTATCTTCCAGTGCAAGCTTCGCGCATAGAAGAGCTAAGGGAAACGCATCGATTGGAACAAGCTTCCTCGACAACGATGATAGCCGCTTTGCGTGATCAGGTCGCCCAAAGCGAGTCCACCCTCTCAACACAAGCGACCACTGCATTGCAGATGGTCCAGCTTCGAGCAGACTTGTCTACCGCTCAATCGCAACACAAAGAGGCGGATGAGAAACTCACAAAGGCCGTCACTCTGCTCAAGACTGTGCGTGGGAAGCTGGTCAACGTTCAGAAAGACAGGGAAGAATTGTCAAGAGCGCTAGAAGACGAGAAGAAGGAGCGCTCAAAACTCGCAGAAGCGATTGAGAAACTCCGAGCCGACAAGGAGCGGGAAGTGCAAGCGCTCAGGCAGGCTTTTGAGAAAGAGTCGCAGGGGCTGAAAGATAAGTTCGCGAGGGAGAGCTTAGCCGAGAAGCGCAAATGGGAATTGGAAATTATCACAACCAAGGTGAACCTGGGCAGACAAATGTTCAGACACGTAGCGATACTCTGGAAATGCTGACTGTTTCTGTTCCTCGTAGGCTGCGCATGCTAAGGAATTGGCCAGCAAATCCAAACACCTGAATACCCTCACCGAGAGCATCAAGGAGCTCAATCTGGAGAAGCGCCGGCAATTCGAACTGCTGCAGAGCCGGCAAGAAGAGATCGAGACTGCTGTTGTGGGGAAAGAGGTATCAGACGCCAAACTCAAAGAGATCTCTCTCGAAGCAAACGAGGCTCAGGAACGGGCCGCTTTAGCAGAAGAGGCCTTAAGCGAGGTCAAGCGGGAGTTGACATCGCTTCGTTCAACACAATCAACGTCTCATGAAACGAGCGGTGGAAATGAAAATGCCGCCGCGCTGGCCGAGGCCAAGGCGAAAACGGAAGGTCGCCTGAAGCTGACGAAGGACGAGGTTATCAAGCTAGAGCGAGAGCGTATTGACATGGAAGAGGAGCATGCAAAGCAATTGCGGGCTCAAAGAGCTGAAACGGAACGGATCCGAGGCATCCTCGCCGAAAAGAATCAAGAGATTGAGAATGCAATTCAGAGTCAGAAAAGCTCAGAGGACCGTCTCGTCACTCTCGAACGAGAGAAGGAGGCTCTTCGTCTGAATTTGCAAGATATACAAGCTACTCTCCGCGTCGCTCAAGAATCAGAAGCTCGGGCTATGACTGGCGAGGTGAGACTCGCATTTCCAGAGTTGGGGGTTTGTTTGCTGATGAAACGCCCATTCGCGATAGACCTCGGTGAAGCAGGAGACAGACATGCTCCGGGACGAAATTATCAGGCTCACCGAGGAAGCTGAAGACGCAAAGCAATCGGTGATACAGGCCAAGACTGCCAACAGAGTAAGCGATCCTGTGACCGAGACGAGTGCCATTTCTTCGGGCTAAACCTCTTAATTTGCTTCGCCACAGAACCTGCGCGAGGAGATGCGGCGCTTGCAGTCGTCGGTGCAACTGCTCGAGCGGCAGCGGAATCCGGGTGTGGGATACTGGTCAGCAGGCGGGTCTCAAACTCCTCGAGCTGCGGAGCAAACGGTAGACAGCCGCTCCAGTACTGAGCTGCATCGGAGGACGGGGAAAGAAAGTCAGCCTCCGACTCCGGTCGCCAAGGATCTCGCGAGTCCACCGCCGACCGATGTCGCGCCGCGAAACGAGGAAGAGGAAGTCAATTTGGAGGTAAGGCCGAACAGAATCCGAGCGATGCTACGTGACCTGACTAGTCGACCGTCTTAGTACTTGAGGAATGTCATATTGCAGTTTTTGGAGAACAAAGAGATGCGAGTGAGTCGCGCCGCAATTTTTTTATGTGGTCGCGACGCTTCACAAGTTGAACTAAATCATCTCCACTTGCAGCCAAATCTCGTCAGGGTTTTATCGGTGATACTGCGCTTCACACCCCAGGAACTACGTCGATTGAATGCCAAACTTTCAGCGTAGACAAGCGTATGTATCTTGAAGTGTTCGGGTTCTTCGTCCTGCCCCCCGTTGTACTTCAAATTGCATACAATGCCTTTCTCTTCGCCCCTTGTAGCGGATGAAACATCAAAGGGCTTGCAATCTTGACCACCTTTGTGCGATCAGTGGAGCTGACTCGGTTCTCCCAGCGTTTCAGGTTTGGCTGCAATTGTACAATATCAACGCAGGTCAACGATGCCCTTCGCGCGTAAATCAAGCCGGTGCCATACTTGCCCCGCTGCAAAGCAATCGGTCTATCCGGCTTACAGGCTTTGAATCGACCATCATGTCATACGCTGACGATTCGGATGCCTCATCCACTGATGCCGAGGAGCTTCACGACCAGACTACAGAAGTTGGGATGGACCGATGGCTGCGACTTCCGGGAGAGACCGATTTCTTCAAGGGAGAAGGCAGACCCGATACCAAATTCCTGGCGCTGGGAGATGCAAAGCTCCCTGTGTTCGATGAGATAACAGCATGGATGAAGCGAGCAAACAAGCCCCCACAAGAGGAAATCTTCAGGGGACGCATAGGGTTTCATCCTGAAGACGCGGAGAGGAATTATATGGTAGCTGAAAAACGATACAATATGGACATACCGCTCAAAGGTATAGAGAATGATGTGAGAGACCGCGAGTTTTACGATCGGTGGTCAGAAACGCTTGACTTTCGGTAGGGGGTTTCTTTGCGTGTCTCTGTGTTAGTGCGTGCTGAGAAAGACGCATCACATAGATGGAACCATGACTTTGCGGATTTGCGCCTGCGAAGAGCCAAGAACCATGGTTGGAAGTGGCGTCTGATCAGAATCCGGCCTGATGGCTCTATTGTCGTTTCTCCATTCATCAAACCGGCTCAAGTGCCCTTCCGAGAACGTGGACGGAAATCGACTGACGTGTCTCGAAACCGGATATCCGCTCATCAATTGCTCGACAGTATGAGGGCGCAAGCACAGGCTCGATGGCGGGGCATGCCAATCTCGGATGTAAGCATGCTCAGAAGTCGTTTCTCCATATTGAAGCCGACGCAATGAATGACATCACACTCGACGCAGAAAGAGGAGCGTGAGGACGAAGCCGCTCTCAAGCGCTTGCGCTATGTCGAAGGCGTAAGTGTGGGGAGGCGGATCACGCAGAGACTATGGATCATCGCTGAAGATGCTGACTTTTGGGTTGCAGTTAAGGAACAACTATGGATTCATGGGCGAGATGATATGCGGGATGGCCGCAGATACGGGCTCAGGGGTTCGGATATTGGTCGTTGCGTTTTTGATATGCTTCGTGCTGCTTTTCTGCTACGGACCACCCGCAATGATCCCCTTTCTATCGGAATTCCTCTGCGGTATTTTTCCGCTGCAGTCTACTCTTCGAGGAGTCCTGACGGCTGCCAACGATATGAATCGTCATCCTGGGGAGCCATATACAGAAGGTCCGTGGTTGAGGTATGATGAGGTCAGGACAGAAGGACTGACAGCGTTGTGCAATGGCCAGGCAATGTTCGACAGTGGCTGTTATACTGGCCTTTATACCAAGCCCTGAGGTGAGATGACAGACCACTTGTTTATCTGTTATAGTATTGCTAATTACATCAGCTTTGTAGATTTGCTCAAGGCTGGGTATATCTCGTTCGACCTAGGTGAGCCAGGCGTTGCCCACAGAGTTCACGACCATGTCTGAACCTTATTCTGGTGGGACAGCTGGTACAGGGCAGTGTGTGGCTGGCGCACAATGGTATGCTTCTTTTGCGGAAGCATCTTTTTCAGCGACCATTCTATAGTAAGCCAAACAGCTGGCCAGCTGGGCAAGCTCGCCAAGATTTGCTGACACGGAACCGCTACAGCATCCGGCTGACGCCAAAGAGACTCGCATGCGACTTTGTGAGTACTTCAAGATTGGTAGATACGGCGATACCGACTGTGAAGGGCTGAGAACTGTCGGTTAGTGCGACGCATCTGGCGCCAACGCGGCGATAGGATGGCAGAGGAGGCGATTGCCTTCCAAGCCGCCAAAGTACTGGGGACAACGAAAGGCAAAGGGCCAGCGCAGGGTCGTGGGCATAACGGCGGATCTCGTTTCAATCCCAAAGAACATGCTCAACAACTATTGAACGAGGCCAGAGTTCTACATGGCCTTGTGGAGGAAACGTTCTCTGGAGGCGAGATTGCGACCGCAAGTCAAGCTAGATCTCTCGGTGGAACCAGTCTACGAAATGCCATACACGCACTGCAAGAAGCGGCGGAGGGTGTGGAGCAAATTCACACTTGGGAACCAGAAAAGCAGGAAAAGTTCGAATCCGCTTGCCGAGACCTTGAGCGAGCTATCGGAAAGACATACACGGCCACCCGTACCCAAGTCGGCGCCGAAGCGTTCCGAACACATCTCAAGAATCTTTATCAAGCCTCAGATGAGAGCATCGCGCAGTACCTGCAAGCTTTAAGTATCGAACGGGGCGTCGTAGCTTCGCGCAGAAATGGTGCAAACAAAGCTTGGTCTGACAAGACATTCATCGAGCATTATGGACAGACCCAAAGGACACGGGTCTACGACAAGGATGGGAAGACCATATCTGTCGAGCGAGAGGCTGGCCTCGACGACCGCGAGTACAAGTACGATCCTCAAAAATCCCTCGCAGGACTCGCTCACCGACTCAAGGAGGACTTTCGTCAAGCCGCAGCTGGCGATATGGCCAAGCGACATGCTCTAGTCGAAAATCCTGCGGAGAAGCAAAAACTCTCGGACCAGCTTCAGAATTCTGGCTATGGGAACGGCGCCTTCAAGGGGAGATTACCCTGGAATCGAGATGACTTTGCTCCCCATGCTTCGTTCAGTGAGGACATGACGGGGTTGATACATGACGAGAGACGGCATCCCGGAACTGGTATCGCGGTACGTATGAATATGTCGCTATGTCGAACGAATGACCTGAACTGACATATCGAATCGCGCAGCAACGTCCTGGACGCGAGGCGCCTTCTGATTCGATGTTCATGTACAAGAAGTTGACGCCGGAGGAACGCCTCAGCGGTCTGTCTTGATTGTGATCCAGATAAATGTAACAGCAGTAATCGATACAGTCTGTTGAGGTGATCGCTTCCCCATAGAATAACTTCAGGTATTCCAAGAGCTTTTCACGTCAATCATTTCTCTTCGCGGGCGACAGCCGCCTCGTGCCCTTCCTCGGGTTTCGGCTTGGTAGGTAACACGCGGAAGAAATCCTTCACTGAAGCGGTCTGCTTTGGGTCCACTGCTTTAGCTTTTGAGGGAGACTTCTCTGTACCCTTCTTTCGCGGTGCGTTCTCATCGATACCCATAGCTATGATGAGTTTCTCGAATTCATCCTGCGATTCGAGAACCAGTTGAGCCTGTGTCTCTGGGTAAGATCCTTAATCAGGAAACCGACTGACCTTATGAATGATGCCTCCAGTAGCCTCCTTGTGCCCACGGGCAAAGTCGTCGCCTACGCGTTCGCGAAAGCCATCTATTGAATTGCCATACTCCTTGAGCAAAGCGATGAGGTTGGCTGAAACAGGAAAGCAGATCGAGTAAGCTATGTGAGATCTTGTAGGCTGAGCAAACCATGACGTACGGCGCTGATCATCTGGTAGATTTCTCAGGCCGGATGACACCCTACACGAGAACGAGACCTTAGTGGGATCTGGGTTGAAGCCGGTGTTGGCGCACTGTTTACAGGTTGACTGAGCTAGATTGCCAGCCTTTGATTAGCATATCACTTACCATGGTCATGAGCATGGTCTTGGCATTTCGCAGCGTGCCGGCCCATCGTGTGGCTATGACAGGGTGGACTGAGCAAGAAAACCGATAGTGGGTAACCAAGTGTATAGTGACCAAGACGTTCGAACCTCACTTTGAAAACCGCTGTCCACGCGAAGCAAAGCCACCCGCCCGTCCGCAGAGAACCTTGGGGCTGCCGATTTGAAATGGACATTAGGGCCGAGATCGTTGCTGTCTGATTCTGCGGCTCACGGACTCTGGCCCACTTCTCGATCTCATCGTTCACATCGAGGCGGCATAATTTTAACCAAGCGTTGAGGGCGACCTCCTTGGGTGTTGCGGCGGCAAGTAATATCTAGCTTGCCGAGCATGTCAGCAACGACGCCGCATAGCTGTCGTATACGGTCTCTTACATCCCATGCTTTCTTCACTACGCATGCCAACATCCGATCAGTATACATCGTGAGATTCCTAGCCCCTAAGCCCAGTGCGCCTACCGTTGTACTCTGCCGTCCGCCGTGGAGCATTCACCGCCCCAACAGCGTCCGCGATATTCTTTCCGCCATATCTGTGAGATGATCCGGGTTGAGCGATGGCATATCGAAAGTATGGACGCATACGCAGACGTACTGCTTAGAACATGCAGCGATATGTGCAGGCCACGGAGCCTGTCCCCACTTGGTTCCGCCACCGAGGTCTATGCGAGAAGCCTTTGAGTCAAAATACATTTGGGGCCCTATCTTCGCTACGACTTACCACCGATGAAACCCATTAAAGCTGCCCAGTCACAATGTTCCTGCACTTTGGGATGCAGCGGAAGACACATCATATACGTAAGCAGAGACGTTGTTGCAATTGGTGGCGTGTGGCATGCTGTCAGGACGACCGCATCGGGTGGAAACTGATTGACTGTGCCTTCAGTATCATGTACAACTCACCCGGCAAAACTCTGCTAGTACTGACCTCTTCTGACTGATGATGATCGATCAACAGCAACGCACTCCCTCCTTCGGGAAGATTGCCTACTATCTTTCCCGGCCTGCTCCCTTGATCCAATACGACGACTCGTTCTATCTTGTGGTCCTGCACCATTCGTTCCATGGTAGCCACCTCTGTTTCCGAATGCACATTAGTTCCCTTTGACAGAACGTGTACATAGATTTCATCCGGCGCGAGGCCTAGCAGTTCGAGCGTCTTGTGGAGAACATATCCGGCTATCAAGGACGCATCTTAGCTACAACGAGCAAAGAACGTTGGGACAATGACAATATGACTTGCCTGATAGACCGTCTGCATCCTTGTCTGGCACTAGAAGGGTCCGGCGTTTATGAGTGGCACTGTATTGCACAAGAGCGCAAAGCTTAAAACCCCTTCATAGGAACATCATTCTGCCAGATTCCTGCATACATGTCTTTGATGAATTCCTGAGCTTTCAATATGGCTGATCGAGGAGCTGGCCAGTCAAGCCAATCATCCCCAAACTCTGCGGCAGCGGTAGTAGGGACTGGGCCGGATATAGGCGATATCTTGGTCCTCTTTCGAGCTGCATCGATGAAAGGTAAATTAAGCTCACTCTTTCATTAGAGGGACCAGGATCCACAAACGGGAAGCCTTGTTCTTCCCACTCGAGATCAAGCCGACCTTAGAGTCCAGGTCTATCGGTTTCAACTCCTCTACCTCAGGACTGCTAGAGATCGAGCGCTTTGGCATGACGGAGTAGCGATTGGATGTGCAGTATACGGTGCGGTATCCGACGGAACTAGCCTTGATCGTTTGTCTTGCTAATCTTTGGAAACTCATATACCAGGATGTATGAGTACCTTGGTCTCGGAGTCGTCAATGAACATATACTTGAATACGCAGTGCTTTAGCTCGGAGCTTTGAGCATGGTTGTCAATCGACAATTGTCTAAAGCTAGGTGACGTCATCAGCAAGACGGGCACTCTCGTTCATGAGTGGGTTTTGGCTCTGTAGTGCTTTCTGGCCATTCAGAGACTGCATTGACGCGACGGTATTTTGGCAATTGGGCCGGCCGATCGATCTACAGAAGGATATTCTAAGTAGGAGTCCTTGTGAGTTTAACAAAGACATGTTTGACATGGTTGAAGACGGTTGTAGACTGTGTCACTGGTTGTCTTCCGGGACCAACATCACCGGCGAATTCTTGACGTCCGGGTGCGCTTTCCGATCTGGCTTTATGGTAAAGGGGACAGACCGTTCCTGTAGTTTGTTTCCTACTTTCCCTTCTTTCGCACTACCTCGTTCCACACTTGCTCTGGGCATGGTTCCTCCCTGCACACTCCCTCCATCCATACTCCCGCCTTTTCCACTCGCGCTCCCTGCCATTGCCTTGACCACTTTCACAAACCCATCGTCCGCAGACGATAGCTGCGAAGATTCCTGCTAGAGGCACAGGGTCATATCAGGATCATCCGGTTCATCTAGGTGGTATACGAAAGACCTGCCTTCAGAACCCAGGATTCAAAGATCCTCAAACATTCGACCAAAATTCGGACCGTCCTGTCTTGCATATACTCGTGCATGGTGATGACTGCGCCGACGAACGCCTCTGGATTCTCCTGCCAATTACCACTAGCGATGACACAATAGTCCTGCAGGAGAAAGGTAGAAAATGAGCGTGATCAAGGGCTTTTCAAGACTCGAGCCCTTACAAAGACAGCTGCGTTGAGCCTGTACCCAGCAATCGAGAGAGTGGCGATGATTTTCCACTCCTTTCCGGCGATGCACATTCCGAGAGCTATAACGTAATCGATATCCTTCAAAACTTTGGATTCGGCATCTAACTGTTGCGCTTTTAGAATCAGATCGATCTGCTTGCCGCACTGCGAGGGATCGTAGCTGGTCAATGTTCGAGAGACCTGTATATGTCAATGTGAAGCGACTGACATGAAACACTCCCGCGTTGACAAGTTGATTGATGCAAACGTCCATCTCATCCGGTGTCCACTTCAACTTGAACCATGAGATGGGGTAACGTCCATTTGGAGCCTCTGAGGTGGAGTGACAAAAGCAAACCTGGTACAGGACGTTACGCTTGGTAGCTCCGGATCCCTCTGGTAGCTGGTGTACTCACTTCTGCAAGAGACTGGTGTTCGTTCAACTTGTTTAAAGTATCGAGTGATAGCAATTCAGCGGCTCGGCCAAGATCACTCTTGAAGTGGTGACTCTTCATAGGCGAGCATCGGAATTCTAGTTTCTCGATCTCGTCGCAAACTCGGAGCAAGGGATTATTTTTGGGGTCGTCAATTTTCGCTTGAGCCATTGAAATGGCAAAGCAGGTGTCGACTTTGGGTTGCGACAGATTGTGTTTTTTTTCGACCAGGATTTTGGGAGCGTAATTCCAGTTTCCGGGGCTGTTGACATGATAATCCTTGCATCCAGTGACATCGTCGTCGTAAGCTCCAGGGCTGATTATACGAACGAGAACTCGATGCATGATATGCTGCAAAGACCACTCGTCGCTTTGGAATCCGCCATCGTCCCATTTCCGCCCGATTTCTCTCAATTCCTTTGCGATCCCTTCCATGCAGTCGATCGGGTGGACTGAGTCGATGCATCGAGTAGAGTCGGTCGGCTGGCTTGCAGATGTCACAGGTGGAATCATGCTCTTTGCTGTGTCCGTGAAAACCTACGTCAAACGAGAGGAAGGTGGGCCAAAGACCGCCAACTCTACAAGTCGGAAATACTAACTTGATCTGTGAAAATCGAAAAGAAGCCATAAAACCCCTTCCTTAACATCCCCGTGGCATCGTTGATCCTATTCATGCGTAACTGCTGACGATAACGAGTTGCAGTCTTGTTTCCCGCAGTGACTTTGGTGTCGGTCGAATCACTCATTTTGGAACCTTCGTCATCCTCAGACTCGCTTTTCAAACCTTCGTCCACACTCGAGCCTTCGTCGTCTTCAGACTCGGTTTGTAAAGCTTCGTCCACACTAGGCCTGTAGCTTTCGTCTGCGGAACCGATGAGCTGTATGCTTTGGTCTGGTGGGTCAGACTCGAAATGACGGAGCCAGAGTGAGGCTTTCGCTTCAGCTTCGATTGTAGCTTGTGTTAGGTCGTCGGTCATAGTTGCGAAACAGTTGTGTTATTCTGGTCTCTGGTAGCGTTCAACGAGTTGTCTGGGAAATAGTAGACAAGTGAATCCGTACGAAAGATCCTGAGCTAGTGTGCGATGTATGAGCTAGCGGCTGTGCGGAGCTGATGACGACACGTTTTTGCTAAAAGGTGGAGTCTTTTCTCTTCACGGGGTCCGAGCCGTTGAGATGTGAAACGCCAAAAGAACCCCTGTGGAAGGTCGACGATCCTCCTTGAATCCTTCGATATAAGTGGCGAACGTCTTGAGCAATAGATTCCATACGTGCGCATTTCTACACTTTCCGTCCGTCAACGAATGTTTAGTCTGCGACGTTTTGATCGATTGATGCTCAATCAATAACGATTGAGGGTGAATCAGCTGCAATCAGAGCCTTTCGGAAGCAGATGGTTCTGAATCGCGCTCGGATCATCGCGAGCACACTACTCATGAGCTGCATGTAGGCTTTTGCGTTTGAGGGTATTCTGAGGGCTAAAGAATCCGACCAACCTATCAGGATACACTAAAGATTGAAGATGCAGGTCGTCTGCAGTCCATTCTGTACAAAAGCCGGATGTGTAAGTACCAATTCCCACCCTGGTCGCCCTCATCTGCGACTCAAAACGCATCAGCTGAAAGCTAAAAAGGAGATCTCATGCGGAAGCAGAATCGTCCCGCCCGTTCTCGTTATCGGGTGTTTGCCGGTCTTTCCCCCGGTTATCGGTGGCCAGGTCGTAAACGAGGAGCAAGCAAGGGCGACCGACATCCTTCGACCATCATCTCTCCTTTCCTCCAAGACGGACGCGTATATGTGAGACAACTTTGCAGGTGATCTTATCGACCTTGTGCCAACTTGAACATAGCATCAGCCATCAGTGATTATTCGATAGTCTCACGTTCGATACCGTTACCATGTCTCAAGCTCTCGTCGCCCACCTCATCCTTCATCCCAAGATCTCCCAATCCCTCAAGGTCTTGGCGACCACCGTCGGTCGAGACAAGGTTTGTCAAAGCGCTTCACCTTGCGAAGCGTACTTTCAACTTTGTCAGCGGAAAACGGAAAAAGCTGATCTTGGTCATTCTTCGTGCTTCCTTGCCACAGGTCTATCGACTGGTTCAATATGTTTCCCGATTGATCGCTTGGTATATCCTCCGATCAGGAGGACCGATGGCGAAGGAGACGGCTATGCGATGGGATGGGCTGAAATCTGGTTTGGCCAGTGGGAGGAAGAGTGAGTTCGATCACCAATCCAGTGCGATTGTGTTTTCGTTTGAATGCTGATCACACGCCGTCGTTTGCTCGTCTACTCGATCACAACCTTGTCTCCTATGACCCTCAGTGCTTCGAATCGTCAAACCCCTCGAACACCTTCAATCCGCCGTCAACACGGCCAATACTCCCGTGTAAGCCCTCTTACAGCATTACTTATGCATTCAGCCTCACGCTGCTCCTGTTCTCACTCCTTGTCTCTGTGTCATGTTCACAGGCGATCTCGATCCCTCACCCCGCTCGCATCCCCCATCGCTTCCTTTGCTCAAGTAATCAGACAAATCTGTTACGCTGGGTACTTGTCTTTGGACATGATCGTTTGGCTCCAGAGCGTGAAGTTTGTCCGTCTGACTGCCGAGTGAGTCCTTCTCCGCTCTGTCCTCTTGCGGGAGAATCAACTCGTTGCTGACTCACTGCGCGACCCGCTCCTATTCCCTCGTTCTCAGTAAACATGCCCGGATTAGCAAGCTTTCTCAACGATTCTGGATGTACGGGATCATCTCCTCCCTCACGTCATCCGTTGCTTCCCTCGTCCGACTACGAGCCGAGGGTCGACGATTGGCTTTGAGTCGATCGATCGGGTCGAGTGGGGGTATGGAGAAGGGAGGTCCCGAGGGTGTTGATGAGGGGCAGAGGAAGGAAGAAGGGAGGAAGCTGTTGACGTGAGTGCAAGAGGGGGGAGTTGAAGTCCGGATGATGTCGTGGAATGAAGCTGACGACCGGGTTGAGGGGTTGTTCAGGGAACGAGCGACTTTGGTCTCCCAGATCGTACAAGACTCGATGGACTTTTGGTTACCCGCTACCAACCTCGGCTACGCTCAACTCAACGATGGGGTTATCGGAGCTCTTGGGTGAGTTTTTCGTCCGCCCGTCTACCACCTTTATTCGTTGAAAGTGATGTTTTGAAACTGGGCTGACTTTTCAATGGGGTTTATATGACATTTTCATAGAGCGGCGACCTCGTACATGGCCCTGCAGCAACAGTGGATCAAAGTTAATGGGCTTCCCAGCAAGACGCGATGATATGGGGAGTGGGATGCAACCTGAATATTGTCATGTGCGTGGATCAGAGCTTGGAAGAAGGAAACGACTATGGAAGGGAGAAAGAGAGTTGGTCAAGACGAACACGTCTAGCGGTGTGTAGGCTTTGAATTGGCTGTGGCTTGTTGTATAGCCTTTCTGCGTCATATGGGTATAGATCTATCTTCTGACCCATCTACGACTGACATGAGTTCAGTGGGCATCTAAATTCGAGATACCGAGGTCAGGATGTGGGGTCGAGGAACTGTTTAGAGCAGGGTCTTCCCCAGGTGCGAGATGTATCATGGTCTAGGGCTGCTGTCGTTAACAGACTGAATGCGTGGGAGTCGCGAGTTCCAGATCGCACAGTCTGAAACAACAGATCCACCTTCACATTCTGCAATGCCCCGCATGGGACAGCGAATGACAACGGAGGATTGAGGCGACCAAGCACCTCGATCTGGCCATCAGTGCACGTACACCCAGCTTTACTCGTCCACACCCGAATAGCAAAGCCCACTCTCAGCCTTCTCTTGGCGATCCTACCCCGACATCCTGCTGCGGCCGACATCGATCCGTTTCAAATCAGTCTCCGCGAGAAAGAAGATCCGAGACTACTACGTTCTGTTCCCTGAAAGCCGGGAGCAACTATCAGGTCGTGTGCGGTTGTTTTTTTGATCGGACGACCCAATGATCGCGCTGTTATTTGACCATTGCGTGGGTTGGGTCAAATGCGCTCTCGGGTGCGCAGTACAGGTCCGTCTGAGGCAGAGGTTGCGGTTGGCTACCTCGGCCTGGGTGAAGCGTGATATCACAGGTCGGTGAAGTAGGAGCTCGTACGATCAAGCCACGAGCCCAAACTTCTATCTACTGCGGAAACGTCTTTGGCGGAACTTTGTGACGAATTTGAATGTTTGGAAAAAGGCCGGGAGAGATCTGCGCGAACTTCGTCGTCGCTCGCTGTCACTGGTATCCTTCCATGGGTGATTCCCTCTCAAATGCCACGCGCTAATCATAGATCAGGTTCGATCGCTTGAGGAAGGCTGCCATGCGACCCTTTGTGACCCGCGTGAAGGAAAGAAGGGGGAGAACAAAGCACGAGAAGCGCGGCAGGGGCAAACGAGGGTGGCTTGATATCGAGAACACCGGGTCTTCTGTATTCGCCGTTGAACCCAAAGCGGATGAATAATCCACCACAATCAGCGACCACCGGGTTTCTCTCTTTTGATCTTCTTCCGCGCGAATCTAGGAGATTTCTGTGAACGAGAGCGGTACAAGCTAGGGAGGCCGGAGGAAAGGCAGCGGCGGAGGGATTCGTGTTGCTCGACCGAGCGAAAGCATCCTGTCCCAAGCGAAAGAAGTCGAGGGAAATATCCACAAGCCTGTCGTGGGACCTTGCTCGACTGCAAGAACAAACAAACGATCCGATCGAGGATAGACAGAAGAGGTTGCAATTGCACGTCAGGTTGTCTGCCTCTGGACCACTCTTGTACATCTTAGCAGTCCCGCCCTTGTACCCCGCCACAGCCTTCTCTCGTCATCTCAGGCGCGAGGCTCGGCAGACCCAAAACGTGGTCGGAACCTCCTCCCCGGAACATCCTCCGAACTAGCACCACCACCACGCACCACTAGCTTGATCTGCTTGCGACTCGTTGAGACGGTGGCAGTCGGATCGAAAGCCAGCCAGCTCCTCAGCCCCCAATTCATCTACGATCACCCGCACCACGTCGATCATTCCCCACACATTCCCTCAGACCTTATATGATAGAGCACCTCGTTGGTAGCTGGTGAATTACACATCAATAGACGTCGGACGATTGGTCCAAACGAGCCTGCGTGGACAACACACATAGAACATAGAGGTCATCCTGGAGAAAGATAGCTTGGGAACATCAACATCTTGAGAGAGCTGAATTAGGAGAGGCAGATATCATTCACGATTCACGATCCGGCTATCAAAACAGAAAACGTCAAACGATCACACGACTCGTCATTGTCACGCCTCAAACTTAATCACACCCTTTCTCGTTCTCTGAATCACCTCTCACTTTCACCCTCGTGCTCCTCCGAGACTATCGGGACGGATCATAACAAGGGCCATTGATCATCGACGGAATAGTCAGCCGCTTCCATTCAACGCTTTCTTGGCACGCGACTCCTCTCCTGTGCGTTTCAGGATCATAGAAGGGGAAGAGCGAAAGAGGACGGGATCCCTTGAGAGCTTTGTTGATTAGGTTGTTTGATCCGGATCAAAAAGGGGTTGATTAACCGAGAGTGAGTCGGGTGTTGTCGATCTGACCGGTGGGAGCACATGGGTTTCCGAAAGTTTGTCAAACCTTGAATCACTTCTTGTACTGACATATATGGCCTCCTTTTTGTGATCGACTTGGATTGCAGTATTATTGCATGATCTTGTCCCATCAATACTCCACCACCTCTCAAACTACCTCACGATCAGAAACACCACGATCAGAAATCCCACGCACGGACCTCCGCTCATCACCTCGGTCTCGGTTGTCATTCGATCGAAACCCACTCAAAGGACCCTTCAGGATCCACCTTGGTTCGAGCCCGAGCCCGGAGAAACTTGGTCCCGCGCTGATCGGATCGACTCGCCCTGTTTGTCCTCCGTTCTCGTCGCCGTCGTCGTCAACAATAATCAAGGTTTTGCTGCGCTTTGACCTTGTCGTCGCTCTCGTCTACGATCTTTTGAGCGGTCATCGGTGGATAAAGTCCAGCTTCGGTAGATTCCCTCTCAAACGACCGGCGGCTCGTGGGCATCACCAACTCCCGAAGACTCTCCTTTACCCAGCCTGGGATTGTATAAAGACTCCAACGGACGGGGTCTTCGGCGAGTGACACGAAAGAAGGACGAACAACGTCACCAAAGGCTCGGGGAGGGTCTCTCGCTTGCTATCCCGTGAATTTCATCAAACCTCACGCGACGCGAACTTGCAACCAAGCGATCAAAGTCATCTTCACCACGCTCTTCACGACTACGACCCCATTTATCATCTCGCATCTCGTCACAAATCTGAAACTCGTCGTCGATCAATACCAGGAAAGGTAGATTACAACGGTCGCACGGATCTCATACGATTGATCCGTGACCCGTGGTCCGTGTTCGACTCGTTCCCCCCTTGCTTCTTTACCTGCACACCGACGTCACACGCCAAGTTCGATCACGCTGTTGATTGATTGTCAAACGCCTATCTTCGGTGGTGAGTCTAATTTCTGAATCATATAAAGCCTTCAAGTGACCTCAGTCGTTGTAGAGCTCGTCACTGATTGATTTGTTCTTGCCATGCTCATTCTTGCTCCTCTTTGCTTGTGACTCGGCCGGCTTCATCTCATCACGATAGACGTCACCAAGACAACTACTCCCGCAGGAATAATCTCTGGAATCCGACCGGGCTACCAGCTACTAGCTCCTCAGTTCCTTCCTTGACGACTCGGTGGCACGTCCTTTTACTCTTGAACATCTACTTTCAACCAACTTTATACCATCACTTTTCGCCATCAACCATGAATCTCCAAGACATGTTGGCCGATCGACAGATCGCGCTCATGCAAAATCGCAAACAAATTTCTATTGGACAGAACCCAAATA
>Ga0308160_10003945_pt1 | contig 16257 bp, 19 predicted proteins | sample PhyFR1_FD_201036 | JGI IMG/M metagenome (GOLD analysis project Ga0308160, IMG submission 201036) | Phyllosphere microbial communities from UC Gill Tract Community Farm, Albany, California, United States - DLSLF.R1 | ecosystem: Host-associated > Plants > Phyllosphere > Unclassified | place: USA...
CGACTGGACTGATATACGCGGGAGCGGGTACAGCTTCGTACGCTGCTGTATCCGCCGGTCGATGTTGCGCCACACTAGCCAATCTCGGCGTAGTCGCTTTGAGCGGGGCGCTCGCGGCTGAAAAGCGGGCTGGGGAAGACGATATCGATCGGGAAGCCACGGTGAATGTTGGGATAGGATGGTGCAATGTGAATCTAGATGACGATGCGAGGTATCGCAGCGAGGAGGCCGTGTACCGCATAGTCGTGGGTGATGCGAATGCCATGGTTCGTGAAGAGTCGGAATGAGGACGTGAGTTGATGTGCCGATTAGGTGGAGTGGCGGGGCCGGTTGATCTCGACGTGGTATTTCCTTGCGTGCGCAAATACGACGATTGCGAGGCTAGATGGACGTTGGTGAATTATGCGGTGATGAAGGAGTATATGACAAGATGAGCGAGATGAAGCCGATGAGTAAGGACTCCGAGGCGATGACTGTCTACGATAATCTTATTCGCTGCCTCGTTAACCCGAACAAACGCGACGAGTGGCAACATATGTTTAGCCGTTCATCAGGTGTCAAGATGCCTGAGGGAGAGGCGGTCGGCCGATGCTAGATGCATGAACTCGTCGTACAATGCGCATAGGCTCACCAAGGAGCGGTGGTCGCAGCAAAGCGACAAGTGAAGTGTGCTCATTGAGACTTCATCAGGCTTCCAACACCGCGAGGACCCTAGGAACACATGCTCGTTCTGGCATACTTTCCGGCGCAAAGCTCGCCCCTCAGACTGACAGCGGTTGAGAAGCTTGCCGCGGACCGACAACCCCGACAGCTCACCAGAACCATCCGCGCGATAGCTTAGAGACCTGTTCCGTGTCGAAAGACACTTGGATTCGCATACATTCTCGTCTCGCCGTCACGCGAGCCTACATCTGTCCGTGAACCAGCTGCCCTCTTGTCAAGCTGATGCGATGCAATGTGTGTCAATGTTATGCGATATTACGCCCTGACGGCGGCTTTCACCTTCTCTGTATCCGTCTCGTAGCCTATCTCCTGATCGACGTCGTCGATCCCGTTACTGTATGTCGGCTCGTCCGCTCTCGCTCCCTCAATCGGCTCTCCCACTCCCTCAACCCAAATGTATTCCCCCTTGTCCCGACTGGCACCGGTCCCTCCCGCCACCTCGACCTGCTCCACCCAGCCGCGCCTCCTCCAAGTCCGTACGAGTCCTCTCCATTTGGTCCAGCTCTTTCCCCGATGGGCATACCGCGCAGTATCGCCTTCGCCTGGTGCACGCCGGACTCCCCGCTCGTGAGCTGTATACCACCCGTCGAAAGCTATCCGAGCAAGAGCCGGATCGTCGGTCGTACTGGCATATATGCCTATCTGGCGCAAAGTCTCCGTTCCGGGTGAGACGTCGTAGATCAACGCAAAATGCGACAGCACGTCGAGGATGCGCCGAACGGTTTCCGGATCGTCGGAAGGTGTCGGGCGTGGTCGTCGCAGCGGTTCCGACGCAGTATCATTAGCTGCTTCAGCGACCACCACTTCCTGATCGAGATGGAGGATTGTCGGCCATAGCAACTGCGTGACGAGCAGGTGCAAGGTTTGTTTGGTCGGTCGCAGTTCCGGGCACAAGTCGGCGAATTCGCGCAGAACCTTGTAACCGTCCATATCGAGGAAAAGCTTCTCCGCGTAGATCACATAGAGGTGAAGCACGTTGCTGAGCGCCTCGATGATTCCCTCTGTTCCTCTTCCTTCCGCGTCGCAATACCGCCTGATTGTGTCGACTGCCTCGTGGGGCGCGGGAGGAGGGGAGGAAGGTGAAGCACATAGCAGTCGGTGATGTAGTTTGCCAAGCGATTGGAACACATCAAGGGGCTGGCCATATCGGCGAGGCGGGCACAATTCCCTCGCCCAGGGGTGAGAAGCGATGGTCTGCCCTGCCAGGTCAACCGTGTCGTCTGGCGGGTCGGGATCCTCCTGAGCTCGCCAATACCGCTCATCCACAGTATCTCTTGCGCGGCGGGCGTGGCGTTCGACTAGCTTGTTGCTGGTCCTCTGGGCGTGATGGATCAGGGGATTGAGAGATGTGGCGGAGACGAGAGAAGGCCGAAGGCGGAGGTAATCTTTAATCATAGACGCGGGGAGCGGGTCGGGGCGATCGAGCATCCGATGCGAGACGGATCTGTACGCCGGCCGTCTGTCTGGAGCTCGGTCTTGTTCGTGACGAGCGTCCGGAGTGTCGACCTGCCCTTTTGCAAGCTTGCGAGGCGTTGTAGTTGTAGTCTCCCGGAGCCCGCCCCGTTCCCTCCACGCTGCTCCGGATCTCGCCCGCGCCGTCCGCCTAGCGTTCTCCTCTGATCCTGCTTTCCCAGTGGAAACACCGCCCCCGCTACCTCCGTCCGACACCGTGTCAACGGCTCGCGAAGAGCCCTCGCCGACAGCTTCACCCGTCCTATCCTCTCTCGCCCACAGCTGCTTCGCCGCTGACCCTCCTTTTTCATCGTCTTGTCGGCCCTCAAGTCCTCGCTCGACCCTCGCATACGATCCATGACTCCGAAGACACCGCCGGCCCAAAGCCGAAGGGACCAAAAAGTCCAGTCGGAGAATACCTTGCAAACTCGCTGTGGCTGTTCCGTTCCCCAGCAAAGCGCGAGCAGGCATGGATAAGTCGATCTATCTGAACATGTGCGGTGTGGTCTCCGCGATCAGACTGTGCAAGCTGCGAGGAAAGTTGTTGTATTGGTTTGAGCGCCGACTTACCTGTAGCTTTGGTCGTCTGTCTGAGCCGTCCGAAACGCGCTTTCGGCCGTCGCCGCCTGATTTAGGATTAAAGAGGAAGAATCGAGTGAAAACGCGGCGGGTGGCGAAAATAGGAGGGTTGGGATGGCGAAGTCAGTGGCGGGAGGCACCAACAGATCAAAGAGCAGAATGTCCAGGCCCTTGCTTGTTCGAGCGTCGATCCTGACATGCAATGGAGAGATAAGACAGCTCTAGATCTTTCAGACATGATACATTTAGGATTTTCCGAAGGCCGCCTGGCGAGTTGTCCGAGGTCAACTCAACGCCGCCCAGCTGTGCTCTCTCCAGTGACCTTTGTTGGATTTCAGCTCGCGCCTTGTCTCGTGTCTTTTGTCATTCGAACATACTGTACTAGAAAGGCTACAAGGTACGATGCTGACAGTATCAATTCCGTGTAGGGTCAGACTGTGTCCTCAAAGCTGTGCAGTACGCGATCAATCTAGAGACAGACCTTAGATCGACGTTCCAACGGCACTACACTACCCCGGGAACAACTTACGGCGTCGGATGTAGTATATCCCTTTTCGTCCGCTTCCAGTCGATCGACCTGCTCTATGCTGGCGTGTCAGGAAGGAATACCGGCTGTTTGGGCAACTCCCAGACATTAACTCTGACGGATCTTCTCGCGCCAAGAAAGCGTGAACCTGCCATGAGTTATATCACCTTGACTCCCATTGAGGGGTGGAATATGAGCAGCTCTAGAGCCCTGTCTTGTACTCATGCATCTGATGGACCGGGACTCCGCTGTTCGCCTATCGTCAAAAATTAGTTCTGGCTCACTAGCTACGTAGTGCGGCTGTGGCGTGAAGCTGATCAAGGTTTGCAATCTCTGTGAGCCTACATCTAGGCATATCGAGGCTATCGTCGCAGTCGTTCGAGTCTGAGCCGCCTCTATCTGGACAAAGATCATTCGCGGAGGCAAGCGCCTGATCGTCGGTTGACGGAGATATTTGACTTTCTTGAACGGAGGTTCTTCTCAGCGATATCGACCATGCCTCTTCCAGAATGCGCACGTCGCCTATTGCGGTGAGTCCTCATCGATCGATCGCACTTTTGACAGGCCTATCCTCATGAGGGTGGAAGGTGCTCGAACGCCGACACGCTAAATCATGGGATCCGCTAGTTTGCTGGAGCATTCGGTTATCATCGTTACCGGCCGTTCCACGGATATCTGGCAGCCCCTTGCGACTCGCTGATCGTCATGATCTACGCAAGCATTCACCACTGTATGTACAGGCTCGAAGGTGGGCAGGACATCAGGTCTGACAAGCGTCCGATGTACGATGCATTCCTCTAGCATGATCTAGCCAATCGCTGTGAGAACGCCTTATCGCGTCGGTGGCGATCTGTTGTGAAGAGGACGGCGCTAGGCCGTACCTGCTGACCCGAGATTGGGCTTTAGCTCGACTTGTCTCTCACATGACGTGCGGGAGCGGCAAGACGTCAAACCGTATCTAAGCTATTCAACTGATCTCGGCGGCAAGACCCAGGTGAACTATTGTGAAATGTACTATTCAATGATCTGCTGATGCGAGACGCGCGGATCTTACCCGCTGACGTCGACACTACGACTACACCGCGACCCGCTCATATGACCGTCGCGGTTGAGCGTTCGACATATATAGCTGACATCTATCACGAAGTTCCGCTATTGCCACCTAGCTTACCCTACCTCATCGCACACACATACCGTATAGTATACGTAACTTCCGCACAGAGATCACCTCGCTGCGTCGTTCACATCCATGGAGTTTCAGACGCAACCGCCCAGCGTCTCGCTGAAGAACCTTTATCCCTGCCTCGCCACGATCACTGTCGTTCCGCATGGAAGTGATATGCGATCTCGCCGCTTGTCAGGAGGATCGGCAGGAGGAGACGATGAAGGACTCAGGCGGGTCATTTCGGGCGGAAGAAGGAGGACGAGCTTTGGCGTAGTGGCAGATAGGGGGGATCGGGCGGACGATGCGAGGAGGAAGAGCTTCAGCTCTGCAAACGGAGATGAGAGTGGGAAGTGGTATTGGCGCGTACAGGCCGGTGCAACGGACGTGAGTGATACTCTTCCTCCAGATATTTGCCCCGCTCATGGTTAGAATCAACTGATCTTGCTCCCGCTCTCGCAGCCTGCCAACCCCGTTCTGACTACACCTCCGCAACCGCTGTCCCATGCGATGCCACAGCATTCTCATACCGCCAGTCAAGCTCGTGGCACCATGCCAGGCGGGGCGGGCGAGCATTCTCCGGCGGGCGAACACGAAGGGATTGGCGCGAAAATCAAGAGTCTATTCAAGCGCGGGTCGGCGAACGACGAGAAACGCGATGATCAAGCCACGCTACACGGGGACGAAGCGTCCCCGGCAGCATCAACCACCACGACCGCGGTGGACCAAGTTGTCGACCAGACGGCTCACGGGGAGATGCTACCTTCTGCGCATGCGAATGCCGTCGGAGCGACCAATCTCAACGCGAACGCCGAGACGGGCTGGCCGGGGATGATAAACGGTCAGCATCTGCAGGCGATCGTGGTCGACCTGCGCAGCCTTGACAAGTCGAAGGTATCTCTCGGTGGGGGGAAGAAGGGTGAAGGGAATTGGGTCACAGTTCAGGTGAGTAGGGTCCACTCTGATGGTCTTGTCTGACCAGAAATATTGACGTCAGGTATCGGGCGGACCAGGTGGTATAGAGCCTGTGGGACACAACCACACTTCTCCTCCGAAGTCAGGCTCGATCAAGTTCGAGTTCGACAAAGACTGGATCGGCGGGAAAGGGTGGGTCATCCACGTGATCATCACTGACAACCAGCGAGGCGGAGGTACTCCATCACTACATCATCACGGCTATTGAGAACTTCTCGTCGGGCGCTTCGAACCGTACACCTGAGAGGCACTTCCCAGAGGCTGAGAACTTCCAGCTGGGACACGGCAATGCCGCTGCCAGTACGTTTGGAGGTCACACGGCACAGAGGACTGAAGGCCACGGCGATGTTGCGCCGGACCAGCGCGTGCCTGTATAATTCATAGGCTGAAGGTCGAGACGAAGGGTGAAACGAGGAGAACGCTGTACGATATGAGGGATTAACGTTCTGCTGAGAATACTCGAGTTGGAAGGAAATGAACAAGTATAGTAAGACAGGATAATGCAGTTCGGTGCCAAAGTTCTCCGTCTTGCAGGTCGACTTCGGCCAGTATCTGTAGCATCTGCTGTGACTGTGCGTATGGCCCCGCTAGAGCGCCGACGGTTCTTCATACGGCCGCTCTGGCTCCACATCGCCAGGCCACAGCGGACATACCAACCTGACCCAAAGACACGATCCCTGCATTCTCATACTACAATGTGAACCTCGAGGTGGTCTGACGATGTTCTCGCGCTTGTTCGGCCGGTCTGTCCCTGTTCACGCCTTCAAGATCTTCTCCAGCTCCACCTTCTCCCCATTGCTCGTCAACAACGCCTGGACGACCGCCACATCCCACAGCGCACCTCGTGGCGATCCCAGCTCCTTCTCGTCTTCGGACACCTCCTTCCCGCCTTTCGCGGCGTCGACAGCCCGCGCAAATGCTCCAAACTCCACTTCCACACCGTCTCCCTGTCCGCTCTGTTTCTGCGCCTGGACTGAGCTACCGGCGCCAGGGTAGACAGCGCAGGTCCAGTTCCCCTTAATATTGGTGATCTCGACGACACCGTGCAGAGCGGTAATCGTCAGTCCCTGTGGCGAACGCGATTCAGGCGGGGTATCGGGCAAAGCGAACGACATGAGAATTGTGCCGCCCGGCGACGATTTACCAACTCCACCGGGGATCTCCCCCTCGTCGTGCAGTGCCTTCAAGGCGGTCTTACTGCCATGCGGCGAGGTGGTGGTCTGTGTGGTCGCTATGCCTAAAATGGTATCGTGGGGCGGAAGATGGGCTCGGTGGAGCGAAGCAGAGGAGATGATCGTAGCTGGTCGAGCGTACTCCGGAAGCACAGTGCGGAGGATAGCGATACTGTGGACACCTCCATCGAGCAAGAACCCTGCGGTCAGCCTGTGGTCGATGCATATCAGTCACCGACAATTCCAGCGCAACTCACCTCCCTGGTAGTCCGGAATCGTACGCCACGAGGTGGATTGATACGAGCTTCCGTCGATGACAACGCCTTCCGCCTTGAGCTGCCAGTACAGCACTGGGCCCATTGCTTCATCTGCGAGTGCCTTGGCGGCCGCACGGATCAGCGTCTCGTGTTGGAAGTCTGGCGTTAGGGCGGCTCGCACTGTCGCTTCGAAGGAAATGGCTCACTCTCCGCAACACGCCAGACAAGCCCTTTTGGCGCCCAATCCCGCTCGTACTCCTCCACGAGCTCTCGGGCAGATTGCACATCCTTCCCCACTGGTTTCTCGCTCAAAACATGTTTACCAGCTTTCCAAGCGGCCCGGATCAACGCGGGTTGCGCCGTGATTGGCAAAACGAACGAGACGGCGTCGACAGACTTGTCGTCCCAAATCGCCTGCAACCCTTCATCGCCGTGCAACACCCTGGGCGAGTGGCCGAGCTCGGTCGCTTTCTCCTTTAGCTTGTTTACGGACGATTCAGATCTTGACCACAGGGTGTGAAGCTTGACGTGTGCGTTTGACTTCTGCGACAACGCGGGGAGGTAAGCGTTCGTCGCGAAGAGGCCTGAGCCGAGGATAGCTAGATTGATGGACATGGTTGCTATGCGGGTTTTCGAGTCGATAGGAGGTTTTATGATCAATGAACGCTAAAGGAGACTGCTCTATATATCCCTTCGCACCCCAGTGTCAGCCGTCCAGCCGAAGTCCCGTCAGGTCACGTCATGCCCACACTGAAGACGCCGAGCCGAACGGCTAAAACACCGGAAACGACCCGCTCATCGTCACTCACCTCTCACTTCACACTCACCTCCACACTACACCTCCACCACCTCCACCTCGGTCCAACGGCTCTTTTTCACTATCTACGGTAGCTAAACGGCGAATTTCCGTCAACACACCATCGGATCAGAACTGTAGCAACGGAGACCGATCAGACTCCACATCCGAATAGTCACGCCGTTCCGCTATGTCGGTTACAATCAGCTCAAGCGTGTCTATAGCCACCAGACGCCTAGACGATCTGAGAACCTACCAGCTTCCACGGCTAAAACAATGTCAAGGGCCTGTGCAGTTGTTCAGAGATATCGCAGACGAGATGAAAGGGGATCTAGAGGGCGTCCGGCGGTCTATCGAGGTAGGTTGGCTCGGCTCGACGAAGGCGCTGTTCGCTGTGCGCAAAGTGTATCCGAGCTAAGGTTAGATGAGCCGAGAACTGGCAGAGAGCGAAGAAGAGAGAGATCAGTGGTTAGATCAAGTTGACGCTCTCGAGCGGGATATGAACGGGTAAGTCACCTCTTATCATCAGGTACGGAGCGACGTCTTGTTGTGACATTACACGTTGGAACTTACCTGACTCTAGTCTCCGAGCAGAATACCGCGACGCCTTGATAAGGTCCAAAAGGGCCATCAACGCCAAAACAAGATCACGGCACCATGACCTGCTCGTCGAGCGGGCAAAAGGGGAGTCTTCCGATCCGCCTTTGAAAGCGCAGAAAGCAAAGTCTCGAGTCGGCACGAAGTGGGTCACGAGAGATCTCACGCGATATCGTGCTGACCTGTAGTGAGGACGACGCGTTACAGACGAAGACGAACGAGGTGACGGACGCGCTCAGAAGGACAACGACTATCATGCAGGCCGAGCTGGAGCGCTCGGTGTTGAGCGTGCAGATGCTGGGTGGGTGGCTCTCTCTGTCGGCATCGTGACGCCTCCTACCCCCTTGGCTCTGGTTCTCGTCACAGTCATCGATCTGTCATTCTCCTACCGCTGCTCGACCTGGTTCAAGCTGTCGACACTCCATGGATCATTGCTTTCCTACCCCACAACATTGTCCTGCAACACGGTCCCGCAACATGGTCTCACGATTCGCCTCTGCCCGATTGTCTCCCTGCCTCTCTCACCTTATCCCGCTACCATATCTCGCGCTCCGTCTGACCGCGCTCATTCATGCGTGACACTTGAGCCAGGAGCCTATCCGCTAACAACAGACGAATCGACCAAAACGCTTCAACTGACGCAATCGCTGTACGACAACTACACTTCTCTCCTCACCACCTCGACTCATCTTGTCAAGGCACTCGAACGGGCAGATTGGTACGACCGCCTCCTGATTCTGGCGGCGTTCATTCTGTTCCTGGTAGTGGTCGGCTGGGTACTCAAACGGAGAGTGCTGGATAAAGTGGTAGGCGGCGTGGGGTGGTGGGTTGGGGGAAGTTGGAGGTTGCTGCGGATGGGCGTGGGTTCGAAGACGAAGACGAAGGCGGCGGAGCTGGGCGCGGTGGGGACGGTGGAGACGGTGCGGATGGTTCGCGCAAGCGGCGCGAGTGCGGCCAGTGCGGCGAGCTTGGCAACCGTAGTGACGAAAGCGGGTTCGGCGGCTTTGGAGAGCGCAGCGGGCGAGGCTGCTGCACAGGCGCGGAGTATGGCCAAGGAGGTCGCAGGGGCCGCTGGGGCTGCTGCTGCTGCCGCTTCGGGTATGGCTAGCGCCGCTTCGTCCGTCGTTTCAGGAAATGTGCGGGATTTGGATAAAGAAGGCAGGAAAGTCAAGCCAGCCGCCGACAATATCATCGACGAGATCCTTCCGTCTGTCCCTGCTGCCGGCTCAGAGTCCGCTACCGCATCTCCCATCGCCGTGCGAGACGAATTGTAATAGGCTTTGGATCTGGATTACATGCATACAACCCCACGTCTATAGCTGCGTCACGCTGCTTTCTTCCCGCGAAGGAAGGGTGAACCCAGTGACAGGCTGCACCATCTCCGCCGTGGATTGTCCCCTCAACCCTTTGACCTCTGCCTCGCCAACCGCCTGCCCGTCTTTAGCCCTTCGGAGCAAACCCTCTACCGTATCGAGCTGTTTCTGCACATTGACCTTCTCCTTGAACACCTCTTGTCGTTCAATCTCGACCTTCCTCTTCTCCTCCTCTAGCATCTCTTCCATTCGCTCGAACATTGTAAGCTTTAGCTCGACTTTTCGGACCTGAGCCGCAACAAGGCGCGAGACGAGTTGACCGAGACGCGCCTCTTCGTGTTTCGCCAGCGCTTTGGCCTTGACGGCCGCGGCGCCGAGGGCGATCGACGCAGCTTGCTCCACGGTCGATTTTGACGGCACATCGCCATTCGTCTCCTTGTCCGCTTTGTCCTCCTTGCCCTCCTTGTCCGCCTGGTCCTCGCCGTCGACTTCCATCGCATCCGCCGATTCGGGTTTCGCGTCTTCAGTCGGATTTGATGATTTCCCGGCCACATCCTCCGCATCGTCTCGTTTTCGTTTCAAGCCTTTACCAAACTCGCCCAGCGCCCCCTGCGCCGCGGCAGCCGCAACGGCCGGTCCGACTGCATTGGCCAAAAACGCCACGACGCTCATCACGGGGTTTTCCGATCCCTCAAACGGCAGTCCGTTGAGTCCGGCTTGATATCGCAGGGGTCCCAGATCCGCCGCGGAGTCGCTGGTGATGTACGGGTCTTCAATGGGCAATTGGAGGAATTTCCCAATACACTGCTCTTTCGACCTCGTGCCGACGTGCTCGCAGACCAATTGCCAATCGTCGTCGTACATCTCCACTCCCTCCAACAACAACAACGTCTCCTGGTCTGACCATTCGGACTTTGCGCCCGCAGACTGCTTGAACGCCTCATCTTCGAGACGGACGAAATCCCCCGAGAACATGGTGGATGGGAATCGGCCGGAGACAAAGCACGAAGGACACAGCGTCGATTGTCCATCTTTGAGCGAGTGGTAGCGTGTACGAGTGCAATCGGTGCCGCACGTGTCGCAAGCGTATGCCTTTGGTTTTGGTTTCTCCTCGGCGTTTTCAGCGATTTTGGTCGCATCGTCAGACGTAATTGGCTTGGACAATCGGGATGACGAGTGGTAGATCGACTTGCGAAGGTCGAGGTTGGTGGTGTGTGGTGTGACCCCGTTCGCCTGCATAGCAAGGGCACCGGTGTTGGGTTTGGTACCCGGGTGAACGAGGTTGGAAAGGCCGCGGGGTGTGTCGAGGGTGACTCGGAAATGTCCAGTGAAAGGTGGACCGAGCGCGGCCGGTCGGGTGTCCGGGTCGACCTGGTAGTTGATCAATCCCCACTGCTCCAAGAACCCATGCACACGCATGATTGCGCCAACATCCCCAGCCAAGTTCCTCCGGCACGCTGTGACGGTGAGGTATTCTCCCGGGTTGAGGCGGTAGGTGTTGATCATGAAGTCGCGGTAGTCTTTGTAGATGGAAGGCGTTTTGCTCCTGTTGCGGCTGGAGAAGAATTCAGGCAGTGACCGTCGTTCGATAGGGTGGATGGAAGACAAGCTAAACCATGCAGAGTACGAGGGGATGATAAGGGGATGAGTTTGCGAGGCGAGGTAAGTCGTCGCGAGCTTGTGCAAGTCTGCTGGGGATGGCCGTTCCGTCTCGAAGTTCGCAGGATTCTCCTCCTCAACGGCGTCCAGGGGGAGTTCCGAAGGAGGTTCTCTGAGGATGTGTCCTAAAGGGCGACTTGACGATTCTGGCATAAGTATAAATCTTGCCCCATCATCCTAGAATCAACACACCAGCTGCAGGCGGGTCGACGACCATCTCTTCCGTGAGATTGGCCAATTGACCACCGTAAACTGGTTCCCGCTCCCTCTCCTTGCCCGGCGCAGCAGCGATGTCGTGAGCTGTTACATCGCCTGAAGCTTCCGTATCGGCTGCAGGGACGGTGAAGGATATTTTCGGAGTCGACATGACGGCTGATGGTCCTGTCTACCGCAAGTGCGAATTGGCCTAGACGTAGAACGAGTAGTCGAGGTTTAACGCGTAAAGGTGGAGGAGGTCGGAACCAAAGACTGTATGCATCAACAGACGCGAGAGAAGGTAATGGCGGGGATTGCCGGGGATAGGTGGTGTGGCGGAACGTTGCCAGGCTATTTGAGTTGATGTGTTGATTGATAGGCGTCCTACCAAACCATCCTACCCATCCGCTTCGCGCCTACAACTGATGTCATTAGTGACGCGTTCGGAAATCGCCAGAATGTCCTTCCGAGCGCAATGACCTCAGAGCGACAACGCTGACTTTTCTCTTTCCGTCACCCCCCTCTGCCAAACATTCCAATAAGCTTAACCCTTCATCGACTCATATCAAAACAGCTCTCATTGCTCTTGCAATCGTAAACACACAGACCAACTCATAACTCAACAATACATCATGCCATCCGCGCCTTCCGCCCCTGTCCTGTACAGGTTCCCCGAGGTTTCTGACCTCACCTCGTCCCTCGCCAACTTTATCCGAAAGGCCCAGACGGATGCCATTGCCAAGCGAGGCCAGTTCACTATCGCCTTATCTGGTGGTTCCCTGCCAAACAACCTCAAGCCGCTCGCAGAACTCAACGGTATTCAATGGGACAAATGGCAAGTTTTCTTCGCGGACGAGCGTATTGTCCCCCTCGACCACCCGGAGTCCAACTACACCGCCTGTGCCAAGGCTTTCCTCGACAACGTTCCGTTGAAGCGTGAACAGATCCACACCATCAACACTGAGCTCTTCGCCGACTCGACGAGAACCGACCCGACAGCCGAGCCGGCGGACAAGGACGCGAGTGAAAGCGAGGCCGTGGACATTGCGGACGATTACGAGAAGCAGATGGTCAAGGTCTTTGCGGAGGGAAACGCCGCCAGGTACCCAACATTCGACCTGATCCTGCTCGGTATGGGCCCTGATGGACACACTTGCTCCTTGTTCCCCGGCCACGAGCTGCTGTCCGAGAACGACCGATGGGTTGCTGAGATCTTGGACAGCCCCAAGCCCCCTAGCAGGCGTATCACCTTCACGTGAGTGTACTGGCTGTATTGTTCTGACCCCAGCTACCCGGTCCTCAACCACGCCTTCCGATGCGCGTTCGTCGCTACCGGCGAGGGCAAGCAGGAAATGATGTCCAACATCCTCGACAGGCCAGAAGAGGGCTTGCCATGCTCGCGCGTCCGACCCACTTCGTGAGTGAATCAACAGCTAGATGGTGCTAGAGCTGATCATCCAGTCCCGGTCTCGTCTTCTGGTTCGCCGACAATGCCGCCGCGGGCAAGGTCAACTACCCGGGCACCGAGTACAAATGGATTGAGGACGAGCAAATGGCAGAGGGAGACGACCCAGTGGCTCTCGAGAGGAGGAAGCTCAAGGAGGAGATGGATGCTGCGGTCAAGAACGCTTAGATGGCTGGAACGGGCAAGACGAGTATAGAGTGGCACTGTATACAGTAAGGTAGCAAATCTGAAGCCCTAGATGCGAGACATAGAGTTAATTATCTTGGATGAGCCGCGCCGTTCGGCCGGCGGAAAGTCCGTCTTGTGCGACTAGTCAATGGTGGTCTGGACGGACATCAGTATCACTGTCGGCTCTACTCAGATGATCGTGCGACCAGCCTGCTAGCAGAGTGCCAGGTGGAAGCAAAGGCACATTCGTGACATTCGCAGGAATGAACCAGAAATAGATATAGCACCGCAGCCATCAGCTATGCAGCGCTGTAGACATGGCGGTGCTGCGTGACGGTGCTGAGATGCCCGAAGGTGAGGTGTCTTTGTACGTAAGAATTTGTGAAACCCGAGTCGCCTTTACGTCGGGTTGGCCCGAACGACGCACCGGCTCCGACGATGATAGACGCCTCATTCACACTCTTCCCGCACTGAGTCGACTCTGGACTCGCCCTTTGTCATGCTTGCCCCCACTTGCTATTTGCAGTCACGCCGTCATCCTCTGCCTTTGCACCGCTCGTGCCTCTCTTCCATATCGGATCCGAAATGCGACGATCCTATTCACGAGTCGTGCTTTTCCGGCTTAAATCACTGCCCGAGGTTTCACGGGGTTGACTGGATGTTGCGTGTCGTAGCTTATTAGGCGCCATGCAGATGTCTTCTTCAGAGTCTTTCACTATACCCCTTCGAAATAACGATTTGGACAGGTGACACTAAACAGCACTACCATTATCCCATTGCGACAGACACCTTTATCGCCGTACAAGACCACATGCCCACTCCGACAAGTCGAGGCCGAAGCCGCGATACCCCGTCATCACCTCTCCGATCCACATCAAACGAGCGACCGTCAACCGCCCGAATCCATTCCGCTCCGAGCGCGGTACAAGCTCGATCTGCTTCGGTCTCTGCCGCACCGTCTTCTCCCATCTCACCGCCCGTACGACCCACTCGGTCTCGCGCAAACTCTACTTTCTCCCCACCGTCCTATGCCAGATCATGGCTGGATAGATCACCTGCTACCAGTGTCTATGCGCCGGACGACCGACCCCGCGTTCCACCGCCTATCTACTTACGGTCGAGCAGCTCACAGGGGACGTCGAAGCAGGGTCGACTGAAGATTCATATTCCTGCATGGTGAGTTCTTACACCTTAGCTTGCCGACCGGGCATATTTCGCATCGACATCGCCACACCGTTACGCGAGCTAACGACGAGGGGCGCAGTATTCGTCCGACCACCTCGGGCCGACGATATCCATCCTCTGGAAGACGGGACGCAAAACCGCGAGCCGCCAACAGACGATACCCTCCTCAGTGGCTCTCTTGAAGTCATAATGGAGAAGCGTCGGCGCTGCCGCTCCATTTCCATCGGCGTTCAGTCGGTCTGCCGACTGCACATGGACAAGCGGGGATGGGAGGAGGACGGAATTTTCGAGCGCGGCGTGGAAATCCTCGATGGGGACACTGAGGAGATTTGGCTCGAGAAGGGTTCACAAACATTCACATTCTCCATCCTGCTCCCGGCGACACTGGCAGCACACGATGAACACCGCTTCGCCAGATTGTCATACATCCTCACGGCGCGAGTCGAAGGTATGTCCGACCCGAGTCGGGCGAAGATCCCTTCGATGTTCAGGCGGTCCGAGGGGAATGTGCTGGGAGACGATATCCCATTCAAACACGACTTCGAGAGGGTCATTGCACGTTCCGACATGATTGCGGAGGATATCGCCGCAGGGAGAAAGTCACCTAATTTCGGCGGGATGATCCCTGAGAACTCTGCGATATTCAGCCCGACCGTCTCGCCTATGGCTCTAGACGACTCACCGGACTCGCCGGGCTCGCCGGCTGATGCCAGTGCGATAGCGATAGGCGAAGGTATTCCTTCAATGCTCGGGCTGTACCACCGTCGTGCGCCTTCCTTCAGTTCCGACGCCGGGAATTCCAGAGCCGCCTCACCTCGAGGAGATACGCGATCTTTGAACTCTTTCAGCTCGGACAAGTCGTTCGGGAGCTCACTGTTCAAGAAAGAGGACGAAGGCTGGCTCAAGGGCGACTTACATGCGTCGCGCCCGCTCATCGTCCACGCCAATCCAAGCCCCAGTGGTGGTGTCGTCACGCTCGACGAGAAACGAGAAGGGTTTGTCGATGGTCTAGGGTCGTGGCGCTTCAACGTCTTTGCCGATGTGGTGAGTAATTCTCTCGATGATCAGTCCAGATCATCACCGCAACAGAACCGCCTAACACCAGTTCACCGTCTCCGGCGTGATGCTATACTCTTTCATTGCGCCCGATCCTGATCCCGACGTGACGATCTTCTACCTCCGCCTCCTCCTCGTACAAGACTACGAGCTCGTCTCCCCACGCAGACCCAACGACCCGCCACACCGACCCGAATCGACGATGGAGCAAATTCTTTTCCGTGGTGGTAAACGCCCCAGCCAGGGTGTCAAAACCCCCAGCAAAGAGGGAGCGCTGTACCGAGGTGACGCGGCAGCTAGCAGTTCATCAGGGGAGCATGAGGGTTTCAAGTCGAAGTCATTGGTCAGGTTGCCGGGACACGATCTCATCCGACCTTCAACTCCCAAGGGGTGAGCTAGAGTCGGATTTGCTCCGATTTCAAGCTGATCATCAGGTCTATGACGCCTATTCGAGTCTCGCACGAGCTTGTCCTTCAGGTATTCTACTCTATCGCCGGGAAATCGATCGGCGGAAAGCCAATATCAGGCCCAGGCGAGCTGCGTGCGATGGTCTTGAAGCTTCCTGTGGTCGTGCCTTCTGTGAGTGAACTCTTCCGGCCCATCGCAATGGCCCATTACGGTCGACCGTCGATCACATTGGACCCCCCTCCCGGCGTGCCCTCGATCGAGCTCCACAGGTTACTCCATGTCACCCGCTAATTGCAGTGTTCCTGTACCCCCAATTCCCTCGATCTGCCACAATGTAAGTCGTCGCCTGAATCCCCCTTCCCGCGGTGTAACTTGCGCCGGAGTACTCGGTCTAACCTTCATACCCCACTGACAGCCAGATCAATCAGCCTCAGGCGCTGCTACAGATATAGATACAGTCCTCGCTTCAAACCAACCTTCCAATCACTGTCAATGCGGATCCAGCTTTGCCGAGCTAGGCGAAGCGGCGCTGAAACGGCGCCAGGCAAGAGAGGCAATCGCGATGGAGG
>Ga0308160_10003946_pt1 | contig 16257 bp, 14 predicted proteins | sample PhyFR1_FD_201036 | JGI IMG/M metagenome (GOLD analysis project Ga0308160, IMG submission 201036) | Phyllosphere microbial communities from UC Gill Tract Community Farm, Albany, California, United States - DLSLF.R1 | ecosystem: Host-associated > Plants > Phyllosphere > Unclassified | place: USA...
CGGTGTCGGCGAACTCAAAAGGCATGATCGTATTCGATGCGACGGTAACTGTACATGTGGAGGATCGCTATAATTTTAATCCTGGCTCGTCAGATGTGGCGACTGGGATTCCAGATTCTGCGAACGGACGATTCGAGATAACGGGCCTGGCTAAGCAGTATACTAGCTACGCCTCAATCTCTCGTAATGTCAAGTGGGAGGAGGGTACTCCTTCGAGCAAGCGTAACTAGGTGCTAATTTATATGGTTAGCTGCTTCTTGAAGAAAAGTGCATTGTTGTGGTTCTTTATCCTAAATGCGGGGTGCAATGTGACAAATGAACAAAGGTACTCGGATGACCTTCAGCAGTTGAGGACTAGAGTCGAGCTCGACATAAATCCACGTGTTATCCGCTGGGAGATATTTGCGACGCCTGAATACTCGGGCGGTATCCCAGGACCAACAGATTTCATCACCCTAATCGCAGAGGTGCCGAATCTCGAGCAAGCCACATTCGAAACTAGGGCAAGTTCTGGTGTGGTGTGGGTCGCACCTGAAGCTGCACGACCATGGCTCTCGGACGATTTTAAGCAAATACTTCGCAAGTACCGGAACAAATCGGTAGATCTTTCAAGCATGCGCAACTGTCGAGTCGCCCGTGGGAAATTGAAGAAGACTGGACATTCAGCCGAAGGCTTTATCTGCAATGGTCCAACGAAGGCAATGATCTACTTGACATTAGCTGAGCCGTCGGAATCATAAGACTGTGCCATTTCGTCGGCCTTCAGACCTCTCGAGATTTGCTTAAATGTTTGCTCAGCAAATCGATGGCATGGACGTCACGAGTCGTCCGTCATCCGAAGCGCGCCCCTTTTTGATCCAGCGCTAAAATGATCTGCTCTCTTTATGTTGAGGAGGTCATCATGCTGCAATCCAATGAAATCCAGCAACGGTACAGCCACCTGCAACAGACCATCGGCGAAGCCGAGCAGGCCTGCAGGGCGTCGCAGGATACGCCGCCCGAGATGCGTGACTGTATCGAACGCATTGCGCGTGAAGTGAAACAGGCGCGCGATGTGATGCAGTCGAACGACGAGGCACGCATCGTTCAGTGCGTGGACAGGATGGAGGACATGGGCGACGAAGCCAAGCGCATCAGCCGTTCCAGCCCGCAGATGCCGGCGCACCTGGAAGCGGTCGTCACCCGCGTGCACGCCGAGCTGTCCGACTTCAAGCACAAGCTGCACTAAGAAAGCCAGCGCCGGCTTACGCAAACGCGTAGCTGACGCAACCCGCGCGGGCGGCAGCGCTGCCCGTCGTACCAGGCGCGTAACCAGCGCCCCTTACACCACCCCGCGTGCGCGTAGCGCCGCAATCTCGTCGCCGCTCCGGCCCAGTACATCGCGCAGCACTTCCTCGGTGTGCTGGCCCAGCAGCGGCGGCGCCTTGTCGCTCGTCGCCGGCGTGGCCGACATCTTCATCGGGCTGCGCACCAATGTGACTTTGCCGGCGCTCGGGTGCGGCAGCTCGACCGCCATGCCGCGCGCCTGCACCTGCTCGTTGGCGAAGACTTCGCCGACGTCGTTGATCGGGCCGCAGGGTACGCCAACCGCTTCCAGCGCGGCGATCCACTCGTCCCGCGTGCGCGTCGCCACCATTTCCGCCAGCAGCGGCACCAGCACGTCGCGGTGCTGGACACGGGAAGGATTAGTGGCAAAGCGCGGGTCCAGCGCCAGCTCCGGCCGGCCGCCGGCTTCGACGAACTTCTGGTACTGCCCGTCGTTCCCGGCCGCGACGATGATGTGGCCGTCCGAACAGGCGAAGGTCTGGTAAGGCACGATGTTCGCGTGCGCATTGCCCCAGCGTTTCGGCGCCTTGCAGCTGTTGAGGTAATTGCTGCCGACGTTCGCCAGCATCGCGACCTGCGTGTCGAGCAGGGCCATGTCGATGTACTGGCCTTCGCCGGTGCGGTCGCGGTGGGTCAGGGCGGCCAGCACGGCGATGGTCGCATACATGCCGGTCATCAGGTCGGTCAGCGCGACGCCCGCCTTTTGCGGGCCGCCGCCGGGCAGTTCGTCGCGCTCGCCGGTGACCGACATCAGGCCGCCCATGCCCTGGATCAGGAAGTCGTAGCCGGCGCGGTGCGCGTACGGCCCGTCCTGGCCGAAGCCGGTAATCGAGCAGTAGACAAGGTCCGGCTTCAGCGCCTTCAGCGATTCGTAGTCCAGGCCATAGCGCTTCAACTGGCCGACCTTGTAGTTTTCGAGGACCACGTCGGCATGGCGCGCGAGGTCGCGGATCAGGGCCTGGCCCTCGGGGCTGGCGATATCGACCGTCACCGAGCGCTTGCCGCGGTTCGCCGACAGATAATAGGCCGCTTCGCCGGTGTTGTTCCCGTCCGCGTCGCGCGCATAGGGCGGGCCCCAGGCGCGGGTGTCGTCGCCGCAACCGGGGCGTTCGATCTTGATGACGTCGGCGCCAAGGTCGGCCAGGTTTTGCGCGCACCAGGGGCCCGCCAGCACGCGCGACAGATCGAGTACGCGGATGTGGCCCAGCGCTTTCGGAGAACCATTCGTCATGATGTTTTCACCCAGTTTGTCGAGCCGCGATTATAGCTGGCGATCCGGTCAGGTCCGGTGGCCCGGTTCGCGCAAGCCGGCGTCGTTCAACTGCTCCGCGAACAGATCGCGCTCGTAGTCGACGATGTCGTCGACGGTGCGCTCGTCCAGGCCCATCGCTTCGAGCACGAAGGCCGACAACTGCAGGCTCGCTTCCAGCGTCTCCGGCACCACCACGGTGGCGCCGGCGCGCTTGAGCAGGCGCGCATGGCGTTCGTCGCGCGAGCGCACGAACAGCGGCACGTGCGCGAAGTCGCGCCGGATGCCGCGCACGGCGTGCAGGGCCGAGGACGGATTGTCCATGGTGAGCACGATCGCCGGCGCTTCCTCGGCTTTTACGAGATGCAGCAGTTCCGGGCGCGCCGCATTGCCGTAGTAGACCGGAATGCCTTGCGCGTGCAGCTTCGAGACCAGCGCGGCATCGTTCTCGAAGGCGACGTAGGGGATGTGCTGGCTTGTGAGCAGTTTGGCGAGCTGCTGGCCGACGCGCCCGAAGCCGGCAATGATGATTTGTCCGCGTCCGGCGGCCAGCACGGCTTCGTCGTTCTTCGCCGCGTTCTCGACGGCGGCAAGCTCGGCGTGTTCGCCGATGGTCCGGCCCAGGCGCGCCAGCAGCGGCGTGATGAACATCGACAGGCCGACGGCCAGCATGACGCGCGAGCCCAGGCCCGGGTCGAGCAGCTTGGCGTTGATCGCGTCGCCCAGCACGATAAAGGCGAACTCGCCGCCCTGGGCCAGCAGCAGGCCGCCCTCGAGCGCGCGTGCCCAGGGCAGGCGGCCGGCGCGCAGCAGCAGCGTGACGACCAGCGCCTTCACCAGCACCAGGCCCAGCACGGCACCAAGCAGCCACAGTGGCGCCTCGACGATCTGGCGCGTGTCCATGCCCATCCCGACCGTCATGAAGAACAGGCCCATGAGCAGGCCCTTGAAGGGTTCGACCATGAGTTCGACTTCGTGGCGGAACTCGGTTTCGGCCAGCAGCAGGCCGGCAATCAGGGCGCCCAGCGCCATCGACAGGCCGGCCGCGCTTGATAAGCCCGCGATGCCGAAGGTGCTCAGCAGGATCAGCGCCATGAAGACGTCCGGCTGGCGGTGGCGCGCGAAGGCTTTGAACAAGGGATGGATCACGCGGCGGCCGACCAGGTAGATCAAGGCGATGGCGCCGCCGGCTTTTGCCATCGTCACCAGCGCCAGCGTGGCCGCGCCGTCCCCGCTGCCGCGCGCCAGCACGCCGATCAGCACCAGGATCGGGACCACGGCCAGGTCCTGCAACATCAGGATCGCAAACGCGGCCTGGCCGAGGCGGCTGCCGGTGCTGTTTTGCTCGCTCATCAGCTGCATGACCACGGCGGTGGACGAGAGCGAGAGCACGACGCCGAGGATGGCGGCCGCTGGGAAGGGCAGCCCGAACAGCATGGCGGCGCCGCCGATCAGGACGGCGGTGGCCAGCACCTGCACCGTGCCGGCGCCGAAGACCCAGGCGCGCATCGCCCACAGGCGCGCGGCCGAGAGCTCGAGGCCGATCATGAACATCAGGAACAGCACGCCGATCTCGGCCAGCATCGAGACGCCCTGGCCGCTGGGGAAGGTGAGCCAGGCCAGCCAGGGGAATTCGCCCGCGTGCAGTGCGAGCCCGAAGGGGCCGGCGATGGCGCCCACGGCCAGGAAGCCCAGCACCTGGTTGATGCGCAGACGTTGCAGGATCGGGATGAGGATGCCGGCGAGGATCAGGAAAAGGATGATTTCCCGAAAAAACGGGAAAGCGTGTTGCTCTTGCACGGAGGGCGGCCTTTGCGGTTGTTGACTGGCATTGGCATTTTATAACGGCGGCCCGGTACGGCCGCAGCGAGGGCAGCGGGGCTGCCCCGGTCATGCATGATTCGTGAGACGGGAATCCTGCTCAGTAGGTCACGCTCAGACGCATATTGAAGGGCACCATCATCTGGCAGGGCTGGCCGCCGCAGCGCGCCGGCTTGTACTTCACGAGCCCGGCAAGCACCCCGGCCAGGCGCCTCGCTTCCGGGTCCTCGATCCCCATCGAGGTCACCGACGCCACCTTGCCGTCCGCGCCGATCAGCACGTAGATGCGCAGGTCCTCGTTGAGTTGGTACTTGCCGCTCAGCTCGGCCAGCCTGGCATAGAATGTCTGTGGCCCCTTCACCGGATAGGGCGGTTCGTCCGCCTCGTCCAGCGCCGGGTAGCGATCGCGGACCATGCGCTGCTGCGCCGGCGTCAATTGTTCCCATCCGGCGTTCAGCGGGATCGCCGAGGTGCTGATCTTGTGCGAGAAGTGGGAACCGACCTTCGCGTTGGCGTCGCGCAGCGCGTATTGTTGTTTGGGTGGATCCGGTTCCGGAGCAGGCGTCTTGGCGTCGATGCGCTCGCCGTCCACGAAGCCGACCTCGGCGCGGCGGCCGCTGCCGGCAAAGCTCATGACGCCGCGGCCGTCGCGTACGCCCTCGCGCCAGCGGCCTTCGTAACTGCCGCCGAGCATATAGGTCATGGTGCCATTGCCGTCCGGCTTGCCATCCTTCCATTCTCCCTTGTAACGGTTGCCATTCGGGAAAAGTGCCTCGGCAAGGCCGGTACGCTGTCCCATGTGCACCTCGCCCTCGTACTGCATGCCGTCGGCGTCCTGGAAGTAACCTTTGCCGTCGGGGACGCCATTGGTGACCGTGCCAATGTAGGTGCCGCCGCCGGGCAGTTTGAGGGTGACTTCACCCGCCGCCGGCCCCACTCCCTGCGCAAGGGCGGAAGAACAGCCGAAGGCCATGCCGAGGGCGAACAGGAAAGCGGAAGTGTGCACGGATGAACTCCTCGTTGATTTGTTGCTATTGATTTTCAGCTAATTTACAGACGACAGTCAATGATAGTTGGCAACATTTCGGGGCCGCTCCCCTGCAATGTGAGACAAATCAACAAGCTTGCATCCGCCCCGCAGCCGACCCTCTACATCCACAGGCGATACATCCAGAACGATTCGTCATCGGTGAAACGTTCGGCGAACTCGGTCGGCGAAAATCCCGTGATGCGCTTGACGCTGCGGATCATGTGCGCCTGGTCGGTGAAACCCTGGTCCAGCGCCAGCGTGGGCCAGTCGAAGGGCAGGCCTGCTTCGTGGCGCTCGCGCGCGGCGAAAAACAGGCCTTCGGTGCGCACGATGGACTGCCATTCGCGCAGCGAGCGGCCGCTGAAGGATTTCACGCGGCGCTCGACGTGGCGCGGACTGTGCACGCGCGCCCACTGGCCGGCCTGCCAGGCCAGGCGCTCGACCCAGTGCCGTCCCAGCTGCTGCAGCGAAGGACGGATTGAATCGCGTCCCTGCAGGACCTGCCAGCGGCGGGCGAGGTGGCGCTCCAGCACGGCGGGCACGTCGGCGTCGCTGCTGGCCAGAAGATCGGCCCACAGGGGAGCGAATTCGGGACCGATTGCCTCGTCGACGGAAACGAAGCGGTCCTGGATCGCCGCCAGATCCAGCCCGAACAGCGCCCGTGCAGCGTCCGCATTGAAGCACAGGACGTGGCCGTAGCCGGTGGTCGGCGCCCAGCTCACGGTCGGATGCGACTGGCTGCCGGAGACGACGACCGGCGCGCCGAAGGGCGACCAGGACGGTTCCGGCGTCACCAGGCCGACGTCGGCGCCGCGGAACCAGGACAGGGTGACGAAGGGCGACGCCGGAAAGTGCGTGAGACGCTGCGCATCGCTCAGCGCCAGGCCGGTGGTGTCGCGCGTGATCAGCGCGAGCAGGGCGCCCTGCAGCGATGCCGGCGCCAGACGCAGCCATTCGCATGCGGCGCCGTCCGCGCGCGGGGCGCGGGGAGCGCGTCCGAGCGGCGAGGGAGGTACGATGCAAGGTCGGGCAGCCATGGGCGCCGAGTATAGCAAGGAAATGCTGTCAAAATGTCATGCTCTTTGCATGTCGCTTTCGTACAAGACCCGACTTGCGGCACGCCGGAGAATCGGTGCCATGAAACCTGACACGACTTCCGGATGTCCCTTCCACGCCGCCGCAGCGCCGCGGCCCCTCGACCAATCGCGCGCGCCCTCGATCTGGCCGCCCGGACCGGCGCCCGGCCTGACCGGTTGGGGCCTGCTGCGCGCGATGTCGCGCGACCCGCTCGGCTCCCTCGAGCGCTGGCGCCGGCAGCATGGCGACCTCGTGCACCTGCGCGTCTGGCCCGAGCATCAGGTCGTGCTTACCGATCCGGCCCTCGTGCGCGAACTGCTGGTCACACAGCACGGGCAGCTGATGCGCTGGGAGCGCGGCATCGCGGTGATGTCGCAGCTGCACGGCCGCAGCGTGCTGACGGCCGAAGGTCCGCTCTGGCTGGCACGGCGCCAGGCCCTGCAGCCGGCCTTTACGCCCAAGGCTTCGCAATCCTTCGTGCCCGTCATCGCGAGCGCGGCGCAGCAGGCCTTCGCCGGCTGGCGCGCGGGCGAAGAGGGCTGGCCCATCGAACAGGGGTTTACCTCGCTCGGCATGGACGTGATCCTGCGCACCATGTTTTCGAGCGCGATCGATGTCGATGCGCGGCTGGCCGAACGCGCCGTGCACACGGTCTCGGTGGCGGGGAATGCGGAGATGTACTGGCCGGCGAGCTGGCCGGACTGGATGCCCTGGAAGGCATCCAAGCGCCATGCGATGCGGGCGCTGCGCGGACTGGTCGAACGCCATGTGGCGGCGCGCCTGGCGCTGGCGCAGGAGGAATGGCCGGCCGACCTGCTGACCCGCTTGCTCGCCCTGCACCGCACCGATCCCGCCGCCTGGCCCTTGCGGGCAGTGCACGACGAGTGCATGACGGCCTTCCTCGCCGGCCACGAAACGGCCGCCGCCACGCTGACCTGGTGGGCCTGGTGCATGGCCGCCAACCCGGCGGCCCAGACGGCCGCGCGTGAAGAAGTCGACTCGGTCCTGCAGGGCCGCGTCCCGGCCGCATCGGACCTGCCGCAGCTCGGTCATTTGAAGCGCACGCTGCAGGAAACCCTGCGCCTGTATCCGGCCGCGCCGGTACTGCTGACGCGCCGCACCCGGCAGCCGATCGCGCTCGGTGGCTGGCGCTTCCCGGCGCGCACCATGTTCACGGTGCCGGTTGGCCTGCTGCAGCGCGATCCGCGCCTGTTTCCGGAGCCGGAGGCATTTCGTCCCGAGCGCTTCGCCGGCGATGCGTCCGACCGTGTGCGCGGCGCCTGGATGCCCTTCGGTACCGGCCCGCGCGTGTGCATCGGCCAGCACCTGGCGCTGACCGAGATGACCGTCATCGCGGCGATGTTCCTGCAGCGTTTTACAGTGCGGCCGCGCGACAACATGGCGCCGCCCGAACCCGTGTTCAACATCACGCTGCGCCCGCGCGAGCCGCTGCGGCTGGTGCTGGAAAGGAGAGAAGCATGAGGGCAGTGCGCAAGCTGCACCGCGCCGGCGCGCTGCTGGTCGGCGTCTTCGTCTTGATGCATTTGGCGAATCACCTCGCGGCGCTGGGCGGCATCGCCGCCCACCTGCGGTTCATGGAAGCGGCGCGGGTCGTGTACCGGCAGCCGCTGGTCGAGATTATCCTGCTGCTCGCGGTGGCGGTGCAGGCAGGGAGCGGCCTGCGCCTGCTGGCGGGGAAGCGGCGCACGGACCGGATCGCGCGGCTGCAGGCGGCATCCGGCGCCTACCTGGCGCTGTTCCTGCTGATTCACGTGTCGGCAGTCCTGTTCGGGCGGGCCGTGCTGGATCTGGACACGAACGTCCACTTCGCGGCCGCAGGGCTGCAGGTCTGGCCTTACCAGCTGTTTTTCGTGCCCTATTATTTCCTGGCGGTGCTGGCGCTGTTCACCCACCTGGGCTGCGCGCTGGCGCGGCGCGCGGGGACGGCGGCGCTGGTCGTGCCGGTGTGCGCCGGCGTCCTGGTCTCGAGCCTGGTCGTGGCGGCCCTCATGGGCAAGCTGCTGCCCTATGAGGTGCCGCAGACCTACAGGAATACCTACGTTCAGAGCTGACCGGCGACCGCTTCGGCCGGCGTTTCTTCCTGCTGGCGATGGCCGCTGGCGGCAGGCACCCGCGTCTCCATCGTCTTGACCAGCTCTTCGTACTCCGGATCGTCGACGCCGCGCAGTTCGATGTAGCGCTCCAGCGCGTTCTCCAGCTTCGGCAGCAGCACGCCGCGTTCGCTGTGCAGGACGCTGTAGGCCGGACGTGCAGCGGGCATACCCAGCGCCGAGGAGGACTGGGCCACCAGCGTGGCGCTACTGATGCCGGCTTTTTCCGCCGCCAGCTTCGCCAGTTCGTACCAGGTGACCGATCCGCTGTTGTTCAGGTGCCAGACCCCCGATTCGCGGTCGATGGCGAGATCGAGACAGGTGTGCACCAGGTCCGGCACATAGGTCGGCGACACCGTCATGTCGTCGGCCGCGGCGAAGGTCTCGCCCCGCTCGAGGGCGTTCAGCGCCAGGGTGACGAAATTATGGCGGTCCCAGGGGCCGAAGAAGGCGCTGGTGCGCACTACCAGGGCGCCCGGGTGCGCGGCCAGCACGGCCTGCTCGGACTCGGCCTTGCTGCGGCCGTAGACGTTGAGCGGCGTGACCGGATCGCTTTCGACATAGGGACGTTCCTTGCGGCCGTCGAACACCAGGTCGCTCGAGAAGGTCGTCAGGTGCACGCCATGGCGCGCGCAGGCCGCGGCCAGGATCGCGGCGCCTTGCGTGTTCTCGCGCATGCAGCGCTCCGCTTCCCGCTCAGCGTCGTCCACGCGCACATAGCCGCTGGTGTTGATCAGCGCCCAGGGCTTGTAGTGGGCCAGCGCGCGTTCGACCGACGCCGGGTCGGCGATGTCCATGTCCTGGCGCGACAGCAGTTTATAGGCCAGGTTGCGCTTCTGGCACAGGCGCGCAAAGGCGCGGCCCAGGGTGCCGGTCGCGCCCGTGATCAGGATCGGCGCGGCGCTGATGCCGGCCAGGCGCTGGGCCGGCGCCGGGATCGAGGTGAGCGCAGCGGGCGTCGCGACCGGTGGGCACAGGAAACGGTTCGGACGGCGCCACCAGCCCTGGCCGCGCAGCACCGGGTTGGTGAGCGGCTGGCCGGATGCCAGTTCGCGCATCATCGCGGCCAGCGCGGTCGGGCGCGGCATCGGCGAGCGTACGTCGAAGGGGCCCGGTTCGTAGTAGCCGCGGTTCTGGGTGACCAGGCTGTTCCAGTCGAAGGAACCGAGCAGCGACCAGACGGTGACGGCGCGCAGGTCCACGCCGTTGGCGCGCACGTTCTCGGCCGCCTGCCAGATTTCCAGCAGCCAGCGCAATTGGTCTTCGCGATTCGCGTCGATGTGGGCTTCGGTGATCGCCAGCGGCAGGCGGTAGCGTTCCCAGACCTCGGTCAGCAGGGGCGCGATGCCGGCCGTCGGCGTGGCCAGCGCGCGCGAAGCCTCGATGTCCGCGCAGGGAATGCCGTCGGCCACGCCGCGGTGATGCTGCGGATAGCGCTCCGGACGGTGGTCGAGCCAGCGCTCGCTGGTGACGTAGTAATTCACGCCGATCAGGTCGGGCGGGCAGGTGTTCTCGCGGAACCAGAGCAGGTCGGCGACGTCGACGCCGGTGCCGGTGAGATATTTCCACAGCTTGTGTTCGGGCCCGACGGTGCCGCACAGCAGGTCCCAGGCCAGCCAGCGGCGCTCGTTGTAGAACTCGGCGACACGGGCCAGTTCCGGCGTACTATAGGTTTTACCCAAGTCGTCGGTCTGGACCAATTTGGCGTTCGGATTGACCTTGCGGATCTCGCGCATGCAGAGCACGACGGCGCGGCACTGGATCAGGAGGGCCTGGATGAAGGATTTGTCGTCGCGCGCATGCGGATACCAGACGCCGTACAGGCCGGCGAAGCGCGCGGTGGTGCAGGGTTCGTTGACGGGGGTGTAGTACTCGAGCCAGGGATAGCGGGCGGCGACGGCGCCGGCGTATTCGGCCAGGCGCTCCGGGAAGGCGGGGTCGAGCAGGCTGGTGTCGCGCGGGCCGCTGCCGTGGTGGATCAGGCCGGCGATCGGCGTCACGCCCGCATCGCGGAGAAGCGGGAGACGCTCGTCCGGCCAGCTCCAGTCGGCCTTGTCGACGCCGTCCGGGGCGGTACGTTCCCACAGGATAGGATAGCGGATGGCGCGGATGCCGGTGGCGGCAAAGCGGCCGATGTCGCAGTTGCGCAGCGCGTGGCCATTGCGGTCGAGCTGGCTGAAGTATTCGTCTTGCACACGGTTCACGGTACATTCGAGGCCGCCCCAGAGTTCAAGAGGGCGGGGCTGGCTGTTCGGGCTCGTGTTATTCATAGGTTCATCACTTATTAGAATTTTAACAACAAAAAACTTTTAGACGGTCGCCGAAAAGATAAAGTTCGGATTAATCGACTTGTCTGGATCTGCTGCCGCCCGTGAACCGGGCGGCTCCTTCATGGCCGGACGGAACCGCTTCCCCCGTCGCGGTCCTGTTTCCACTTCCGGTTGACAGCGCGCCGCCAACCTGCAAACATGCCATCCATGAAATTTATCAACTCACACTCTTTCTGCACTTGGTGGCGCCGCTGACAGCGCGCGGCCGTAACGAGAAGATGTGACTCAATGAACGCCGCCTCGATTCAGGTGGCGTTTTGTTTGGCGCGGCGGGATCGGGGCAAACCCAGTCAATCCAAGGAAACCCGATGAACCAAACCGCGACCAATACTCCCGCACCCGTCATCCTCACCGGCGACCGTCCGACCGGTCCTTTACACCTCGGCCACTTCGTGGGCAGCCTGCGCAACCGCGTCGCCTACCAGAACGAATACCGCCAGTTCATCATGTTGGCCGACGCCCAGGCGCTCACCGACAACATGGATGACACCGGCAAGGTACACCGGAACGTCGTCGAGGTGGCGCTCGATTACCTCGCCGTCGGCATCGACCCGACGCGCTCGACGATCTTCATCCAGTCCCAGGTGCCGGAACTGGCGGAGTTGACATTCTATTATCTTAATCTCGTGACCGTCGCCCGTTTGGAACGCAACCCGACTGTCAAGACGGAAATTGCGCTGCGCAACTTCGAGCGCGACATCCCGGCCGGCTTCCTGACCTATCCGGTCAGCCAGGCGTCCGACATCAGCGCCTTCAAGGCGACCCTGGTGCCGGTGGGCGAGGACCAGATCCCGATGATCGAGCAGTGCAACGAGATCGTGCGCCGCTTCAACCGCCTCGCCAACAAGGACATCCTGGTCGAGTGCAAGGCCCTGGTACCGGAAATCGGCCGCCTGCCTGGCATCGACGGCAAGGCCAAGATGAGCAAGTCGCTCGGCAACACCATCAACCTGGGCGACAGCGAGGACCAGATCCGCGCCGCCGTGAAACAGGTCTACACCGATCCGCTGCACCTGAAGGTCTCGGACCCGGGCCACGTCGAGGGCAACGTCGCCTTCCTCTACCTGGACGCCTTCGACAACGACAAAGTGGCGCTGGAAGAAATGAAAGCCCATTACACGCGCGGCGGCTTGGGCGACAGCATCGTGAAAAAGCGCCTCGATGCCGTGCTGCAGGAAATGCTGGCCCCGATCCGCGCCCGCCGCGAAGAGTTCGCCCAGGACAAAGGAGCGGTGCTGCAGATGTTGAAGGAAGGCACGATGAAGGCGCGCGAAGTGGCGGCCGGCACCGTGGACGAAGTGCGTCGCGCGCTGGGTCTGTCGTACTTCTGATTCCCCACCGGGGTTGAACGCGGGGCGCGGGTGCGCTTCGCGCTACTCCTGGTGCCGCCATACGCTCCCTTGTCACCCCGCGCTGGCATCCCGCCTTGCGCCATGCCAAGCTCCGTCCCGCGCGATTCGACGATGATCGCCGTTTATTTAATGACGGGAGGGAAATATGAGCAAGGGTTTGCGCTTGACCGAGAAATGGCTGCAGCGGGCGCTGTGGCTGGTGGCTTTCGCCTTCGCAAGCTTCCTGATCGGACTCGGCGGCAAGATCGTCGACAACCTGTGGGACGTGGAGCCGGAACTCAGGGTCGAGCAATTCATGGATGCGGGGCAGCTTAGCGCCCTGCGCGCCGAGATCGAGCAGGCGGATAAGCGGCGCGATGCCGCGCGGCTGGACCTGGAGCAGGCCAGCGAGCAGCACCAGGTGGCGCAATCGAACACGCAGTCGGCACGCGCCAGCTTCGAGAACTGGCGCGCTACGCGCCAGGCTACGGCGCGGCCCGACCAGGATACGGAACTGATCAAGCGCACCCATGCGCTCGATGAGCTGGAAGCCAGCGAGCGGCGCGCCCTGGCGGCGGTGGAAAAGCAGCGCCAGGCCATGCTCGACGCCACCCAGGCGGCCGAGCGTGCGCAAACGCGCTGGACTGCGCTGGAACGCCCGGCCTTCGATGCTTACCAGGACGCGATGCGCAGCAAGGAGCTGCGCGTCTTCGGTTACCGGCTGGCCCTGACCCTGCCGCTGCTGCTGGTCGCCGGCTGGCTGTTCAAGCACAAGCGCAAAACGCCCTCCTGGCCCTTCGCCTGGGGCTTCATCTATTTTGCCCTGTTTGCTTTCTTCTTCGAGCTGGTTCCCTACCTGCCGAGCTATGGCGGCTACGTGCGCTACATCGTCGGCATCATCCTCACCGTGGTGGTGGGACGCTATGCGATCACGGCCCTGCAGGCCTATCTGGCGCGGCAAAAGGAAAGCGAGGCGCTGCCCGACGTGCAGCGGCGCCAGACCCTGCGCTACGACGTGGCGCTGGCGCGCCTGGGAAAGAGCGTTTGTCCGGGCTGCGAGCGGCCGGTCGACCTGAAGGACGACAAGACGGATTTTTGCCCGCACTGCGGCATCGGCCTGTTCGACCGCTGCGGCGGCTGCACCACGCGCAAGAATGCCTTCGGACGCTTTTGCTTTGCCTGCGGGACGGGAGCGAACACCAGCCTGGCCGATTGAGCGCCAGGCCGGCGCCGCGATAAAGGCTTAGTCCTTCAAGTCGGCCGGCACCTTGCCGCCATTGGCGGCCAGCTTGTTCATCACCTGGCGGTGCAGCCAGATGTTCATCGAGGCCGAGTCCGAGGTGTCGCCGGTGTAGTGCAGCTCGGCGGCGAGTTCCTTGCGCGCCTGCAGGCTGCTGTCGAGGTCGAGCAGCTTGAGCAGGTCGACGATCGAGGTGCGCCAGTTCAGGTTCTGGCCCGAGGCTTGCAGCTTCTGGTTCAGGATGGCTTCGACGTCGACCTGCTCCATTGCTGCCGGGGCGGGCGCAGGCGCCGCAGGTGCAGGAGCGGCTGGCGTTGTTGGACGCTGCGCCTGGGCTTGTGCCTGGGCTTGCGCTTGTGCCTGGGCCTGTGCTTGCGCCTGTGCTTTCTTGGCCGAGTCCGAGTTCGGGAAGATTTTGTTAAAGATATTGCTTAGCATACCCATGTGATGCTCCTTGTTGTTGGTGAGTGAGGGACTGCGAATCAGCGGCGCTGGATGTTCTGCGCCATGTGGCCGAGAGCAATGGCAAGCGCGGCTGCGCCGAGGCCCTTGACGACATTCGGATGCTCGGCGTAGAAGTCGCCCATACGCTCGACCACGCCAGGATTCTCTTGTTCCGCCTTTTGGGCGATCTCTTGCACTTGCTCAGGCGACAGCTGGGATGCCTGTTCCGGCGTGATCTGCGGCTGGCCACCGCCGGCACCGCCGAGCAGGTTGCCCAGCATGCCGCCCAGGTTGCCGAGGCCGCCGCCCATGCCACCTGCGCCGCCGCGGCCGGAGAGCATGCCGATCAGGGACGGGCCCGCGGCGGCGATCAGCTGGTTCAGCATGCTCGCCTGCTGGTTCGGATTACTCTGGCCAAACATCTGGCCGACCATTTGCGGGAAGGGTGGCGTCTGGTCCGAGCGCAGCGCCTGGGTCACGCCGTGGGCGACCGCTTCGCGCGGCGCTGCCTGGGTGGCACGGTCGAAATCCTCTTCGGTGCGGGCGTTGTCGGCACCGGATGCGCCGCCCAGGTATTGGTTCAACAGGTTTCCTAGATCAAAAGCCATGATGTCCTCCTGTATTGCGTGACAAGTTGAAGGACGAGGGTAGGGCGCACGATTGGCCGCTTCGGTACGGTATCGAACCGTCGGGCCAAAAATGCGCCATGTACGTGCCGGCCAGCAATTTGCATGAGAGGCGTACTGACGCTAAGCTGACGAGATGCCCTACCTGCCCATCCTTTTATTTGCCGCGCTCTATGCAGCCGCCATGCTGGCCTGGAACCTGCCCTGGCTGGTCGGCGGCGCCTACCTGGTCACGAGCCTGAGCTGTTTCGTTGCCTACGCGATCGACAAGTCCGCCGCCCGCAATGGCGGCTGGCGCACGCCCGAGCGCACCTTGCTGCTGCTGGGCCTGGTCGGCGGCTGGCCGGGCGGGGTGCTGGCCCAGCAGTGGCTGCGTCACAAGACGGCGAAACGTTCGTTCCAGCAGATGTTCTGGTTCACCGTCGTCGTCAACGTCGCCGGCTTCCTGTGGCTGTCCGCGCGCCTGGCGGGAGCCTGAGATGAGGATCCTGCCCGGCGCCTGGCGCTACCCGCGCGTGCTGGCCCACCGCGGCGGCGGCACGCTGGCGCCGGAGAACACGATGGCCGGCCTGCACGAGGGCATGCGCCGCGGCTACCGCGCCATCGAATACGACATCATGCTGGCGCGCGACGGCGTGCCAGTGGTGATGCACGATCCCTATCTCGGCCGCACGGTGCTCGGAACCGGCAATGTCTTCGACTACGACGCGCTGGAGCTGGCAAGCATGGACGCCGGCAGCTGGTTTGCCCGCGCATTCGAGGACGAGCCGGTGCCGCTGTTCGTCGAGTTCGCGGGCTGGTGCAAGGCGCACGGAATCTGGATGAACATGGAGATCAAGCCTGCGCCCGGGTACGACCTCGAGACCGGTGGCACCGTCGCGCGCATCGCCGCCGCGCTGTTTGCGGACGAAATCGCGGCGGGGGACCTGGCGGCGGTGCCGCTGCTGTCCTCGTTCAGCCATCTTGCGCTGGAGGCGGCGCGCGAAGTGGCGCCCGAAGTGCCGCGCGCCTGCCTGATGAGCGAGCTACCGCCGGATTGGGAGAGAAGGGCGCAATCGGTGGAGGCGGTGGCGATCCATACGAATCACAGACATTTGACGCCGGAGCTGGCGCGCGAGGTGCGGGACGCGGGCTATGGGCTGTTCTGCTACACCGTCAACGAGCCGGCACGGGCGCGCGAGCTGCTGTCCTGGGGCGTGGAGGCGTTTTGTACCGACCGGATCGACCTGATCGGGCCCGATTTCGTATAAAGGCGGTGGGCACGGGGCGCCCACCCTACGAGAACGCCGCAAGCCGCGTAATCGAATGATACGTAGGGTGGGCGCCCTGTGCCCACCAATCGATGCGCCCCGCCGGCCTCCGAAAAGCCCTCAAAAATCCCGTGTAAATAAACTCACGAACTGACTGATATAATCGTTGCTTTATCTACCGTACCGCGCTCTTTCCGCACCCACCAACATGAAATCTTCCGAAATTCGCGAAAAGTTCCTCAAGTTTTTTGAGTCCAAGGGCCATACGATCGTACGGTCCAGCCCCCTCGTGCCGGGCAACGATCCGACCATGTTGTTGACCAACAGCGGAATGGTGCAGTTCAAGGACGTCTTCCTCGGTCTGGATTCGCGCCCGTACTCGCGCGCGACCACCGTGCAGCGCTGCGTGCGCGCAGGCGGCA
>Ga0308160_10003948_pt1 | contig 16244 bp, 13 predicted proteins | sample PhyFR1_FD_201036 | JGI IMG/M metagenome (GOLD analysis project Ga0308160, IMG submission 201036) | Phyllosphere microbial communities from UC Gill Tract Community Farm, Albany, California, United States - DLSLF.R1 | ecosystem: Host-associated > Plants > Phyllosphere > Unclassified | place: USA...
ACGGCGGCCTGGTCCACGTCGTCAACAAGCAGATGCTGATGATGCTGGGCACCGAAAAGAAGCTGCTGCCGAGCTCGGTCATCAACCAGGTCGCCAAGGCCAAGGCCGCCGAACTGGAAGAGCAGCAGGGCTTCCCGCCAGGTAAGAAGGCGATGAAAGAACTGAAGGAACGCGTGGCCGACGAGCTGCTGCCGCGCGCGTTTACGATCCGCAGCGACACCTGGACCTGGATCGACCCGGTCAACGGCTGGCTGGTCGTCGATGCCGCCAGCCCGGCCAAGGCCGACGACGTCGTGAAACTGCTGCTGAAGGCCGTGGACCGCATGCCGCTCGAATCGCTGCGCGTGCAGAAATCCCCGGTGGCCGTCATGACCGGCTGGCTGGAATCGGACGAGGCGCCCTACAACTTCACGATCGACCAGGACACGGAACTGCGCGCCACCGGCGAGAGCCGCGCCGCCGTGCGTTACGTAAAACACTCGCTCGACCCGGAAGACATCCGCCGCCACATCGCGGCCGGCAAGCAGTGCACGCGCCTGGCCATGACCTGGAACAGCCGCATCAGCTTCGTGCTGACCGAATCGCTGGCGATCAAGGGCGTCAAGCCGCTCGACGTCATCAACGAGGGACAAGGCGTTACGCACAGCGACGACGAGCGTTTCGATAACGACATGATGCTGATGACCGGCGAGCTGGCGAAGATGCTGGCCGACGTGGTCGAGGCGCTGGGCGGCGAAGCGAAGGCGTAAGCGTTGGGAAGGTGGGCACGGAGCGCCCACCCTACGAAAACGGACCCTCATGGGTCCGTTTTGCTTTGGTGCTTACTTGGCGCTCGCGACCTCGTCGCTGGTTGCCGGCTCTTCGCTCCTGCCGTCGGTGTAGGTCGGTCCCTGGCGGTTGTCGTGTGGCGCCGGCTTGCCCGGCAGCGGCGGCAGCGCCTTGGCTTTCTCGAGGTCGATGCCGGCGATTTCCGCCACGCGTCGGCCGTAATCCTCGTCGCAATGCCACAGGTGCCACACCATGCGCAGCTGCACGACTTCAGGACACTGCTTCAAGTCGCCGCCGACATTGTTCACCAGTTCGTCGCGCTCCCAATCCTCGAAGCTGCGGTAGCGGTCGCCCGCCTGCTTGTAGTCGCTGCGCGTGTTCGTCGTCTGGTAGCGGCCCAGGTGGCCTTCGACATACTGGTGATAATCGCGCGCCGGCCTCAAGGCTTCCTGCGTGCCGCCCAGCAGGCTCGGCTCGTAGTTGATGTGTTTATTCTCACCACTGTCGTCGACGTAATACGCCATCTGGCCGTCGCGCTGGTTGGTGCGGGCACGGGCCTTTTCCTGCGGCGCATTGATCGGCAGTTGCAGGTAGTTCGGACCGACGCGGTAGCGCTGGGTGTCGGAATAGGACAGGGTGCGGCCCTGCAGCATCTTGTCGTCCGAAAAATCGACGCCGTCGACCAGCACGCCGGTACCAAAGGCGGACTGTTCCGTCTCGGCGAAGACATTGTCCGGATTGCGGTCGAGCACCATACGGCCCACGGGCAGCAGCGGGAACTGGTCTTCCGGCCAGCGCTTGGTGTCGTCCAGCGGATCGAAGTCGAGTTCCGGATGCTCGCCGTCGGCCATGATTTGCACGCAGAATTCCCACTCCGGATAATCGCCGCGCGCGATCGCATCGTAGAGGTCGCGCGTGGCGTGGCTGGTGTCGTGGGCCTGGATCTCGGCCGCCTGCGCCGCCGTCAGGTTGCGCACGCCCTGTCGCGGCTGCCAGTGGAATTTCACGAGATGGGCCACGCCCTCGTCGTTGACCAGCTTATAGGTGTTGACGCCCGAGCCTTCCATCTCGCGGTAGTTGGCTGGGATGCCCCAGGGACTTTTCACCCAGGTCACCATGTGCAGCGCTTCCGGCGAATTCGCGACGAAGTCATAAAAGCGCCAGGCTTCCTGCTGGTTCGTCACCGGGTCCGGCTTGAAGGCGTGGATCATGTCCGGGAATTTAATGGCATCGCGGATGAAGAAGACTTTCAGATTGTTCCCGACCAGGTCCCAGTTGCCCTCCACGGTTTTCAGTTTCACCGCAAAGCCGCGCGGATCGCGTGCCGTCTCCGGCGAATCCTTGCCGCCGATAACGGTCGAGAAACGCACGAAGACGGGCGTCTGCACGCCGGTTTCGTTCAGCACGCGCGCACGCGTGTACTTCGATGCCGGCTCGCCGCCGATGGTGCCGTAAGCTTCGAAAAAGCCGTGGGCGCCGGTGCCGCGCGCATGGACGACGCGCTCGGGAATGCGCTCGCGGTCGAAATGGGTGATCTTCTCGATGAACTGGTAGTTTTCGAGCGTGGCCGGACCGCGCTCGCCGACGGATCGCAACGACTGGTTGTCGCGCACGGGGTGCCCCTGGCGCGTAGTCAGGATGGGACGGTCAGACATGGGAAACTCTCCTCTCTGTTCATGGAGAGAAAAGTATAGGAACTTTAATAAGAGGGCAGCGCTATGCTGCCCTCTGGAATGTTTAAGCGATTACAGCGGTTCGAACACGCCGGCAGCGCGGTTCTTGGTCACATTGTTCCAGGCAAACACTTGGCCGTTCATTGCCACATACACGCCCGGCGCCAGCGTCTGCGCCACGCCGCAGGCGAAGCCCAGGTTGAACAGGGCGTCCGAATTGGCGATTTCATAGGGGATCATGGCGCCGGTCAGCACCACCGTCTTGCCGAGGTTCGCGGCACCGAGCACGGCGGCGGTTTGCGGCATGGTATCGGTGCCGTGGACGATGACGATCGCCTTCTCGCCGGCGGCCTGGCAAGCCTCGAGCACGCGCTGGCGGTCCGGGTCCTGCATGTCGAGCGAATCGAGCAGGGGCAGCACTTGCAGCTCGACCGGAACGGTCAGGCGCGCACGTTTTATTACCTCTGGCATGTGGCTTTCGGAAAAGCCGAGCACGCCGTTCAGTTCGTTGTAATGTTTGTCGAAGGTGCCGCCCGTGGCGATGAGTCGCAAAGTCATATCGGTTTATACACGCAGTAAAAAAAGGTGGAACATCATAGCGCCAAATGGTGTGTATCCAGATGTGACTGCGCTAGAATCGTCTGGATCGGATGAGTAGACTGATCTTTTACCAAGGGCAAGCCCCAAGACTCATGAAAGCCGTTGCTCCAGGAACCGTTATTTTCCACCGTCATCGCGGCTATGGCGTGATCACCCACGTCAACCTGCTGACCGGCTGGATTTCCGCACGCTTCGGCAACGAAGCGCGCACGCTCGACCTCAATTTGTCGAGCGATGAAGTCCAGCACGCCGATGGCGAACCGATCCTGTTCCGGCGCGCGCCGCCCGACCGCATGCCGCATGCGCGCCTGATGGCGGTGGTACGCGAACTGCACCAGGCCGGTTACCAGAAACTGTATTTGTACTCCTGGCCCAAGCCTTCCGGCCTGCACTGGCGCTGGCATTTATTTACCGGCCAACGCAACTGGATGCAGCGCTCCTGGCGCGAAGGCTGGTATGGGTCCGGCGCCGAGTACAACAACAACCCGGTGATGGGATGGGGAGACTCGCCCGGCGCCAGCACCGAGGAACTGATCCACGCGCTCGCGAAGTTCGACCCGCAGGGACTGGCGCAAGCCCTCGGCCGCGACGAAGACCACACGGCCTGGTTCGCCGCCACCTGCGACGCGCTGCTGCCGGGCTACATGTACAGCCTGAACATCGAGCGTCCGCCAGGCGGCGGCCTGATCGAGGCGCCGCCGGTGCCGGTAGTGGCGGTGCGTGCCGGCTTGCCGGCCTATAACGGTCCCGATATCGGCTGGCCGCCGGGCTGGGCGGGCATGTGGACGCGCTCGCACGTCATGCCGGCGCGGCGCATCAATCTGACCGGCGAGCCGGAGTTGCGCTAGCGGTAGGGTGGGCGCCCCGTGCCCACCAAAACGATGAGCAGCGTTGGTTCAACCCGTGTCCGGTGGGCCCGGGGCGCCCACCCTACGCCATATCCAGCACCTCTGGATTCAGGATGTTGGTTGGCTTGCCCGCCGCGAAATTGACCACGTTCTCGAACGCCGCCCTGAAATACAGCTCATAACTGTCCTGCTCGACATACCCGAGGTGCGGCGTCGCCAGCACCGTCGGGATGCGCAGCAGCGGCGCGTCCGGCGCCAAGGGTTCGTCGGTAAACACGTCGAGCGCCGCCATCCCCGGCCGGCCGGCCTGCAGCGCCGCCTCCAGCGCGCCGGCTTCGACCAGTTCCGCCCGGCTCGTGTTGACGAAGAGGGCGTCCGGCTTCATGCGCGCCAGGTCGCTTGCCGTGACGATGCCGCGCGTCGCATCGGCCAGCCGCAAATGCAGGCTCAGCACGTCGGCCTGTTCGAAAAAGGCTTCGCGCGATGCGGCCGCTTCAAAGCCGTCGGCCAGGGCCGCCTGCCGGCTCTTCTCGCCACCCCAGACCAGGATCCGCATGCCGAAGGCCTTGCCGTATCCCGCCACCAGCTTGCCGATCTTGCCGTAACTCCAGATCGCCAGCGTACGTCCGCGCAGCACCCGGCCCAGGCCGTTCAGTTGCGGGTTGGTCGAGGCCGTTTGCCAGAGCCCCTCCTGTAAATTGTTCGCATAGGGGACGATGCGGCGGCTGGCCGCCATGATCAGCGCCCAGGTCAGCTCGGCCGGCGCCACCGGCGAGCCGACGCCTTCGGCAATCGCGATGCCGCGCGCCGTGGCGGCGGCGACGTCGACATGGCCGCTGAGCTTGCCCGTCTGCGAAATCAGCTTCAAATTCGGCAGCTTGTTCAGCAGGGCGGCGGACAGGCTCGTCCTTTCGCGGATCAATACCAGCGCGTCATAGGGCGCGAGCCGGATCGCGAGCTGGCCCAGGCCGCGCGCGGAATTATTGAACACTTTGACCTCATGACCGTCCAATATTTTGTAACAGTCGAGACCCGGCACGGCATTCTGGTAATCGTCGAGAACGGCAATTTTCATGGAAGTTAGGCGAAGTTATGGATGAGCACGTAAAGGAATAACGGGTTCTCCGGGATTCGAAGTAGCCTACTATATTAGTCAACTATATTTCCTACATTTTTCGATCCGAAGAGCTTGAATCGCTGTTTGAGGGGTGTACAATCGGCCGAATATTAAGGGTTTGACAGCACCGAAGTGTATATCAGACCTGGCATCACCGTTCCGTGCCTCACCCGCTGAGGCCATCGCCCCGACCGCCGTCGCGCCGCTTTTCGAGCCAGCATGCACAGCAGTCCCGGGACCATACGACGATCCTGCCATGCCGGACCAGACAGAATTCTTAATTGTTGGAGGTACCATGAACCAGCCCGTGATGAGCGGTGTCGCCGCCCTGAACGTCCCAGACCACGTCAAACACCAGAAGCTCATCAATTGGGTGGCCGACATCGCCGCCCTGACGAAGCCCGACGCCATCTACTGGTGCGACGGCTCCGAAGAAGAGTACAACCGCCTGTGCGCGCTGATGGTCGACGCCGGCACGATGATTCGCCTGAATCCCGAAAAGCGTCCGAATTCCTACCTGGCCCATTCCGACCCGTCCGACGTGGCGCGCGTCGAAGACCGCACCTTCATCTGCTCGGCTACCAAGGAGCAGGCCGGCCCGACGAATAACTGGACCGATCCGGCCGAGATGCGCACCACCCTGAACGGCCTGTTCGACGGTTGCATGGCCGGCCGCACGATGTACGTCGTGCCGTTCTCGATGGGCCCGCTGGGTTCGCCGATCGCCCACATCGGCGTCGAGCTGTCGGATTCGCCTTACGTCGCTGTCAACATGCGCATCATGACGCGCATGGGCAAGGCCGTGTACGACGTGCTGGGCGCGGATGGTGAATTCGTTCCTTGCGTGCACAGCGTCGGCATGCCGCTGCAGCCTGGACAGCAGGACGTGCGCTGGCCATGCAACAGCACCAAGTACATCGTCCACTATCCGGAAACCCGCGAGATCTGGTCCTTCGGCTCGGGCTACGGCGGCAATGCGCTGCTCGGTAAAAAATGCTTCGCGCTGCGCATCGCCTCGAACATGGGCTACCAGGAAGCGCAACAGGGCGGCACCGGCTGGCTGGCCGAACACATGCTGATCCTGGGCGTCGAATCGCCTGAAGGAGCAAAGAAATACGTCGCGGCCGCTTTCCCTTCGGCTTGCGGCAAGACCAACTTCGCCATGCTGATCCCGCCGACCTCGTTCAACGGCTGGAAGGTCACCACCATCGGCGACGACATCGCCTGGATCAAGCCGGGTGCCGACGGCAAGCTGTACGCGATCAACCCGGAAGCCGGCTACTTCGGCGTGGCACCGGGCACCAACGACAAGACCAATTCGAACTGCATGTCTTCGCTGCGCGAGAACGTCATCTTCACCAACGTCGCGCTGACCGACGACGGCGACGTCTGGTGGGAAGGCATGACCAAGGAAGCCCCAAGCCACCTGATCGACTGGCAAGGTAAGGACTGGACCCCGGCCTCGGGCACCAAGGCCGCCCACCCGAACGCACGCTTCACCGTGTCGGCGACCCAGAACCCGGTGATCGACCCGGCCTGGGACGATCCGGCCGGCGTGCCGATCTCGGCGTTTATTTTCGGCGGCCGCCGCTCGACCACCGTGCCGCTGGTCACCGAAGCGAAGAACTGGGTCGAAGGCGTGTACATGGCCGCGACCATGGGTTCGGAAACGACCGCCGCCGCCGCCGGCCAGATGGGCGTCGTGCGCCGCGATCCGTTCGCGATGCTGCCTTTCATCGGCTACAACATGAGCGACTACTTCCAGCACTGGCTCGATCTCGGTAAGAAAGTCGAAGCCAAGGGCGGGGCGGCGCTGCCGAAGATCTTCTGCGTCAACTGGTTCCGTACCGACGAGTCGGGCAACTTCGTGTGGCCGGGCTACGGCGACAATATGCGCGTCCTGAGCTGGATCCTCGACCGCACGGCCGGCAAGGCCGGCGGCAGCGAGCACCTGTTCGGCACCTCGCCGAACTATGGCGACCTGAACTGGGACGGCGTCGAGTTCACGCAAGAGCAATTCACGCAGATCACCTCGATCGACAAGGACGCCTGGCGTGAAGAGCTGAAATTGCACACCGAGCTGTTCGAGAAGCTGTCCTACCACCTGCCGCAAGAGCTGGTGGCGACCAAGCAGCAACTGGAAAGCCGCCTGGCCTGATCAGGAGCATTCCAGCCGGGCGAGAGCCTGGTGACAAGTGAGTGAGGAGACGACGGTTGCAACAAGTAACCGCATAAGCAGGAAAGGGATAGGCATACGCCTATCCCTTTTTTCATTCGGAGCGAGAAAATGCCATGAATAAGCTTATCGAGTTCAGTGTGCCAAATGGAACGGTCTTGGTCGAGTCGGAGGAGACCATGAGCGGCAGTGTCGTGCGTGGCGCCAGCCTTGCCAGGATGACGGAGAAGGTCGACCAGTCCCTGCCGGAGGCGCTGACGGTGATCCGGTCGGTTGCCGACGCAGCGACCGGGGCCTGCAGCGGAATGGTGTCGGCTCCGGACGTGGTCGAAGTCGAGTTCGCCCTGAAATTCGAGGCCGGAGTCGGCGTGCTGGTTGCAAAGAGCAGTGGCGAAGGAAGCCTGCGCATCAAGGTGCTCTGGAAACGGGACTGAGCGCAGCCGCGCTCTCGGCCGCACATTTATCGCCGACCGCTGTCTAAGACATGTGGTCTGCCCCGGCATGCGCATACACGCCGCTTCCTGAACCATCCTGGAACTGCCAGCCATGATGTACCAGAACTTCGACCTGGAAATCATCAATCCGAAAGGCAGTGATCGGCTGTGCGCGCGGGTGCTCGATTCGCCCCAGGGTGATTGTCCCTTCATCGATGTGAAATGGCCGTTCGACGCGGAGCAGGAAAATGTCCTGCTTTCGCAAATCTACGGCGGGCTCAGGCAACGCCATGGCCGCTCTAGCCAGGCGAACACGATCCAGGACTTCGGCGGCAAGCTGTTCGAAGCCGTGTTTTCAGGGGACATCGAACACCTGTTCCGGTCCTCGCTGGATTCGTCCTTCCGCTCCGGAAAAGGCTTGCGCGTGCGCCTGCGCTTGCCCGAGGACAGCGAACTCCACGTGCGGCCCTGGGAATTCTTGTTCGACACCGAAAGCCGGGAGTTCCTGGCGGTGCGCGAACACACGCCCCTGGTGCGCTACCTGCCGGTGGCGCAACCGATTCCGCCGATTACGGTCGAGGGACCCCTGCGCGTCCTGGTGGCCTTGTCCTCGCCGACGGATCATCCGCGGCTCGACATTGCACGCGAGTGGGACATCCTGCGCAGTGCGCTGGAGCCCTCGGTCAGCGCCGGCCAGCTGGAACTGCGCCGCGTCCCGGGCCGCTGCACCTTCGACAACCTGCGCGATTCGCTGCGCCATTTCGGCGCGCACATCTTTCATTTCGTCGGACACGGCATACCGGGGGCACTGGTGCTCGAGCAGGAGTCGGGCAAGGGCCTGGAAATGGAGGCGACCCATTTACGCTCCGCCTTTCCCAGCGGGGCATTGCCGCGGCTGATCGTCCTGAATGCCTGCTCCGGCGCGATCACCCAGGACGTGCCTTTCTCCGGCCTGGCGCAAGGCTTCCTGAGGCAGGGCGTGCCGGCCGTGGTGGCGATGCAAGCCTCGATCACGGATGACGCCGCGCTGATTTTTACCCGCTATTTTTACCGCGACCTGGTCGAGATGGGCGCGGTCGATACCTCGCTGACCGAAGCCAGATTGCGCATGCAGGGAAACGGCCATCCCATCGAATGGGGTACGCCGGTCCTGTACATGCGGGCGCTCAGCGGCCAGCTGTTCCAGCCCGCCGCGAACCCGACAGAACTGAAGAAACCGGAAGACACCGCGTGGCGTCCGGAGCCGCCCCCGTCCGTTGTGGAAGCGCACGCAGGGAGAAGCAGGAAGACCAGGGAAACCCAGGAAAAGCCGCCGGAAACCCCTGCGCCGCCCGGAACGGGCCCGCTCGGGAAGAAAAAACCGAAAGCTGTCCGGACCAGGGAGAATGGGCCGCAGCCGCCACCTCCGCCTGCGCCGCAGGGACCGGAGCCGGACGCACAGTCCATGCCCCTGCCGACCGAGGCATCGGCGCCGCTCCTGCCGCCGCAAGCGGATACGACCAAGCCGAACACCGCAGCGCCGGTCCCCGTGGAGCTGGTCATCGCGCCCGTGCCGGAGCCGACCTTGCCCGAGCAGGAGGCCGCGCCGCAGCCGGCGGTGCGCGAGCCCGCGCCGGCACGGACACCCGAACCGGCGCCGGCACCGGCCGCGCAAGCCCAGGTGTGGGAATTCAAGGCGACGCCCACAGCAGAAGCGCCGCCCGCCGCGCCGCACATTGCGCCACAGGCCGGGACGGATGATATGACGCTACCGTACACGCCGCCAACGGAACCGGCCGGGAAAGGCAGGCGCAGGGTGCAGGCAAGGAAGCTCAAGCCGGCGCCTGCCGGAACCGGCCACGCCTGCGGAGGCGCCACCGGTGCAGGAGCCGCTGCTCGACATGCACGCGATCCCGGCAGCCAGTCCGGCACCTGAAGCAGGCCCCCAATTTATCCTGGAGCCGGAGACGGAGCCGGAGCTGCCGCCCGGCACGGAAGAAAGCGGGATGCCACAGGACGCACTCGCGAGACCGGAAGCAACGCGCAGTCCACATGCCAGACGCCTGCTGCTGGGCGGCCTGGCTGCCGGTTTGCTGGTGACCGTGCTCGCCGTAACGGTCGGTGGCGATGGCAAAAAACCTCCCGCACCTGCACCTACGCCTGCACCTCCGCCTGAGACCCTTGTCACGCCGTACTTTCCACCGCCAGACACGCCGGTGACCGACGTCGGCAGCCAAGGCAGTCAAGTCACCGCGGCCGTCACCGGGGGCGAAACCGTCGAGCCCGCGACCAAGCCCAAGCCGGCGCCTTCCGCGTCACGCAAGCCCCGATCAAAACCACCCAAGCCCGAGAATAATTGCAACAACCCCGATGCCAGCAAGCGGGATGCGAGCTGTGTGTTCAAGTATCAATAACAATCCGGAGGTGCCAATGAAATCCCGCATGAAGACCGGTGTGCTGGCGTGGCTACTGGCAGGCGCGGTGTCCGGCGCCGCGGCGCAGGAAGATTGCAGCGCGAAGATCGACGCGCTCCGCACTGTTGCCGATATCCAGGGGGCGCTGGGCTGCGTGCAAGGACTGGTCGCTGCCGAAGCACGCGCCAGGCAGCAGGCCGAAAAAGGCTTGAAACAATTGCCCCAGCAGGTGGCCGAGCAGCTTGAAATGGTGGCGACCAAGGTGCGCCATGTATCGCTCAAGGAGGCGACCAACGGCGCCTGGAAGCAGATTCCCGACTCCGCCGAGGCCGACGCCTGCTTCCTTTCCTCGGTCCGCCTGCCCCCGCAGGGACTATGCCAGGTCACCTACCAGGGGCCGCAGGCACTGTGGACCTATTACATCAGCGACCGCGCGGGGGCCGGCTTCCTCTGCACGGCGACCTGCGTCTGGATGGATGTGCGCCGCAAGCCGGAAGCTGCCCAGTAAGCCCGATGCGGCAGGCTTACCCCAGCGTCGTGATCTCGGTCTTGCACCCTTCGAAACCATCGAACACGCGGCGGTGGCAGGCGTACGACATCGCATCCTCGCGCTCGTCATACCCCGCCACCCACTCCAGCAGAAAGTGAAGCTTGCTCTGCTGCGCCTCCATCGACGCGTACTTGTGCGGCTCCCAGGGCCGCCGGCGGTTGTTTTCCAGGCACACGTCGCGCCCCGGATTCATGAAGACCAGCTCCGAACAAAAGGGCAGCGCCGCTTCGACCAGGTCGCCATAGCAGCCTTCCGCCACCCAGCGTTCGTGTTCCGTCACAAAGGCCAGCAGGTCGGCACCTACCTGCTCCGGCGCGCGCGGCACGGCGATCTGCCCCGGTTCCCAGACGATCGTATCCAGGTCCAGGTGCGCCAGGTCGTGCTGCGCGGCCAGGGCGCGTGCGCGCCAGGACTTGCCGGAACCCGAATTGCCCATGATGAGTAAGCGCATATTTTTCAGTTCCTGATTTCCTTGAAGTATTAATATTAGCCGTTTCGAAGTAGTGCTTGACCCTCACGCAGCGTCAGGCTCCAGCATGGGTGCACGCAAGAAGAGGAGAGGACACGATGCGCTTGAAAATCGGCGAGCTGGCAAAACGCACCGGGCTGACCGTGCGCACGCTGCACCATTACGACGACATCGGGCTCCTGTCTCCTTCGGCGCGTTCCGACGCCGGCTACCGGCTCTATGACGAATCCGACCTCGCCCGGCTGCACCGCATCCTGGCGCTGCGCAGGTTCGGCATGGCGCTGGCCGAGATCGGAACTTATCTATCCGGACCGGACCTGTCCCTGGAAAGCATCGTCGAGCGCCAGATCGGCATGCTCGATCAGCAGATCGCGCAAGCCACCGTCCTGCGCAGTCGCCTGGCGCGCCTGCGTGGGCAGCTCGATGCGGGGCGGCAGCCGGATCCGGCCGACTGGCTGACTACTTTGGAGCAGATGACGATGTACGATAAATATTTTACGCAGGAAGAACTGCAGGAACTGCCGCTGTACACCCGCGCGGAGCAGATCGAAGGCGAGTGGCAGGCGCTGGTGACCGAGGTGCACGGCTTGATCGACGCCGGCACCAGCCCGGCTGACGACAGGGCGCGCTCCCTGGCCAGGCGCTGGATGGCGACGATTGCGCGCGATACGAATGCGAATCCGGTCCTGTTCGCGAAACTCAACGCCATGCACGAGCAGGAACCCCTGGTGCAGGAGCGCACCGGCGTCACACAGCAAGTCATGGACTTCATCCTGGCGGCGACCAAAGAGAATCAGTTGGCGGTCTACGAACGTTATCTCGATGCCGACGAGATGGCCTTCGTGCGCGCCAATCTCGGCAAGCGCAATGCCGAATGGCCGCCGCTGCTCGCGCGCGTCCGCACGGCGATCGACGAGGGACGCGCGCCGGACTCGCCGGAAGGGCAGGCGCTGGCGCGCCACTGGTTCGACCTGTTCCGCTCCTACGCCGGCGACAATCCGGCGACCCAGCACAAGATCCGCCAGGCCCTCCAGAACGAGCCGGAGCTGAAGCAGCCGGGCATGGTGGACGAGCGCATGATCGGATTCATCCGCACGGCGATGCAGTCCTTGCAGCCTCAACCAGCTCCATAGCCGACGCCGCGCGCCATCATCGCGGCGAAGATCGGGATCAGCGCGAACACGTGGATCTCGATCAGCAGCAGCCGGCGCAGCCCGCTCACCTCATCCAGCGCAGGCATGAAGGCGGCATTCGCCTTCAAGGCCTTCTTCCAGGCGGCGATGCGGATCGTCGGTTTAATGGAAATCAGCCCTACCGCGGCAAAGGCGGCGATCTTGCCCCAGAAAGCGTGGTTGTGCAGATAAAAATCCGGGCCCTTGGCGCCATACCAGACGCGCAGGAAACCCACGGCGAGGATGGCCAGCGCCAGCATGCCGTAGGCGGCGTCGAAGCGACCCAGCAATTTCACCGTTTGCGAGGACATGGCGGCGGGGCGCATCAGCGCCAGTTCGGCGGCCAGCACGGCGGCGATGCCGAAGACGATCAGGTGGTGGACGATGGCGAGGGCAAGGTCGGTCATGATGGCGGCTGGGCAGTTTGGGTGTGTCAACTGTAGCGCATCTTTCGTAGGGTGGGCACTTGTGCCCACGCGGATTCAACGGGCGCGTGTTCGCGAAGCTATTGTGGTCACTCCGCCGGCGTACCGCGTGGGCAAAAGTGCCCACCCTACCAAAACCAGAACCAAAACAAAAAAAGGCAGAGCCGCGGCTCTGCCTTTTTCTTCAACCGGATAAACCGTTTACTGTTTTAGCAAGGGCTTCAGGTACTTGCCCGTCACGCTGGCCTTGTTGTTCGCCACCTCTTCCGGCGAACCGGTGGCAACGATCTTGCCGCCGCCGGCACCACCTTCCGGACCGAGGTCGACGATCCAGTCCGCCGTCTTGATCACGTCCAGGTTGTGCTCGATGATCGCAAGCGTATTGCCCTGGTCGCGCAGGCGGTGGATCACCTTCAGCAGCAGGTCGATGTCGGCGAAGTGCAGGCCGGTGGTCGGCTCGTCCAGGATGTACAGGGTACGGCCCGTATCGCGCTTCGACAGTTCCAGCGACAGTTTGACGCGCTGCGCCTCGCCGCCCGACAGGGTCGTCGCACTTTGCCCCAGCTTGATGTAGCCGAGGCCGACGTCCAGCAGGGTCTGCAGCTTGCGGGCGATGACCGGCACAGGTTTGAAAAACTCGTGTGCGTCTTCGACCGTCATCTCCAGCACTTCGGTGATGTTCTTGCCCTTGTAGTGCACCTCGAGCGTCTCGCGGTTGTAGCGCTTGCCGTGGCAGACGTCGCAAGGCACGTACACGTCCGGCAGGAAGTGCATCTCGACCTTGATCACGCCATCGCCCTGGCAAGCTTCGCAGCGGCCGCCTTTCACGTTGAACGAGAAGCGTCCGGCCGAATAGCCGCGTTCCTTGGCCGTCGGCACCGTCGCGAACAGGTCGCGGATCGGCGTGAACAGGCCGGTGTAGGTTGCCGGGTTCGAACGCGGGGTGCGGCCGATCGGCGCCTGGTCGACCGAAATGACCTTGTCGAAATGCTCGAGGCCGAAGATCGCGTCGTGCGGCGCCGGTTCCGTCTGCGAGCCGTACAGGTGGCGCGACAGGGCCGGATACAGCGTATCGTTGATCAGCGTCGATTTACCCGAACCCGAGACACCGGTGATGCAGGTCATCAGGCCGACCGGCAGCGTCAAGGTCTCACCTTTCAGATTGTTGCCGGTGGCGTTGGTGATCACCAGCTGGCGTTCCGGATTCGCCTTGGTACGCTTCTTCGGCACCACGATCTTGCGGCGGCCATCCAGGTACTGGGCGGTCACCGAGTGCTCGTTCTGCATGATCTCGTCCAGCGTACCCTCGGCGATCACCACGCCGCCATGCACGCCCGCGCCCGGACCCATGTCGACGATGTAGTCGGCGGTACGGATCGCATCCTCGTCGTGCTCGACCACGAGCACACTGTTGCCGATGTCGCGCAGATGCTTCAGGGTCGCGATCAGGCGGTCGTTATCGCGCTGGTGCAAGCCGATCGACGGCTCGTCGAGCACGTACATCACGCCGGTCAGGCCCGAACCGATTTGTGAAGCCAGGCGGATCCGCTGCGCCTCGCCACCCGACAGGGTATCGGCGCTGCGGTCGAGCGACAGGTAATCCAGGCCGACGTTGTTCAGGAATTTCAGGCGCGCCGTGATTTCCTTGATCACGCGTTCGGCGATGTCCTTCTTTGCGCCCGTCAGTTCCAGCGTTTCGAAGAACTCCAGCGTGTCGCGCAGCGGCTTGTCCGACACTTCATAGATGGCGCGCTGCTGGGCGCCCTGGCCGATCTTGACGAAACGCGCTTCGGTACGCAGGCGCGCGCCTTCGCAAGCAGGACACTTCTTCTCGTTAATGAACTTCGCCAGCTCTTCCTTCACCGCCATCGAGTCCGTTTCTCTGTAACGCCGCTGCAGGTTGTTCACGACACCCTCGAAGGTGTGCTCGCGGATCACAGTGCGGCCGCGCTCGTTCACATAGGTGAACGGAATCGCGGTTTTACCAGAACCGAACAGGACCGCATCCTGCGCGCTCTTCGGCAGCTGCTCGAAGGGTTTATCCAGGTCGAACTCGTAATGGTCCGCCAGGTTCGACAGCATCTGGAAATAGAACTGGTTGCGGCGATCCCAACCTTTTACCGCGCCGGAAGCCAGCGACAGGTTCGGAAAGGCGACGATACGCTTCGGATCGAAGAACTCGATGTGGCCCAGGCCATCGCACTGCGAGCAAGCGCCCATCGGGTTGTTGAAGGAGAACAGGCGCGGCTCGAGTTCCTGCAGCGAGTAACCGCAGACGTTACAGGCGAACTTGTTCGAGAACACGGTCTCTTTTTCCGTGTCCATCTCGTAGGCGACGGCGCGGCCGTCGGCCAAGCGCAGGGCCGTTTCAAAACTCTCGGCCACGCGCTGCTTGATTTCCGGATTGACCTTCACGCGGTCGATCACGACGTCGATCGAGTGCTTTTCCGTTTTCTTCAGCTTCGGCAGCTCGTCGATCTCGTAGATCTTGGCCGCGTTCACGCCGCTCTGGATGCGGAAGCGCACGAAACCCTGCGCCTGCATCGCCGCGAACAAATCGCTATGCTCGCCCTTGCGGCCGGCCACGACCGGCGCCAGGATCATCAGCTTGGTGCCTTCCGGCATGGCCAGCACGGAATCGACCATCTGCGAGACGGTCTGGGCCGCGAGCGGCTCGTGCGGGTGGTCCGGGCAGTAGGGCGTGCCGACGCGCGCGTACAGCAGGCGCAGGTAGTCGTGGATCTCGGTGACGGTGCCGACGGTCGAACGCGGATTGTGCGAGGTCGCCTTCTGCTCGATGGAAATGGCCGGCGACAGGCCTTCGATCAGGTCCACGTCCGGCTTTTCCATCAGCTGCAGGAACTGGCGCGCATACGCCGACAGCGACTCGACATAGCGGCGCTGGCCTTCGGCATACAGGGTGTCGAAGGCAAGCGAGGATTTACCGGAACCCGACAGGCCGGTAATCACGATCAGCTTGTTGCGCGGCAGGTCGAGATTGATGTTCTTCAGGTTGTGCGTGCGGGCACCACGAATACGAATTTCTTCCATTAACTTTGGCAGGCTTTCAATAAGTTTTGCGGGGCCGCGCACGAAACTGTCGCGTTGGGCGGGCCAATCGAGGGGAATCTGCTAGTGTAGCGCGTTTTTGTTGCGGCTGTACATTCATCCAGTACTCTGGTGTACCAGCGATGGCATTTGTTACGCCATCCGGAGCGCGCGCGTGAAATCGACAATACCCCAGTCCGGTGTAGGTGGGCCGTTTGCGCCGGGCTTCAATGGCAAACAGTTCAGAATCCGAAAATAATTTTTGATGCCCCTGTCGACGGGGCGTCGCGACACCGCTTTGCCCCGTTTTTCACCGCTAGAAAGGCTGAGTGAGGCCAACAAAATGTCCTTTATTTGGAGGCACTTCGGCCCCATAATATCGTGCTGCGGTACCCAGTTCCCTGGCGCTTAGACAGAGTGCAGAGCCAGGGCTCACAAATCCTGAAGGAGTAACAACATGGCATCAGTTAACAAGGTCATCATCGTCGGCAACCTCGGCCGCGATCCGGAAATCCGCTACATGCCGAGCGGCGACGCCATCGCGAACATCGCGGTCGCCACCTCGTACAAG
>Ga0308160_10003949_pt1 | contig 16244 bp, 20 predicted proteins | sample PhyFR1_FD_201036 | JGI IMG/M metagenome (GOLD analysis project Ga0308160, IMG submission 201036) | Phyllosphere microbial communities from UC Gill Tract Community Farm, Albany, California, United States - DLSLF.R1 | ecosystem: Host-associated > Plants > Phyllosphere > Unclassified | place: USA...
GACGTCGGCACTGGCGGATGCAAGTGAATTTGCCAATAACAGCCGCTGCAGCTGCTCGACGATGATCTGCTTCTGTCCCGCTCGCGAGGTCTGCATAATCTGTTGATCAATACAGGGGCCAGCCCACCAGACAGCGTACCTTGACCAGCAACGTCACCATACTACTCGTCATACAGCTCGAAGTGTCCTGAATATAGGTCAGAGCACCAGTTTGGGCGAGAGTCTCAATGATGCTCGTGATGGCATCCGAGGTTGACAAGCATTGATCCAGAGCCCCCTGGTCCATATCGTTGTTGGCAATCTTGTACCGGTGGATGACCAAGATAAAATCGAGCATGCACCATTTCAGGATTTGTTCTTGATCTACCAGGAAACCAGGGCGATCTAAACAGTCAATGAGATCCGCTAAAGACCAGACGCCGAAAGATCACAAAGATCAGAAAGTGACAAAAAACGGAAACAATGAGAATATAACTGAAACAGAAGAGACCGTCTGCTGACTTACGCGCAGTGAACCATGAGCTCAAGAGATTTTCGGTCTCATGGAGCAGACTGTCGACAATGTCTTGGAATATTCGGGAGTTTATCGCTGCTTGTTGCGAGAACGCGGACTGCCATCGATCCTTTAGTTTGCAAAGCTCCAGTGCCGCTGCCAAGTGCATGTCGATCGGAAGATTGAATTGAAGATGGTCGGTGGCCCACGTCACAGCCTGGGCTGATCAGTGGGTGGTGGCTCGATTGTAACTCACGTCTGCTATCTCCCGAACGCGAATGGAATAGGGTAGATCAAACGTCTGAGATAGTCCATGATCGAGACCTGATGTCAGAGCAGTCATTGGGGTAGGCATACAATAAAGGCAGAACCAGGTTCGTTCATCATTCTCTGGGCTCAGCGACCAGGTCATACTTGCAGTAGACTCACGAGAGTCATTCTTGCTTGATGGTCATCGAAACTAAGCGGGACTGTCCTGGGCCGATGCCAGCGAAGCTGGTAGCCAATTCGAATCGCTGAGCCGATATTGCGCCACGCTGAAGTGTCTGTAGGGGACTGAAAACTCAATTTATGTTTTGCAATTTACTCACCTTGAAGTATGTGGTCAACATCAAGCTTTGAACAACAGATACGTTGGCGTGACCTGCCAGGAGTGATCAGTTGATGAGTGTACAACTGTGCTGCATCAAAGCTGCGCAAGCTGACCATCAGAATTCGAGGCGGTGCGGCTGGGAGTGCCAGATGACGTTCCGTTGATTGTGATCCAGTGGGAGACCATCATTGCCGTCAACTACCCCGCGCAAAAGTATGGGATCAAAAGGTGAGTTCGCAAAGCAGGTCGGGCAACACAGAAGGCTGACGGACAGATGCTCGACAATGGGGCCCAAAGAAGCAAAGGAGCTCTGTCCGCATGTCATGATTGTTCACACTGCTACCTATTGGCCGGGAGAGACAGAATCAGGTTACTGGGATGATGCAGACGTTCTGACCCACAAGGTGAGTCAGTCCATTGCTCTCCCTCCTCACTAAGCTCACAGAGCAGGTCAGCCTTGACCCTTATTGGCGCAAGAGTGCAAAAGTGATTGCAATATTTCAGGAAATGGTGCCAAACGGGATTGTCCGTGCGTACTTGCAGCTGCCTCAAGGTGAAGAAGGGGACTACTACTGAAGCCGCAGAGAAGGCTAGTATAGACGAAGCTTGCATGGATCTCAGCGCAAAGGTCAGGGATAGACTTCTTGCGGCGCACCCTTTCCTTGTCCAAATCCCTGTAGACGCGCCAGAGGGTATCGACAGTCTCCTTCCCCAAGCTCCACACATTGACTGGACCGACGCGGGCCATGTTCTACCCACTCTGGCTGAATACATGGAAAGCAATAATGAGCCGGACAACAAGGAGGAGGCTCTGCAGCGGATCGGAGTTTCGACAACATGCTGGAGCGACTGGGCATTACGGATTGGAGCAGAAATAATGATGGACGTGCGGCAGGCGATATGGAAGCGACTGCACTACACTTCGTCTGCCGGGATCGCCCATAACAAGGCAATGGCAAAGGTGCGTTCCTAGTTTACATTGTGTATCCTTTCGCTGTGCATGGCACCTACTGACTGACCTTGCAGTTGTGCTCAAGCGTAAAGAAGCCACAACAGCAGACTGTGCTGTGTCGCGCAGCTGTCGCACCATTCCTGAGAGATATCCCTTTCACCGATGTGCGTGTCTGTCATGCAATATGCCCCTGGGCCTGTGCTGACAGTCAGATTCGTAATTTAGGTGGGTAACTGGGCCGTGCGGTTGCAGACAATTTCCAGGCTGAAACAGTTGGCGAGCTTTTGTGAGTAACTCTTTGCCCATTTACACTGACGCCAGACAGGTACCACTGCAAACCCTGCAAAGTCAATTCGGGGAGGAAAGCATCTGGATCTACAATCTCATCCGCGTGCGTTCCCGGCCTGCACTAGTGCTATGGCTAATTGGCAAGGGGATCAACGAGACAGAAGTGACGTCAATAAGCAAAACCAAGACTATGCTGGCAAGCAAGAACCTCATTCCGCCCTGCACCATACCCACGGACGGTCTTCGCTGGATCAACCTACTAGCAGGAGAGCTGAATGTTCATTTTCTAGAAGCAAGGGAACTGTCACCAGGACAATGGCCTAAAACGCTTGTATTGAGGTGGAGGACTGGGTATGGATATGGCAACAACCTCCTGTTGCGACAGGCTCCGTATGGCTTCAACAAGTACTCATTGCTGTTACCCATTGTGTTGCTGGCAAAAAGGCTATGGGCGGAAGCGTGTGCCAAGATCAAGCAGGATCAGGGACCAATGGACGTCTTTAGTGTGAGTATGAAACATGGAGTTTTGGGGAGAAGAAGATCAAGAGCTGACCACTCCTCAGCTCTCACTCCAGTTCTCCGGGGTTGAAAGATTGGAGGATGGTCAAGAGACCATCACCGATTTCCTCGGTCGCAGTGAACGCGCTCCATCAACCAAGCACGACCTAGTATCTCCATACGCATTTCTCAAATGGCAGCCACCATTCAGAGCACCTGTCACGGAATCATATCGATCATCACCTAATTACCTCTAAATCTCGCCAACATTCGTATAACTTCAACTACACTCGTTCACATATCAACCCGCACGAATCGGATAACGCGCCAAACCAACTTACGCCATCTTATTCCACTTTCGGCCAAGTTCAACGACATCTTATTGTTCTCAAAGAACAATAAGAAATTATCAATAATTCACCTATTGTTCCTCAGGGTCAAGCTTGCTTGGCAAAACCTAGTCAAAACGTGCTATTGTTCTCATCTTATTGTTCGCCAAATGGAGCATATGGGTCAGCGAGTGACCGCATGCTACCAATGGACTCTGAAGGATATATAAGGAAGGTCGCGAGGCTCGAAGAACCTCAGCGATCTCTGATTGTTGTTAACTTATAGTAACCTATTGTTATACACCCGTAGCTTAATCTATCTTCATATAGTACCGTTATACAATCATTATCGCCCACCTACTTTTCTCCTAACTTCTTTGGACGCTACCTCGACCGACACTTGACCTAGCGGCACTTCGACGCCCTTAGTTCATTCTCGCCAAAGCTCGCCGAAGATATTTCAATCTCTACGAGACAGATCTTTCTGAGCCACGCCTATTCCCGAGTTGGACGTTGACACCTATCGTTGGTCGACGTAGCCTAGTGACAGCACCAAAGGTCGAATGTGAGATACCAGTCAACAGCTGGAAGTGCTCAGAATGTTGCCATCAAATCAATCTTCTCGACCCGACGCACAAAACCCTGGTCCAGCAGCATCAAGATTATCATTTGGCGCTGGAGCTCAGTCGCCCCGTGGACTACAAGCATGAACGTGACCCATCACTTGCCCCCGCACCAAAGCGGATCAAACGTCCGGCAACATGCAATATTAGAAGATTTTTTAAGCCTCAATAGTTCATCAAATGGCAGAATGACACATGATAGAGGGGATTATCACGGTATTGGACAGGATGAGCCAGACCACTACGAACCTCATCGGTCTGCTCATGACTGGTGTCTATCAAGAACGATACGACTCCAAGAAAACCTATATTGGAGGCATGGTCTTGATGACGATGACCATCTTCGTGGCCGTCTTTGCGCAGCATATTCAAATGTATCTAGCTGCAGAAGCCCTCGTGGCCCCACCATGGGGAATGTTCCGTAAGCTCCCAAATACACAGTCAATGAGTCTAATGAGACAGAAACATTGTCGGCCGAGATCTGTCCGATCAACCTTCGTGGTTTCCTCGGCTCTTCTGTCAATATGGCTTGGGGAACCGGCCTCGTTCTTTCTGAGAGTCTCATTCGCGCCTTCCACTGATTGTACAGGCGATCGTAGCTCGTGTCTGCCTAGACATACCTAGTGATTGGGGTAGGCCTTTCGAGCACAACACTGTACCGATCTGGCTGATAGTCTAGCGTGGAGATTGCCCTTTTGTCTGCAGTGGATCTGGCCTGCGCCGCTTGCCATCATCTGCTACTTCGCCCCCGAAAGTGAGTCCTATTGAACAGCTCGACTCTGATGTCAGGCCCTTGGTGGTTGGTACGACAAGGGCGACTTGACGAGGCACGGGAAGCCTTACTGGCTGTCGCTGTCCCTGGACATTATGATGGCCGAGACGTCGGTGCCTACGTCTCGTACATACAGCATGTAGACAATATCGAGAAAGCCGAAAGTAATTCCGGCAGTTTCGCCGACTGCTTCCGGGGCGTCAACCTTCGTCGAACCGAAATTGTGAGTAGAACACCCTTCATGAGCTGGCTTGAAGATGCTTGGTGTCTGGCTGGTGCAAGTCTGGAGCGGTCAAGGTATAACTGGCCTGACGGTACAATTGTAAGGCAACAGATCTCGCGAGGATAGACTGAACCTTCAGCCTCGAGGCAGCTGGTATGGCCGCCTCGTCGGCCTTCGGAGTCAACATTGCGCTCACGTCCATGGTCATCGCTGGATGTATCCTCGCTTGGATCAGTAAGTCCTGCGGCTATCAGCACGTCGGCTTTCTTGTTGATCTTCAGTACTCCCTCACGTTGGCCATCGGATCATGTATATGACAACGCTGATCACTGTCGCTGTCTTCCTACCTATTATTGGAACTCTGGCGTTCTTCAAGCAGAACCAGGCCACCCAGATCGTCACGGCCACCTTGATGGTGCTCATTCAACTGATGTACAGCATCAGTATCGGCCCTTGATGTGAGTCATTTGTTCCATAATCACGCATGCTGAAGTACAGGCTACGCTATCTCTTGAGAGCTCCCGAGCGCCCGTCTTCGCTCCAAGACCATTGTGCTCAGACGAGGCATCTACGTCGCTTGCGGCTACATTGTAGGCCAGATTGCGCCCAGATTCGTTTCGCCTATCTCGTGGAGTTCTGGCGCCAAGTCGGCCTTCTTCTGGCTCGCGATGAACATTCCCTGCATTACACGGTGCTTCTTTCGCCTTCCAGAAACGGGTGGCTTCAGCTTTGAAGAACTCGATATCTTATCCGCTAATAAAATCTCTGCCAGGAAGTCCAAGCAAGTCACTATCGTTGGTGAGTTCACAATTCACGTGTTTCGGGAACCGGCCTGAACATATACAGATCATTATGGCCGATCGGCCAATGACGGCCAGAACCAAGTAGCGCCTGAAAAGGAAGAGAAGCTCGACATCGAGGCCGAAGAAGATATCTCCCAATCACAAGTGGCTCAATTTCGGTGATCAACCGTCCCCGGCACCGGTCCTGAGTACAGGGTACTGATTTCGAGATCAACGTGGATGGTGTGAGGGTCAAGAGGAAGAAGCAAAAGGTTATCCAGCACCTTGCAGTTTGGTCAAACGGGCTCGCGGTAGTGTAACGTGTGATGATGTATCTGGCGGTATCGACTGGCTGATATGCGAACGAGTCATCCAGAACGGTGATCTCGACTTCTCGTATGCTCAAGTTCCGGATCAGTCGTCTACGCACTCTTACATATAACTAAAATTTCCTTGGCTCGCTCAAATCTCACTCCCAGGGCACAGCAGCAAGAACGCCATCTAGATGCGGTCATCCACTTCCTTCCCCAAAGGCCGATCATCAGCCCGGAAGACTTGATTGCAGTACGTGAAACTGTTTGGTCTCCTATGTCTTACCAGTCTGTGGCTTGGAGGGAGGTCATATCTTGATCTTGAAGTACGACAGCCTGTCTAGCCCCCCTTGTGAGGAATGCATGTCGCGGACTATTGTTGATGGTGGTCGCTGCCGACAACAGACGAATGCGATGGCTCTGTAGTTCCTATCACCTCTCTGTATGATCTAGAGAATGCATAGCTTACCTGCAGTTGTTATCCGCTCTCTTCGTGATCTAGAGAGTGATGAAGAAGAACTGCAGGAGAAACATTCTATCAACTCTATGAGGTTACACCGCAATATGAGGCATGGGGTAAGGCGTATACCCTTTGTCTGTCTCCCCTGTAAACTTGGTATGACAAAGCGGGCACATTTAGCCTCGTCAACACGGTCGTATCGACCCGTCAATACAGAGACTTTGCTGAACCTTTTCGCTGCTGGTAGCTCGAATGGTAGGACCCGTTGCCATTGTCAATATGTCAGGTCAGGTAGAGTCGTCAGACAATGAACAGCTGAACAGACTCCCACTAGGTAAGCAAAGACCTGGCGCCTAGTCTCATTTCTACTTATCCAACGTCGAGGGAAAGAAAAAGAAGCTGGTAAAGGAAGGAAAAGTCAATGTATGTTTTTGCAGTTCCGTAGGTTCGCAGGTGATCAACGGGAGGCCATTGACACTCCTCCTTCATTTAGAGGAGACTCTGCTGGTGAGATACTTCGAAGCCATATGTTATATGTTGTTACAAGAAGGTGCCCGAGAGCATAACCATCAACCTAGCATGTCAACCACACGATCACCGTAAGGGCTACGCCAACTGTCCTACCATCCCATCGCTTTCCACTTGTTGTACGGCTCCACGACCACCATCTCGCGTACTGTGGGCAACGTTTTCCCATCTCCAAACGCTATAGCTTGTCCCATGAGCTCTCGCCATCTCAGCCCAGGTGCAATCTTCCCCGAAATCGTGTTTGGTGTAAGGGAGTCACTATTGATTGGCACTAAAGCTGCACGACCCAAGATGGCTTCGAGACCCTGTTGAGCAAAAGACACGGCCTCTTTAGCATCCGAGGGAACGCCAGTCACGTCCAAAGGCAAGATTTTGGCGTTCGGAAGACTTTGCTTTAGAAATTCGATGATGTTTGGGTTTCGTGCTCCGCCTCCACACATGAATATCTCGTCGATGCTGTCGGGATCGATCTTGAATTCAGGCAAAAAGGTTCGGTACTGCTTGACTAAGTTCTCCCCAGTGATCCGAGTGATGGTGGCGACCGTGTCGTACTTTGACATTCCTCGTTTTTCACAGTCGGCAATGATGACAAAGGCTTCATTGTCCCCAAAGTCCTCTCTTCCTGTTGTCTTTGGTGGCATGAGATTACAATAGGGATCGTTATTCAGAAAGTTGTCGACGACCTCTTGGTTGACTTGGCCTCTTCTGCCCCAAAGTCCATCTTTGTCATACTCCATCTCTCCACCCGTAAAGTGCCTCATGGCGGCATCGATAAACATGTTCCCTGGCCCGCAATCCCAGTCGACCATCGCGTCCACACCTCCATGAGAGTCGGGAGGGATGACACATAAGTTCGCAATACCGCCAATGTTCTGACACAATCGCCATTTTATGGGGTGTCGGAGCAGCAGACCGTCGATCAGAGCAACAAGTGGAGCACCCTGACGTCCAACAGCTTGTTCCGCAGCGCGAAAGTCGGTGACAGTGGTGATCCCCGTCATGGCAGACATGACGGTCCCTTCTCCCAAGCAGAACGCCGACCTCGTCTCGCCTTTCGTTGGTCGGGACAACAACCAGATCGTTTGTCCGTGCGAACCAATAAGATCTATCTCGGAACGATCATACTCGTGTTTTGTGCAGAAATCGAGGACGGCTTGACCAAACATGGTTCCGAGATTAACGTTGAGCTGTGACATGAGGGAAGGGGTTGTATTGAATGCTTGTAGAGTCTTTAGTACTGGTCGTTTGATCCATTGTGGTACAGGGATCTCGTCGTACTAATGCGTCAATATACGCCAAGTCCTAGTCTCTCAAGACTCACTCTTAACAACTGCATGTGTAGAGGTGCGTCTGGTGTTTCTTGGGTATAACGGACAAGGGCGCAATCGATACCGTCCATTGCTGTTCCGCTGTTCATACCTAGAACTGTAACGTCAAGCCGGCGACTCTGCGGTGACTCTTTTCCATTGGTAGAAGCGCTCCCGTGACCGTTGGCCAAAGAGTCGGCGGGATCATCGTCGGCATGACCGATGTCGGGTATCAAGGTATCGGGCGTCTCGTTCACCATCCTGTAGAACTAGTATACTGATATCCGAAGAGTTGGACCGGTGGTGAGTTTCTGCCTCCTATCGATTGACTCTTTCTTATAAAGCATCTGGCGGCCCCCAATGCTCCACTTGAGCACCATCATGCCTTTCCCTAGCCTATTTTTGCCGAGATTTGACGGTAGTCGGGCAGACGGGTGAATGGCTGAATGGTTATAGTCGGCAGAATGGCTGAATACTAATGTCCCGAATCGGCTTGATCCCGCCGCACCGATACGAAATGTTTCCTCGACTGCTTTGTATGAGATGAATACCTGACTCATGCAGTAGCCCACGGTCACGAGACTATAAGAATCATACCCCGAATACTTTCACCATCAAGCCAGCCGTGTCCTGATCACCGAAATGACCATCATTCCCGCGCAAAGTGTTCGAGGAGTTAGGACGGACGATAAAGGCACCATGGCCTACGAGACAGCCCGGACTCGCTGGCCAGTCACCGTGCAGAAAATGGTCGAAGACTGCGAGCGGTCGGCCGACGAGACGGCGCAAAGCAATGCAGCACAAGCGGAAATGAAGGGACTGTCGAACAAATTACGGGACTTGAAAGCCTCTATAGAGAGAGATGCCAAACTATCTTGAGTTAGATTTCTCGTCCCCTCAGCATTGGTCTGATTGGACAGACCCTTTCAGCCTCTCAAGGGCGAAAGTCTTCAAGACTTCAACGACCAGCTTCAAGATGTGGAGATGTCCTGGTACACGGCGCCATGGCTTTTTGCGGAATGTTACCTCTATCGGCAAGTCGGAACAGAGTCAGGAGATTGCCGCAAAAGCTGACATACTCCAGTACTGTGCAAAATATCTTTGCTAACTCAGAGCACTGGAAAGGTTATGACGTTTTTCAACGTCAAAAAGACTGGACATTCATTAATTCCAGGGCAGCTGTCGAGGAGCTCGCGATACGATTCTCGACCGTTCTTTCGACCAATGTGTCGGGTGCTGGGGCAGATCAACTGTTGTTTCAGGAAATGACACAGATTGCTCTATGGGGAAACGCGACCGATCTATCGCTTCTTACCAAGCTCAGTCTGGAGGATATACAGTCATTGCAGGGGTCGGAGGCTATAACTCGGAATCGACGAAACATAGTAGCTGACGACACTGAAGAACTTTGGGAGTATCTGACCGGACACAGTCCAGGTCGGGTAGATCTAGTGCTCGACAATTCCGGATTCGAGTTTTTCGCAGACTTGATTTACGCTTCTTATCTACTTCGACGGAACCTCGCGACCACGGTTCGACTACACGCAAAGACGTTCCCATGGTTTGTCAGCGATGTGACTCCGCGCGACGTGACGGCCACACTCGACCTGTTGTCCTCAAATCAACACTTTCCCAACCGCCCAGGTATCGATGATCTAATCGACATGGTCAAGGACGACCTCAATTCTGGGAAGCTGGTTGTTACTAGTCACCCTTTCTGGACCACCTCGCTCCCATTCAAGGCCTTGCCGGAATCCGCGCCCGATCTCATGCGTGACCTGCGCGATTCTAGCCTCGCCATATTCAAAGGCGACCTCAATTACCGGAAGCTTGTTAATGATGGTCTTTGGCCCTTTACCACGCCTTTCAAGACTGCACTGGGTATTTTAGGCGACGAAAGCGGGCTCAGAATTGTCGCCTTGAGAACCAACAAGGCCGACGTCTGTGTTGGAATCGCCGATGAGCAAAAAGTCAGGGAGTTGGAGACCGAGGCACCAAATTCAGCATGGACAAAGAACGGGAAGTATGCAGTCATCTCGTTCAGCGATGGTTCGTAAGCCGAGTGCACTGTGTATAAAGCTCTTGGTATCTATGCATCGTCATACAAAGCGGCTGTACGGAACATCGTACGGGACGACACCTATAAGCGCTTTCCAACAGCTCAGCAGCTAATGCTACGTTTGGTGTCCGTTGGGTCTCAAAGATCTGCTTCGCCTCGAAGCGTGCGAGTGCGGCGTAGAAGACTCTGAGGCCACCACGCAGTAAGCTCGGTAGGTGGGAGACTTCCGGCTGCCTCTCAGCCGACCCACCTTGTGATGGCGGTGTCCATCAGATCCGTTTCGCCGAATTTAGTGATTCATTCCGTCTATTCGGCCTAATGCCAGTCTCCTTGGACATCAAGGTGCATCTGGCCAATTAATCCGACTGAACACCCCATCATTCAGTCTTCCATCGATCAATGACATTGGAAAAGGGAACGAGGATGGCGGTCACGGCGGATTGGGTCTGAGGATCAGTTGATCTAGGCCTATCCCCACAATCTCCCGAGAGCCGAGGCAAACAATGAAAAGGAGCGAGTTCGGAACATAGAAATGATGAGAAATAGCGACATGCTCCCGAGAATATAGCGACAGTCGTATTCAACCTCGGAAAGCTGGTAGAGCAACCATTATCAAGAGATTCTCGAACCGAGACGCCTTCTGTGACCGATATGAGCCATTCTTCCATTCAGCAGCTACCTTCCGCAAATAATCCAACGGAGCGAATCCGGAGGGAAGGGGTCGGAACTAGAGCGCTCTTGGCCTTGGTGCCATCGTCGGACACGAAGTCATACAAGCAGTCTGATCATCGGGACAAAGTACGCCGCCAGCTTTATTCTGCCGTTCGCCGGGATGCATGCAATCTTGGCAGCTTGAGTCGTCATGGCTGGCACTCTTTCTGCCATTCACCCATTCCGCCAGATCGACCTGGCGCCCCGGAAACCTTGTTCGAGGATCCATCGATCTGGAACCCGGGGACTTGCCGTACTTGGTGATGACCGGCATGCTGACATTTAGCCATTGAGCCGATAGGGCTCCACAGACCAGCAGGTATATAGTTACTCCATATGACGGATGCTCCGTCAATTCATCTCGACATTTCAACAGCAACAAAGGTCAAACATGGGGCACCAAAAATTCTGGCAACGACTTTCTGGGCCAAATCTGTTTCGACTCGTTGTGACAGTTTCGGCATTATGCATCTCGTACGAGGGTATGAGTCAAGGTATTATGGGGGCGGTGACGGTTGCGCCGGAGTTCGGGGTTGGTCAAATCTTTTTGTTCTCAATGTGAACAAAGATCAAGAGCTCACTGGTGTAGCAACGTATGGGGTTTGCGGATGCTGAAGGACGAGTAATCAAGCCCACACTACAAGGTGGTATATCTTCAATCTATTACGCTGGTTCACTCTTCGGTGGCTTTTTGGCCGGTTGGTTCTCCGATCGTTACGGTCGAATCAAAGGTATTTGGGTCGCATGCGCATTCTGCGTCGTCGGTGTCATACTTCAGACAGCCGCAGTCGACCTCGCATCGATCTTGGTAGCCCGAATTATTGCCGGTATCGGAGTGTCTTTTATCCTCGTCATTGCCCCTTCTTGGACAGCCGAACTCTCTCCTGCTGCCCATAGAGGCGACACGATTGCCCTGACCTTTCTGGCCAATTTCTCCGGCATCACTCTGGCTGCCTGGATTGGCTATGGTGAGTTCATCTCTTGCAGAGTTGCGCTGTACACTGCTCATGGTGTGTCAGCAACTTCGTATTACAACAACGGGACTGGACAATTCCGATGGCGTTTCTGCTTTGCGAGTCAAATCATCCCTGTCGTCTTGATCACCATCGGATCCTTCCTGATCCCCGAGTCGCCGAGATGGCTAGTCAAAGTCGGACGAGAGAGAGAGGCATACGATATCATTGCGGCCATCCGATCCAATGGCGACAAGGAAGACGCTGCTGCCAAACGCGAGTATCTAGAGATTGTGCAGGTTGTCGAACTCGAACGGGAACATGAGGGTACCAACTATATCAAAATGTTTCTGGGTGTGGGCTCAGGCGAGATTCACCTCGGACGACGTATCCAACTGGCTTTCTGGCTACAAGTTTTGAGTATGTCTTTTTGTCTGAGGAGGACAAGCACGGTCGAAGTGCTATTTTAACTAATATAATCAGTGCAATACGGAACTGGTATCGCCTCTGTCGTCATCTATTCGGGGACCATTTTTGGACTCGCTGGTTTCAGCGGTCACCGAAGCAGTCTTCTCAGTGCCTGCCTCATGATTGTCGGTATCATTGGAACCCTCATTGCCGCATTCACCTTGGATCGTGTCGGCCGTCGACGAACCCTCTACTGGGGCGCAATCACATTGTCAATCATCCTCTTCATCATCGGCGGACTTTTTCGAGGCGCACTCAACAACCCGGACAAGGTATCTCAGTATGGAGCAGCCGCTACGGCATTTGTTTTTCTCTATCTGCTCGTGTTTAGCAGTTCATGGCTCATGATCCCGTTCATTTATCCCACAGAAATTTTTCCCACTTGGCTGCGCGCCAAAGGTAACGCTTTTGGCGTTGCTGGATGGGCTATCGGTTACGGAGGTGGATCGCTCTTGGTTCCCGTCATGTTTGCCGGTATCCAAGAAAAGACTTTTTACGTATTTGGAGCCGCCATGCTTTGCTACATTCCCTTGGTTTATTGCTTCTTGCCAGAGACTGCTGGACGATCCCTCGAATCGATTGATTTTCTATTCGCGTCAAGCAGTGCCTTTACCTGGAAAGAAGAGGAGGAGTACCAGAAACGTATGGCCGAATTTGATCGCAATATTGAACATCGCAACGAAAAAGTCGAAACGGTACACGACGAGACACCTACCGCGGATTCAGAGGTTGTATAGATCACGACCAACAAAGCGGAACTTCCGGACGACCCCTTGGCCTTTGTATTCGGGAAATTGTGTGAATGCCAGTATATCATATTTATACACCTGGGATGTTGTGTGATGTACATTCGGGATATATACATGCGAATTGATTGAGACGCTTCCGATAGGGAAAGATTAATTCTCGATCCACTTGCATACACCTCATGAGTACAGCCGAAGACATTTACCTTCGTTCTCGATGCTGTCTGCATTGTATACTTCAAAGACGGTGTTACGGGAGTGCGGGCTGGTCTTCACTTGAGTTGCAATGCAGTCGACAGTCGGGGCTATCGATCGAGTTGTCGTCGATCGACGGTCGGGCGCTCAGTACGCTTGCACATGGATCGGATCGCTACGCTAGACACTTGCTGAGCATACCTAGGTGTGTAGATGCACCTACTGGTTCGGGACTCGGCCCAATGGACAGCCATCGAGTTGAGCGAGTCAACCCCTGGATGTTTTGGTCCGCACCGTGAGCCGACTGGAAAGATTACGTGACCGGAATCCAGGGTGACGAGGGCTGCGGGGTACCTACCCCGCTACTCGCTATCCGGAATACTATCTCTTCTTTTTCATCTGACCAATCACCGTGTATTTCGATTTTTCATGTCTTGGCCGATTGACAACACCCAGGCGGGTCCATCTCACTCATGGGATGCTGCCACACGTACTAGGAGGATCACTCGAGCATGTGACCGCTGTCACCAAACAAATACAAAGGTTGGACGCAGGTCTGACTCAGTGCAACGACTGACTCGTAGTGTGCGAAAGGACCGACTTCGACTTTATGTGGACCATGCTCGGAGTTTGGTGAGAGATGCACCTACGATCGGCCGGCGAGGAAGCGAGGTGTGAGTCCGTCAAAGGTACCCCGAACGGCCCGAAATCTGACAGCTCAGCCGGTTGCCAAATCCGCCAATGTCGGGATGCAAGCGCCGCAGACCACCACAGCACATCTGCATAGGCGTCAGCATCAACCAGACACTTTATGGTCATACCACCCCCACGTCAGCGAGCAACATATATCGATACTGGCAGGAGGATATAGAACTCTGGTATACCCGATGTGAGTTTGAACTCGAGTCGTCTAGCTAACCGTTAGCTTTCCAGTCTTCCACTGGCCATCGTTTATGCGGGATGTAAACAATCGCATCTACACTGTCGATCGATCGTTCTATACAGTCACTATGGCGGTCTGCGCGATAATTACATCCCGCTTGGCACACAATGCCCAAATTGCGGGACGACTTGACGGATCCATACATTCTGCGAACACGTACTATTCGCTGGCGTTGGAAGCCTTTCCCCCTACATACTCCGCAACGGGCTCGATCAACTACAAGCGCGCAAAGCTACTTCTCGCGATCTCATGTCTTCAAGACGGAAATGCCGTAGGATTACATACCCATCTAGGGGACTATGGAACGCTGTCGTTTACGGATGGATTCTATGACGAGTCTCGCTGGCCGCCTGGGTTGCGCGAGCCCGAGATACAAGAAAGAAGGAGGTTGGTGAGCCAAACCGGCCCATGGGGCAGTGACATATAGACTGATAATAGTTTTGGGCAGCATACACATTAGAAGTCTTTACCGCGACTACGTGGGGTGGTCTCGTTCGCCATCGCCAATCGCTATCCAACGTTTCTTATCCCGCTGTCGTGCAGAACGACGATCAGATCCACGACACCAAAAGTCAGACATGTCCTGCCGAGGATTCTTTCCTTACAGGGTGGAATTTTAGTATCGATCTGTATAAAGTCATTGAACACCTTGTCGATCGATCGAGGGTCAAGAAAGTTCAGAGTGATAAAACGTCAATATCATTCTTGGATACGATGATCGACCAGAACCGTCATAAGACTTCGGCGAGATCCCTTTTGGAAATGATGGAGGGCCTGCACGATCAATTACCGCCAATTTTCAAAACCGTCAGACCGATGTCGGGCGATGTCGAGGCTGATTGTTTTGGATTTCAAGGCAAGTCTTTGGAAGTTAGCGGGGATCTTGCTGATACCTACAGCTGCCAATATCACAGTCACCCTGCAGACGCTGAAAATGGTGCTCGCAAGTCTCGAGGAATCGAGTGTGGAACAGAGATGCGCTATCGCCGGTCATTTGCTGGACGCTTTGGCCAGTATTCCTACATCGTATATCGCTGCTATAAGCGCTACAATGGCAAGTGCCTAATATTCTTACTGGCCTCATCGCGCTGACAAAGTAGCTTCATCATCTCGCTAGTGTTGGTCATTTGCTCGCTAGCGTGATACAGCAGCCTCAAAGTCAGTGGTCGTTACTCCAGGTCCGCAATGTTATCCTTGCAATGTCCGGCCTGATTCTCGGCTTGGAAACAGCTTTGGCTATGAAACCCGAAATATCTGCCAAGCTCAAAGCTCATGCTTCCATCATCGACGACAAGATGAGTTCAGCTGCCGCCGCGGCCATACAGGCCCAGATGCCCTCGATTTCCAATACTCATTCAGCTTCTTCGATCGCAAACTTCCCGTCTGCTGCCCCACCGCTGGCACACCCGGCGGTCAATTTTGGTCTTGAACGAGACGGCCCAGATAACTGGACATTCGAGTTTTCGCCTGATCACCAAATGCAACTGCACGATGTCCTGACATCCAATTGGCCATTGGACTTTGCCAGTCACGGTTCACTAGGGCTCGATAGCTTTGATACATCGGTGCCATCTGCGCAGATGCCACACGTCAATTTTTGGGAGGCACCGATCAAAGCATGGGGTGAATGGCCCCCGGATGAAGGGCGCGGTAGATAATTACGGGTCTATAGATTTGGATGTAAAGATATGGGCAGTTGCCGCAGAATATCGTACCACACCAAGATTGGCAGAATGCTCATCCGAAACATTGTGAGAGGACTTGCTGCGGCACTCAGTCATCGATCATACGATACAATCGCTTTTGAACTGTGCGCTGGATTACTGTGGGAAGCAAGGAAAGATCTCGTTCACCCCTAACATGGCACTAAGCTGCGGCTGCCCCCCCCTCCGCAAAAGCTTAGACTGCCTTGCAGGTGGTACAATAGGGCTCAAATACATGAAAAGATGCCCTGCAGTGACCTCCTAAGGCTGGAAATAGGCGTCAAATGAGGTTGAGAACGCATGGGAGC